>ERZ1643246.124-NODE-124-length-100839-cov-8.425405_pt1 | contig 100839 bp, 89 predicted proteins | sample MGYA00579265_ERZ1643246 | MGnify/ENA primary metagenome ERZ1643246 (study PRJEB29033, sample SAMEA4952261) | chicken gut metagenome | biome: Broiler Chicken; feature: Gastrointestinal Tract; material: Caecum | place: Ireland | collected 2018 | study: Broiler...
CATCTCCTCTTCCTCATCTGCATCCTCCGTTTCCGGACTCTGCTCATAGGGAGCGGCATATTCTTCTTCCGGAACAGGCTCGTCCTCCTGCTCATCCTCTTCGTAAAATTCCTCTTCAGGAAGCTCTGCCTCTTCCTCCTTGCGCGGTCTGGCCGGCTCCGGCAGCTCAGCCGGCTGAGGTGTTGGATGTACCGCCGGCTGAGCTGCCGGAGTTTTTTCCTTGACAGGCTCAGGCTGCCGGCCGGACTCAGGGATTACCTCCTGGGTATTTTCATTCACGCACCGGAACCGTTTTGCCAGGCCGGGATATTCCTCTTTGATGGCATCCAGCTGTTCCTTATTATCAATGAGAATAACGTTCATACCAGTCTCATCCCGGTCCATCAGCTGGTCCAGTTCCTCCAGCACATCGTCTCTCATATCTCCTGCATATTCCACGATCAGGTCCTTGCCTACCAGCTGATCGGCCAGAGCCAGAACCCCCCGCTTATTCAGCTTTTCTCCCGTAATCTTGGCCGCCTGATTTTTGATGCCAAGCTCACGGTGAATCCTCTTCAGCGCATCTACTGCAATCACCAGACCTGCTTCCGGGTCCTCCGACTCCACCATCAAATGGCATGCCACCCGGTCCGATGGTCCGCCTGCCGCTTCCACATCTTCTCCTTTTACCTTTAAACTGCGGATATCCTTCAGGACCCTCGTCTGAGCATACCTGGCTTCTTCCGAAAATTCTGCACCGGAGATGCGGGACAGCTCCCGGGCCAGATTGGCCTGGACCTCAGCCTCGTGAACTCTGGCCGCCAGGTCCTCCTCCGTCTGGGGATTCTGCTGCCATGAAGCGGAGGTTTTTCCTGAAACAGGCATTTGGTCAGAGGACGCTGTTGCAGCTGTTTCGGCAGCAGCAGCCTCCTGGTCAGGTCCGTCATCCTGTACCGTTTTCTCCTCAGGTTCTGCAGACGGCTCTTTTGCCGCCTCAGGCTGCTGCTCGGTCTCCGCTGCGGCGGCCTGAAGAACGGCAGCTTCCGGCTCTGCTGCCGGCTCCTTTGGCGCAGCTTCCTGTTCAGGAACTGGCTGGGACTCTTCCTGAGGCTGCTCTTCCTCCTGCTCCGGCCTGGTGTAGAAACGGTAAGGCTGACGTTCTCCGTAAACCGGTGCCTCCTCCTCTTCCGGAGTTTCCTGAGCCTTAGCAGGGTCTACCCGTCTGGCTCTCTCCGGGCGTCCCGGTTTCTGGCTGTCCATGTCAAAGGTGCCTGTCTCGTACTCCTGCTCCACTTCCCGCAGCCTTGCTTCGTATTTGTCCCTGTTTTCCTCCAGGTCCATCTGATACTTATTCAAAGGTGCGTACTGGAGCTTTAAATCCATAGCCTTTTCCACATATTTACCCAGACCGAACATCAGCATAATCTTGTCGCAGGTGCGGACGCACAGATCGCTCATCCCGGTCTTGCTGTAAAGGGTAGCCAGCTCATACATCCACTTCTCGTCCAGTTCCACATTGCAATACTGCTCCAGTGTATGGATCAGCTGCTCTGCCGGGGCCCCCTTTGCTTTTAAAATCATATAGCGCAGCAGATACTGCCTTGCATCGTCGGGAGCCAGATCGCAGAATTCCCGATAATAGTCCTCCGCCTCCGCTGTATTGCCCTGTTTTACAGCCAGCTCCGCCAGCTTATAAAGCAGCCGTTTGCCGATGGGAGCGCGCTCAAAGGCCAGAAGCAAAATATCCTTTGCCTCCTGATACTCCTCATTTTTCTCGTAAATCGAAGATACCATGGAAAGAATGCTTACATTGCGCACTCTTCTCCAGTCAATGGTATCCGCAATCTTCATGGCGGACTCAAAGTCCCCTCTGTTCACCAGCTTTTTAATCTGTTCTACCCGAACATTAAATTCGTATTTATCCATCTTGCCCATCTCCCTCATCCTGCCTTTCTCCCGAAACATTACAGCTCCGTTCTGCCTTCCAGGGCACGAAGCAGGGTTACCTCGTCTATGTATTCCAAGTCTCCGCCCACCGGCACTCCGCTGGCAATCCTTGTGACTTTAATCCCAGTGGGCTTGATCAGCTTGCTGAGATACATTGCCGTGGTCTCTCCTTCCAGACTGGAGTTTGTGGCAATGATCACTTCTTCCACATCCGACTGAAGCCTCTGCATCAGCTCCTTCAGCTTAATATCCCCAGGGCCGATCCCAAGCATGGGTGAAATGGCTCCATGGAGCACATGATAGACGCCGTCGTATTTCCCCGTCTTTTCATAAGCGGCCAAATCTCTGGTATTCTCCACCACCATGATCATCTTATGGTTGCGCTTATCACTGCTGCAGATGGGGCACAGCTCCTGGTCGGTCAGCGTAAAGCATTCCCGGCAGTAGCGGATATGGTTTCTGGCTTCCGTCATGGCTCCTGCCAGCTCCTCCACCTGCTCTTTGGGCATATTGATGATATGGAAAGCCAGACGCTGGGCGGATTTGGCTCCCACTCCGGGGAGCTTAGACAATTCTTCAATTAACTTTGTAATCTGACTGCTGTAATAATCCATTAGAAGGGAAAGCCTCCGCCCAGAGCGCCTCCCAAGCCCCCGGTAAGGCGGGACATCGCCTCGCTGCTGTCCGCCTCCATCTGGCGGAGAGCTTCATTGGCTGCCGCTACGATCAAATCCGCCAGCATCTCGATATCCTCCGGGTCCACCACCTCAGGAGAAAGCTTTACGGAAAGAATCTCCTTCTTTCCGGATACAGTAACGCTCACCGCACCGCCGCCTGCATTGGCTGTATACTCCTTTGCCTCCAGCTCCTTTGTCGTCTCCTCCATCTGACGCTGCATGCGCTGAGCCTGCTTCATCAGGTTGCTCATATTGCCGGGCATGCCGCCCGGAAATCCTCCACGTTTTGCCATGGCTGTAATTCCTCCTGTTATTTCCTGTTATATATATAAAGTATCAATATGCGGGATATCCCGCTTTTTTCCTATTCTTCCTCATAGGTAATATCCATATGAATCTTTTCTTCCAGTTCTTCCTGAGTCACATAGATGGTATTGAAAGACTCTCCCCTGGCCGCCAGTCTGGTTTTAAAATAAATGGAGCGGCCATATTTTTCCTGAACCATGGATTCCAGCTGCCCGATCACCGTAGGCCGCTTTCCCATATCATAATTCATTGAGTCCATAAATACAATAGTCAAACAGCTGTCTCCGCTGGGTTCCACTACCGTATCGCGAAGATAAGCTCTGGCTCCTCCTCCCAGGGCCCGCACAAGCTTGCCCCACTCATTGCGAATCAGATTCAGATCCTCCATCTGTGCCTTGGGGAGGGCGACCTGTTTGGGGGGCTGCGGCGCCGAAGGGGAAGCCGGAACATGTTCCCCTGTATTTTGAGGCCGTGCTCCGGTCCGGGAACCTTCTGGTGTCCCGTCTCCCGGCATTTCCCCGGCCGCCGGTCCCAGTGTCCCCGCCGTCTGAGCCGCCGCAAAGCCAGCCGGTCTGGCTTCCAGATCCTCCACCTGCTCTTCCAGGAATTTAAGCCGTTCCAGAACAGAATCCAGATTTTCTTCCATAGCAGGCTTTGTGAGACGGATCATCGCCACCTCGACCAACACCCTCTTCTGGCTGGCGTAGCGTAGCTGATTGGACAAATCCGAGAAAATACGGATGTAGCGCATCAGGGTATTGGAATCTACAAGCTCTGCATCCTCCTGGAGCTGCTTCTGGTTCTCTGTGGACATATCCAGGAGTCCCTCCGCATCATCGGTGCTTTTCAGAAGCAGGAGATTGCGCAGATACCAGATAAAATCCGTGACAAACTGCCCCAGCTCGCGCCCCTGGACCACCAGCTCCTCCAGCGTCAGTATGGCCTGACGGGTATCTCCCCGTACAACCGCCCCGAACATCTGGCTGAAAATACCGGAGTCTACGGCCCCCAGCACCTCCAGCACATTGTCATAGGTGAGAAGGGTGCCAAAATGGAAGGCTACGCACTGGTCCAGAAGACTCAGGGCATCACGCAAAGAACCATCCGCCGCCTTGGCCACATAGAGGAGCGCTTTATCCTCCACCTGAATATGCTCTGCCTGAGTCAGCTCCCGCAGACGGTCTGCTATGGTTTCCAGAGAGATGCGCTTGAAATCATAGCGCTGGCACCGCGAAAGGATGGTGATGGGAATTTTGTGCACCTCCGTAGTGGCCAGAATAAAAATCACATAGGAAGGCGGCTCCTCCAAAGTCTTTAACAGGGCGTTAAAGGCTCCGATGGAAAGCATGTGTACCTCATCGATAATATAAACGCGGTAGCGCCCGTCTGTAGGCGGATACTGAACCTGCTCCCGAATATCCCGGATGTTTTCCACACCGTTGTTGGAGGCTGCATCAATCTCCACCACATTCATGGAGGAGCCCTCCAAAATCGCTTTGCAGGAGGGACATTCATTGCAGGGGCTTCCATCTACCGGATTCTGGCAGTTCACTGCCCTGGCAAAAATCTTTGCAATACTGGTTTTTCCTGTTCCTCTTGTTCCGCAGAACAGGTAGGCATGGCCTACCCGTTCCGAAGTAATTTGATTTTTCAGAGTCTGTACAATGGGGTCCTGTCCTTTTACATCTTCAAAGGAAATCGGACGCCATTTGCGGTACAATGCCGTATAGGACATAGTTTATTCATCTCCAAAGCAGATGCCCACCATCTTGGCTTCCTGAATCATGGCGCATCCCGGGTCTACGGTTTTCAGTTTGCCCGCTACCTCTTTAAGAGGAACCTGCACAATATCATTGCCGCGGAACGCGACCATATAGCCGTACTGTTCCTCTGCGATCAGCCGGGCCGCCTCCGCTCCCAGTCTGGTGGAGATCACCCGGTCATAGGCACAGGGGCTTCCTCCTCTCTGGGTATGTCCGGGTACCGTAACCCGAACCTCGCTTCCGGTAATTTCTGTGATCCTGGCCCCGATCTCATAAGCCACAGAAGGATAAACAGGGCCGTTCTTTTTCTTTTCCTTCAGCTGTTTCTTGGTCATGGCCGCCTCTTCCTTCGAGATGGCTCCCTCTGCCACTGCCAGGATGGAAAAATGTTTTCCTGCCTTGGAGCGTCTGGTAATCGCCTCGCAGACCACATTGATATCGTAGGGGATCTCCGGCAGCAAAATAATGTCTGCCCCTCCGGCCATACCTGCATGGAGGGTCAGCCACCCTACCTTATGCCCCATCACCTCCACAATGAATACCCGGCGGTGGGAGGCAGCCGTGGTATGGATGCAGTCAATCGCATTGGTAGCGATATTTACCGCACTCTGGAAACCAAAGGTCATCTCTGTTCCCCAGAGATCGTTGTCAATGGTCTTGGGAAGGGAAACCACGTTTAATCCTTCCTCGCTGAGCATATTGGCCGTCTTCTGACTGCCGTTTCCTCCAAGCACAACCAGGCAGTTCAGCTTCAGCTTCCGGTAGGTGTGCTTCATGGATTCTACCTTGTCCAGGCCGTTCTCATCCGGAACGCGCATCTGCTTAAAGGGCTGTCTGGAAGTCCCCAGGATGGTTCCACCTTCCGTGAGAATTCCGGAGAAATCCGATGGCTGCATAATCTTATAGTTGGCATAAATCAGTCCCTTATATCCGTCCTCAAATCCGATGATCTCTACGTCGTCATACATGTTGTACAGGGATTTTGCCACGCCCCTCATGGTAGCGTTTAATGCCTGGCAGTCCCCGCCGCTGGTCAGCATTCCAATTCTTCTCATAGGGTACTTCCTTTCTTTTGCGGATTCTTTCCATATGGTTTTCATAATGACAGGATGCCCCGCTCAATGCTCTCATTATACCGCAAAGGACTTTTGGGGGCAAGTAAAAATCCGCCTGGCAGTAATCTCTATGCCGAAAGATACTAGGGCATTTAAAGGAATTACAGGAAATCAGGTGCCAAGCACCTGCAGCAGACGCAAATATGGCGATGAATCTTAGGAGTCTTCCGCCTCCCAACATCCATCGCCATATTTTTAAATCCACGCGCTCTGCTTTGTACAGTTACCATGAACGTTACTCATGCAGTTAGCTCAGTCCAGGCTGCCTTACGGCACATGAGAGGTTCCGCTTAGTGCTGCTGCATTCCTGCCCTGACACGGTTCACGGATTCCCATTGCGCAAGACCCAAACGTCATCACCACTTTCACAAGGCAGCTTCACAGCAAGATGTCCGGGGCAGAGCATCACCCCTGCTAAGGCGGATTGCAGGTGCAGGGCACCGCCAGCTCCCCGGCTGCGTGGAAACTTTATGACTGTTGAATCAAAGGACGTATCTGCCGCAAATATACGGGAGACACGCTCGTTTAGTATAACCTGACGGGGGATATTTGTCAAGGGTACCTCTGTGAAGTTTCATTAATCCATACATCAATTATTTCTGTATCTGTATCTTTCCCCTTGTCATGACCAGCTGGATTTCAATATTCTCATTAAACAGCAAAAGATCTGCATCCTTTCCCTGGCATATAGACCCCTTCCATCGGTCAATCCCTAAAAGCTTAGCAGGAGTTAGGGTCATCATCTTTACCACCTCATAAAGCGGAGCATCTGTCAAGTGGTACATTGTTCTAACCAAACGGTCATCCGTTGCCACACTGCCTGCAAATGCCGTTCGGTCCGGCAGTTTTGCTACTCCATCCTCTACGATCGTATCCATACCCGTATCCTTATTTCCTAATACATAATGCCCTTCCGGCATGCCAGCCCCTCTCATGGAATCTGTAACCAGACAGATCCTATCTGCACCTTTAATCTTATAAATCAGCTGCAGCAGTTCTGCCGGTAGATGGCAGCCATCCGCAATCACTTCAACGTATAAATCATCCAATAAATAACCGGCCTCGATTGCCCCTCCAATGCGGAATGCATTTCTTCTTTGAACTCCTGACATTCCAGAATAAAAATGAGTTAAGGCCGAAATTCCATTCTCATAAGCCTCCATTACTTCACTGCAGGTAGCATCTGAATGGGCCAGAGAGGCTACAATTCCATGTTCCCTCAAAAATTGCAGAAACTGGTGTCCCCCCTCCAGTTCCACTGCAAATGACCAACGGATAATTCGGTTGCTAATCTCCACCGCTTTTATATACTCATCAGGATCTGGGTTTCTCAAATATTTTGGATCCTGAGCTCCCCGCTGGCTATAAGAGAAATAGGGACCTTCCAAATGGAGTCCTAAAATATGAGGCAGATCGTCCCTCTTCAGTTCCACCTGATTAAACATTTCCAGCGTCTCAAAAAGGGATTCTTTCGTACTAGTAATCGTAGTTGGGACTAGAGCGGTTGTCCCATGCTCCATATGTTTTCGACATGCCTGATATACCGCTTCCAGACTCCCGTCCATAAAATCCGCATTTCCAGCTCCATGGGTATGGATATCAATAAATCCGGGAGACAGATAGTTTCCTTTTCCGTCAATTATCTGATCAGCTTCCATTCGGCAGCTCTTCCCATAGCTCACATCCGCGATTTTCCCTCCCTGGGTTACAACTTCTCCGTCCCGTATTCCTGTAGGAGTAACAATTCGCACATTGGTAAATTTAACTGACATCTTTCCGCCCTTCTTTCCATCGCTTTTATAGGCACCTAACTCGATCCCTGAATTCTGACAGGAACTGATTATTCCATTCATCTCCACCTGGAGCATTCCCACTTCTCCACACCGGCGGCTGAACTCCTTCCTCCACCAACATATTAATCGCTTCTAATACAATGCTATTCATAACATAAGCATTGGCAAAAGTACTTAGAGCTCCTATTTTCTGCGGGAAGCCCTCCAACGCTATTGCTGCATCCCCGGTTTGAATCTTACAATCTACCGCGATATCCACAATTTCATGAAGATTTTTTTTAGAAGGATGGCGGGCCGGATGATCCTTTGCACACTCATTAGCGTGCGAAACTGAACTTACTCCAATCACTGTCGCTCCGTTCTTTTTGGCGGTAAGGGCTGCATCAATAGTAGCCGAATTAATTCCATATGCATTTACTACAATTAGCAGATCTCCTTCTCCAATCCCGTAGTCATCGACTACAATGCTTCCGTATCCTGCCAATCTTTCTGTCTGCATAGATTTCAGTGCACCGCAGCTCAGCATCGTCTCCTGATTCAGCATTGCACTAATATGCATAAGTCCTCCGGCTCGAAAAAAAACTTCCATAGCAGCCAGGTTAGAATGACCTCCGGGGCCGAATACGTAAACCAAACGGTTTTTCTTAACCTGATCGGCCACTGCACGAGCTGCACGGAGAATTGATTCTTTTTCTTCACAGTGTATCTTCTCAATAATAGAAAAGACTTTTTCTTGATACACATCCATAAGCTTCCCAGACTCCATACTACTTTACCTCTCTTTCTAATCTTTCATACTTTGAATTGCCGCCTTAATTTTCTTTTCAACCCCCGACGAATACGTTCCGGACAGTGCAAAATATTTTGCAGATTCATCTGGCTCATAGCCTCCATCTTTAATCTGCTGTTCTGTCATTACATATCCGATCATTCCATTGGCGTATCCTACACAGATTGCATCTGGAAACAGTTGTTTTATATCAGTACCGTAAAATTGGGAAACTTCCGCATTAAAAAGAAATACGCACAATGAATCTCCATAACGAATACTGCTTATTTGCAGATTTTCAAAATCTTTGTTTCCTTTTTCTAAAACTTTTCCAGCCCACTGTCTTTCAAGGTCCGTGGAAGAAAATCTTTCCGCTTGCTCCAGCCATTCCTCTGACTTTATATTTTCCAGCCTTAAAGGAACTTCCATTTGTTTTAAAGTCAAATATCCCTCTACAATCCTGCATGTTTTTTTCTCTATACGCTCAACTGCTTCCTCTAATTCCTCCGCAAAACATTGAACTTGACTCCAATCCGCCGATATAAATCGATCTCCCAACGTACAATTCGGCCTTAAATCCCCAGTGAAACCTTGTAAGAACATACTAATGCAGCCTGGTGTCTTTTCGTCCAGCTTTCTCAAAAGCACTCCTGGGTAATCCCCATGGATTTGGTTATCTGAAGAAAGGTTTGCATGGCATGGATAATGAATCCAACGCCCTTTTATTGTACCATCTAATCTTTGAAAATGAATCACTGTCAACTGATGATCTGCCCGCACTTTATAGTTTGGTCTCATCTCTACGATTCCGTCCCATTTTAACCGCCTGTATACATTAAGGGCAGCTTCCCCATCATAGCGCTTAATAGTTACCTTCTCCAGTGATTTACCAGCTTCTCCTACTGTCTGAACTACCTGTGTCAAAAGCTGCCTGGCATACTCCGGGCTGTAGGTTTCCAGCTCTTCTGTAAACAGATTACCAGTAGGAGGGCCCGAATGATTGTGAGAAGCAATAAAAAATATCTCCTCCGCCTTTAGTCCCAAACGACACCAAAGTTCATTCTTGGCCTTCTCTACAAAGTCCGTTCCCCACCAAAGCAAATCTCCATAGACCAATACCAGACGAATTCCATCGTTCTCCTGCCAATGTACTCTTATATAGATATCCTCCAAAACACCCTCAAATGTTCCCTTTCTCTTGGCATATCCGCAAAGCCTTACAGGCATTTCAGGGGTAATGCAAGATTTTGCTACACCTAATTTCATACATCTCTCCTAATCTTCGTGAGTCAGCTCCACAATTTTGATAAAATTGCGCATAATGTGAAACGGATCTTTTACAGGAAGTGCTACCACTTTATCTTGCGGCGTTCCGTCCCTTTGTCTGATCTGAATCCATTCTCCGATCTGTACATTTGGGAATACAGAGAATACGTAATCAAAGGCCCTCTGGTACCACTCCCAATAAATCACTTTATCCGTTAATTGATAAAGCAGCAATGTGGTATAGAGAATTTCTGAATGAGGCCACCATAGTTTCATATCCCAAGTATCCAAAATTAGCCTCTCGTATGCACTGTCTCCTTTCTCACCAACAGGCATTCCACCGCTTCGGTCAACAAATCGCAAAAGACCTCCATAAACAGAGTCCCATCCTTTTTCCATTGCATTTAAAGCCGATAACTCCAACTTTTCCATCTGCGAATCCAGCGCACCGTATTTTTGCAGAAATTCTGCCATAAACCATACATCTTCTATTGTATGGCCCGGATTCATATGACGGTCCAATAATTTTAATCCATAGTTTTCTTCTGTCGAAATATGTTCTCGAATAAATCCATCTCTATAAAATTCGTTCAAAATTTCTGAAACTTTTGACAATCCATACTCAATTGTTTTAGTAGAATCAATTTCACAAGCCTCTTGCATTTCTGCAAATTCAAAGGAAGTGTTCACTAAAATCATTGGAATAGAATGCATCCGGTATCCCTCTGGAACAGGATAAGGTTCTGTCAAATAATCTCCTTGGGCAATTCGTTTTTGAATGCTTTCAAAAAGTCGTTCTGTTTCATTTAAGCACGATTGATCTCCTGTCACTCTGATATACGCGGCCAGCCCAATCAGAGCAAAACAATCTGCAAATATGCTTGTATCACTACGACCTAATTCAGGATCAATTACCGGCTTTCCTTCTCTGCTTAAAAGAAAATGGCAGCGGCCATCCGGGCAAAGAGAATACTTCAGTAAAAAATCCTTTGTGCCTTTCATCTGCTTCAAAAGCAGTTCTCCAGATATCTTATAGAAAACGTTTTCTGTCGTAAGTTGATAAAGTTTGCTTAAAATCCAAAGATATCTCCCTTGGGACCATGTAAACTTTTGATCACTCAATATTTGATCGCCTGTGTTATTAATACAATTTAAAATCCCCTGATTTTTTTCATCGTATTTTGACTGCCAATACGGGAAAAAATTATCTTGAATTTGAGAGACATAAAACGAAAAGATTTTTTCTTTGTCTATCATATGGCCGCCTCCTTTTATTTATTTTGAACCCAGTTTATTCATTAACTGTTCTACATCCGACGGAACCTCTTTCTTCAAAACATACTGATTAACTAAGCCAACCGCAGCAAATACCACAAAAGAAGTAAACAAGGGCGCAATCAATTCAATGTCAGTTTCCAGCTTAAGTCCCATTTTTGTTGCAACAAACACGCCCAACCCCGCCAAAATTGAAGCAATTGCCGCTTTGCTGTCGCAGTGTTTGAAAATCGGAAGCAATCCCAGAAGAAGAGGTATTGCTGTCGGTCCTAAAAGAGCCGCAAACCAGGAGAGAATCATTCCAGTTACACCGCCAAACTGTTCATTCATCAATCCTACGATTACAGTACATGCTGTAAACAAAACCGTAGTTAATCTAGCCACATATAGAGATTTCTTTCCTTCCAGCGTCTCTATTGCCGGGAAAAATTTAGGAAGAACATCTCTTGTAATAACAGCGGATATAGTATTAACATCTGAATTGCACATGGACATTGTCTGTGCAAACATAGCCGCCAGAACCAGCCCCACCAGACCTACCGGGAGGAATTTTCCTGCCAGACTGGCATACAAGCTCGCCTCCGCTTCCGCCTGAGTTAATCCCGGGAAGATAATCGGCCCGCACCACATGGGGAAAAACAAGATTAAAGGCCAAATCACATAAAGAGCCGATGACAAAAATGCCGCCTTCTTAGCTTGCTTATCATCTGAGGTCGAAATAAATCTTGCCGCAAGATTCCACGTTCCGCCGCTGTAGCTGAAAAAGATTACGAAAAAGTAAAGCAGCGTCCAGGAAACAGAGCCCTGTCCTCTTCCAGCGTTAAAAATAGTCAGATGGCCTTCTGGCAGAGCCTGCGCCACAGTTCCGAGGGTAAGGCCGTAATCTCCCAAATGCATTAAAACAGAGAAAAACAGGAAAAGACCCGCTAATAGAGTAACCATAAACTGTACAAAATCAGTAAGCAGATCCGCCATAATTCCACCGATTGACACATAAATCATGGAAGCCATGCTTCCCAGGATAATACCAAGCCAAATAGGAAGACCGGTAAACCCATAAAGCAAAATCCCCAGAGAAGCCCACTTAGCACCTACATCCAATAGCTTCACCACAATGCCGGAAATAGCAACCAGCATCTGCGTTGGTGTATTATACCGTACTCTTAAATACTCCGTCGGTGACTCAATTCCCAAAGCCTGGCGTAGTCTCGGCCATCTCGGCACAATTGTTACTGCGCTGATGGACATGGCCAAAGCGATATTAATCGCCCACCAAAAGTAAATCGCCGTTCCCTGGGCATACGCGATTCCCGCGTATCCTACGAATACTACACCAGAATATCCCGATACATGGTGAGAAATTCCAGAAAGCCACCACGGCACTTTTCCGCCTCCGACATAAAAATCTTCCGAACTTTGTACTGTTCTTTTCGACCATATACCAATGCCAATAATAATTAAAAAAAACAGCGACAGCGTTACATAATCGATTGGCTCCATATAACCTATGTTCATTTGTTTGCCTCCTTTTTTAGAAACTCAATTCTCTCCTTCATATACCATTCGTTCATTCCCTTAACTTCCTGCTTTTTGCTTCCACCTTCCTCCTTTTCTGTTTTTTTAATAAACGCTTCCAACTGACCGATACTGAAATACTGAAGCATAAACTGATCTAATTGCCGGTCCCCTTTAGAAATCATATTGTTCCAACTCAGCAGAAGAACCAAAAGGATCAAAACCATCACAGCCGGAGCAACCATATCAAACCAAAAGGGCTGGGTAAAAATTCTTCCCGTACTACGATTATATAAATACAGAACGAGCAGATTTCCCACCAGAAGGAAAGCATCAATCAAGCCAAACAGATTCTTCTGAGGGATTCCAAGAAGATATTTTCCGATTTCCCTCATAGCTGTCATGCGAATCTGCACTGGATCTTCTTTTTCCAAAAAGCGTTTTTGCAGGACAAGCCCCCTTCGGTCTCCCGCTTTTATAAGAGGAAGAAATGCTCCATCCCGTATATAACGTCCGCCCTTTTCCAATTTTCCCTCAAGAATATAGACATCCACATTCCATTCTTCTAAGTCAGAAAAAATTTTTTGTCCTAATTCCGGATCCGCAAATACATTCGAAGGAAACCATACCAACTTTCGGACCAGCCAGACTAAAATTCCCGCTCCAACAATTGCAATTAACAGGCAAACCGGAAGAAACAAACTACATAGAAGCATTGCCTCTCCTAAAAACAAAATATAAAGAATGAATGCCAAAAGGAACCATCCAACAACGCTTTTTGAATCTTTCATTCAACTTCACCTCTTATAATTCTGCCGCACCATCCAAGTCTGTGAACATAAAGCATGTACCGGACTGGCGAAGGCGACTGGCCGGACAATGTTCGCTGATAGGGCCTGTCAATGTCTCCGCCAATGCATGCGCTTTCGTTGTACCGGGAACCATGCAGAACAAATAATCAGGTTTTGTCAGAACCGGAACTGTCAGCGTCAGTGCATGAGTCGGAACCGCATCAAAATTTGGAAAACATCCATCATGGACCTGCTGAATACGGCAGACCTGATCTAATTTGACAACTTTTATCTTACATGGATCGGAAAAATCCGCCGGCGGGTCATTAAATGCCAGATGTCCATTCTCCCCAATTCCCATAAAGGTAATATCTGCAGGATACTTTTCTAAAATTTCCGCATAACGGGCGCATTCCTGTTCTGGAGCGTTGGCGCCATTAATCAGATTTACTGAGGCAAACGGCACTTTTCTAAAAATATTCCGGCTGAGGAATTCATTGAATGAATCCGGATGCCCCACACCAAATCCCAGATACTCATCCATGTGGAATCCATTTACCCTTTTCCAATCCACCTCCTCCTGGGCCAGATAGTGAAGAAATGTCAGCTGCGAAGGAGCTGCTGCAAAAATACAGTTAATCATCTCCTTTTGGCTCAACAGCTTTCTCATGATTTCTCCTGCCTTTTGAGCTGCTGTTTTTCCCATTTCCTCATTTGTCTGGCAAATGCTCAGCTGAACATTGCCATAGTTTCTGATTTCCATATTTTTTTATATCCTCCTTTTTACGGAGCCTCTGATAATCAGCTCCGGTTCTATTACAACTTTTTTCGGCTTCATCCGGCCATCTTCCATGGCATCTATTAGAAGATTCATAGCCGCTTCTCCTGTGCGGACTGCCGGCTGGCGAATTGTGGTGAGGCCCGGCACTGTCATGGACGCCATCTCAATATCATCCAAACCTGTAATTGAAATCTGTCCCGGTACATCTACCTGTTTTTCTTTCAGCTTATTCATAATCCCAATCGCCGTAATATCGTTGATCCCAAGAACAGCATCTGGCCTAGGGTCTATCTTAAGAATTTTCTCTCCCAATACATTCCCCTTATCAAAATCTGAAAATCCCAATTCCTGTTCCTGCAGCACTCCATCTGCCAAAACCAGTTCCTGCCGGTAGGGAATTCCCGCTTCTTCTAAGGCCGTCTTATATCCTTTCAGAACCTGCTTACGGCTGCTTCTGTCAAGGGGGCCGCTTGCAAATACAATCCTTTCATGTCCATTTTCAATCAAATAAGTTGTGGCCAGCTTTCCAGCCTTTTCAAAATCAAAAATAACACTGTTCATTTGATCAGTAGTACCACTCTGGTCAAACATCACAATCGGTGGAAGTGCTCCATATCCACTCCCAATTAAATTCTTCTCCGCCTCATCCTGGACTGAAGAATATAAAATTCCTGCTACCTGCTGACGTAAAAGAATTTCCAACTGCCTTCTTTCCAGATTCCGATCTCCAAAAGAGCTGCAAATAATCGGAGCATAATCATTTTTTATACAGCATTTTGCCACAACGGAAGTTAGCAGAGAATAATATGGATTATCAATCGATGGAATGATGATTCCGATTTCCTTACTTTTCGCGCCTTTAAGCATCTGGCTGAATATATTGGGTCTGTAATTCAATTCCTCAGCTGCTTTCAATACACGGCTGCGCATCTGCTCGCTTACCGGATAATCCGTATTGTTTAGTACCCTGGAAACTGTTGCCGGAGATGCATTCGCAAGCTTTGCGATATCCCAAATCGTTTTTTTATTTAACTGTGACTTTTTCTCCATAACAGCATATACCCTCCAATAAATATCTTCTTAAACAGAAAACGTTTTCTGTTCGAAAACCAGACCAACTGTCTTTATAAATATCCCTTATCATGTTCCTTTCATTGGTCAATACGTTCAACTTTTATCCATCCCGCCCACGGTAGAAAACGTTTTCTGCCATAAACCTAACTAAATATTTTTCTATTAATATACATATTTTTATCATTTTTGTCAACACTCTTGTTTCATTTTTTCAATTTTCTCCCTCTGCTTCTTCTCCCTCAGTCCCTTAAAAAAAGCCTTCATCATCCCGGAGCACTCTTCTTCCAGAATCCCCCTGACCGTTTCCACCTGATGGTTGAACCCTTCCTGATGAAGCAGATCCAGCACGGAACCGGCACAGCCTGCCTTGGGATTCATACAGCCCATCACGACTCTGGGAATCCTGGCCTGTACAATGGCCCCCGCACACATGGGACAGGGCTCCAGAGTAACATACATGGTACAGTCCTCCAGCCTCCAGTCTCCTGCTTTCCTGCAGGCTTTTTTTATGGCAAGTATTTCTGCGTGGGAGAGGGTGTTTTTGTCCGCCATCCGGCGGTTGTACCCTCTGGCTATGATTTTCCCCTCCCGGACGATCACACAGCCAATGGGCACATCCCCCAGGGCCGCCGCCTTTTTCGCCTGCCGGACCGCCTCCTTCATAAAGCGCTCATCCTCAGTCATCTTCTTCATAGTGCTTTCCTCCTGGCAGTCCTTCCTCACTCTGCCTTGTTCCTTCTGGTCCCCTGTGGTATAGTAGAGGATACCGGACTAAACTGTTACATAGTATATTAAAAAATCAAGGAAAAGAAAAGAGTCTTTCACCATGAAAATCTGCGGACTTCAAAAAACAACCCTTCTGGACTTTCCCGGCCATGTAGCGGCCACCATCTTTACCGGAGGGTGCAGTTTCCGCTGCCCCTTCTGCCACAACAGCGGCCTTCTGCCCTCCTGGACTCCTGAGGTTTATACCGAGGAGGAAATCCTGAGCTTTCTGAAAAAACGCCGGGGTATTTTAGAAGGCGTCTGCATCACCGGAGGGGAACCGTCCCTGCAGCCGGATTTGGAAGATTTGATCCGAAAGATCCGCTCCCTGGGACTTCTCGTCAAGCTGGACACCAACGGATACCGGCCGGACCTCTTAAAAGACCTTTGCCGGAAAGGCCTTCTGGACTATGTGGCCATGGATGTGAAGGCCGGGCAGGAGCATTACCCCCAGGCGGTGGGAACCCCCGGACTGGATCTGGCCCTCATCGATGAGAGCATCCGCTTTCTGCTCACAGGGACGGTCCCCTTTGAGTTTCGCACCACTGCCGTCAAGGGCCTCCACACAAAAGAAGACTTCCGGCAGATCGGCCCCTGGATTGCCGGATGCCCTCATTACTTTATCCAGAACTTCGCCGATAACGGGGAAGTTCTCTTTCCTGAAACCTTTGAACCTTTTCGGCGGGAGGAACTGGAGGAATTTGCCGGACTTGTCCGTCCCTATGTAGGGGAAGTTCTGCTGCGGGGGACCGATTAATGGCGAAGCTTCATCCATTTGATTCCCGCCGCCGTCAAAACAATCAGATACAGGGCGCAAACCCCGAAGAAAAGAGGTCCCCTCGCCCCCAGCACATCCTCCGACCGATTGGAATTCATCCCCAGGAGCATCTGGGAGTAGGGCCAGAATATACCCGCCCTGCTGTGGGCTCCCAGAAGGCCCGTCACTCCGCCTAAAAGTCCGAGGATAATGGGAAGCGAAAAATTGGGTATCAGAAAGGCCGCCAGATACTGAAGGGCAGCGATCACAAATGCTCCCGGAATCCCCCTGGCCATCCAGAGCCAAATCTGTCCGGGTACAGGCATGGGAAGCCCCGCCCATCTTCCAGCCAGAAGAAACAGGCCCAGAAACCAGAGCATGGTCAGAACAGTCAGCTCCCATACCAGCACCAGTTTTGCCAGGTATATAGTCCACAGGGGGAGCGGCCTGGCAAACAGGGCATTCCGGTTTCCGCCGAAGTTCTCGTATCTCCACAGGAAGGCGCAGTAGGTTCCGATCAGAGGCGCAAAGAAAAAGGTTGCAAAAAACATCGTCACCTGGGTCCACAGGGAATACCACTCCGATTCCAGAATATCCAGATTGGCCAAATAATTTCCGGTTCCCAGAAGAATAGGAATTATGGGGATCATCAGAAAGGCAGGCCAGAGCAATGTCCCCCTGGTTTTCAGCCGCTCACAGTAAACCGCTTTTTTCAGCATTTGCATTTCTTTTTCCTCCTGCTAAATCATTTCCCGAACTGCGGACAGAAATCGTTTCTGCCCTCTCAGATAAATCAAGACCGCTGCCAAAGCTAAAAATACCGCCCATATCACCCGATAACCGGTCCAATAACATGTGGTATACCGGTTTGCCTCATCGTAAATGTACCCCGCGTTGCACAAAACTCCATAGTATCCCCAGGGGATGACGTACCGCAGGGGAAAATCAGGCAAAAACCAGGAAAACAGCCCTGCAAAGGTGCCTCCTATGCTGATCAAGACCGGCGTCAGCTGATTGGAAAACCACAAAGACAGATTCAGCTGAAGGATAAAAATAGCCGTACCCGCTAAAAACAGGGTAAAAAACAGCTGAAATCCCCTAAGCAGAGAGGCTCCGCCTGCCGGCACGGCTAAGACCTCATAGATGCCGCACTCCAGAAGGCTTAAAACCGTCAGATTAAGGATCCCCGTCAGAACCTTTCCCCGGTAAACCGCTTCAGGTTCTTCAATGGTGCAGATCCATTTATAGGTATTGCCCATCTGTTCCATATCACACAGACGGCAGGCCAGGGCCGCCAGAGTAATCGGCACCAAAATGGTACTGATCAACAGAAGGTTCAGGTAAATCATGATCCTCTGGTCATTGATGCCGCTGGCATCCGATTTTCCAAAAGACCACCCCATCCACAGAGCCGTCAGCAGAAATACCGCAGCAAACAGCAGGGGAATCCCTCTGCGCCGCAGCTTCAGCCATTCCAGCCAAAGGACCGTTTCCATTTTCATAATCCCGCCTCCTTCACCATCCCCAGATAAAGGTCCTCCAGGCTCTGTTTTTCTTCCTCCACCCGGTAAAGGTCGATGCCGCTTTCTACCAGACGGCGGAGAAGAACAGCCAGGGTTCTGTCCGGAAGCTTCGGACAGACCAGCCCCTCAGGCCCAACCTGGGCCAAAATCCCTGCCTGCTCCCTGAAGAGGCGGGCCGCTCCTTCCTGGTCGGAGGTCCTAAGGATCAGACGGCTCTGACTCCTGGCGCGCAGCATGGCCAGAGTGTCCTGAAAAATCAGCTTCCCGCCGGAAATCATTCCAATGTGGTCCGCTGTCTGCTCCACTTCTGCCAGCAGATGGCTGGAGATCATTACCGTCATGCCGTACTGTTTGGGAAGCTCCTGGATCAGGCTGCGCATCTCATGGATTCCCGCAGGGTCCAGGCCATTTGTTGGCTCATCCAGCAGCACCAGCTTTGGAGAGCCCAAGAGTGCATTTGCCAGTCCCAGCCGCTGTTTCATCCCAAGGGAAAAATGGGCGGTTTTCTTCTTTTCCTGACCTTTCAGCCGCACGATCTCCAGAACGCGGTCAATCTCTGTTTCCGACAGATTTCTCAGAATGCAGCTGATCTTCAGATTCTCCCTGGCGGTTAAATTTCCGTAATAGGAAGGATTTTCAATCAGAGATCCGGTATCCTTTAAAATTGCCACCCGGTTTTTCTCTCCCATCTGCCTTCCTCCGATCCAGATCTGTCCCTGGTCGGGACGCACCAGCCCCAGAATCATTTTCATCGTGGTACTTTTACCCGCCCCGTTGGGTCCCAAAAAGCCGTAAATTGCCTTTCCCGGCACCTGCAGCTTTACTCCGTCCACCGCCGGCTTTCCGTGAAAACGCTTCGTCAGGTTTTCCGTCCGTATCATCATCTCTTCCATTGCTCTGTTTCTCCTTGTCTGTCAGGATCAGCGATTTCCTACGCTTTTCCTGAAGTTTGATCTCGAACCTATCTTACCTGAAAAGCCTTATGCCTTCCTGTTTCCTGCCTTAATTTTCCCTTAAATCTTCCCTCCTCGCCTTCCGAATTTTCTCCGGCCCGCTATAATAGAGGAAGAAAAATGTTTGGACTGATAAAGGATGGTGTACCATGAATTTAACCGATGCAAGAATTTTGATCGTGGATGACAATCAGGAACTGTGCCAGATGGTCCGGCAAATCTGTCTGCAGGAAGGATTTAGCCGGGTTGAGTCCGTCTCCTCCTGCTCCCAGGCGGAACAGCTGCTCCGTCAGAGCTCTGTGGATTTTCTGATCTTAGATGTGAATATGCCCTTTGAGGACGGATTTTCTTTTTTTCAGCGAATGAAATCCTTTTTGGACAGCAGGAGAATCCCGGTTCTTTTTTTATCCGCAAGGGATCAGGATGAGGACCGGCTTTTGGGACTGGGGCTGGGGGCAGACGACTATATGACAAAGCCGTTTCTTCCCAGAGAGCTGATCCTGCGGCTGAAGGCGATCCTGCGCAGGACCTGGGGGCCTGAGGATTCCCGCCCTCCGGTCTGCTTCATCGGAAAGCGGCAGGCGGACCTGTCCGCCGGGGTCATCCGTCTGCCGGACGGAGGAGCCGTTTCCCTGACCAACAAGGAATTTCAGCTTTTAAAACTGTTTTTGGAAAACCCCGGTCGCATTCTTACCTTTGATCAGCTGTCGGAAGCCGTGTGGGGCGAAAATTATTTTGGATATGAAAATACTTTAACCGTACACATTCGAAAGCTTCGGGAGAAAATCGAGGAGACGCCCTCGGAACCGGAACATTTGATTACCATAAAAGGATTGGGGTACCGGATGGATCTATGAAAAGCCTGATGAGAATTTACGTTCGCTATCTTGTAACCGCCCTGGCGCTGATTGCGGGGTTCGTGGTGATTCAGATTCTGATTTTGTCCGGAATCGCCTCAAAGCTCTATGGAAACAGCGGAGCTGACAGCCTCAGAATCAGTACGGCCTATGAACTTTTGGAGCAGGACCCCCAGAAGGCCTGCGATTATCTCAGGGAGCAGGGCGCCGCCTTTGCCATGCTTTTGGACCAGGAGGGAAATCCCTGCTGGACCTATCAGCTTCCCGGAGAACTGGATCACACCTATTCCATTACCCAGGTAGCCTCTTTTACCCGGTGGTATCTGAGCGATTACCCCGTTTCCGTCTGGGGCGGTGACCTTGGACTTTTGGTAGTGGGATATCCCAAAGGAACCGTGTGGAATTATTACATCCATCAGGACATGAAGGGACTGATGGGGATCCTGACTTATTTCATGCTCAGCATCCCCATCACCATCGCTGCGGCAGTTCTAATTCTTCTGGTATGCGGATTCCGGTATTACCGGAAAATGCGGGTTCTGGCAGACGCCGTCGGCCATCTGGCCCTGGGGGAGAGCGTCCACCTTCCGGAGAGCGGAACCATAAGGGAAATCTCCTGCACCATCAACCAAACCTCCGACCGCCTCAGCGCCCAGCGCAGCCAGCTGGAGCAGCGGGATTTAGCCAGGTCGGAATGGATTCGCGGCGTTTCCCATGATATCCGCACGCCCCTTTCCCTGATCCTGGGGTACGCAGACCTGATCGAGCATCAACTGGGGCCGGCAGACGAACTTGGGAAAAAAGCAGGTCTAATCCGCCGTCAAAGTCTGCGCATCCAGAAACTCATCGAAGATTTGAATCTGACTTCGCGTCTGGAATACCAGATGCAGCCTCTCCGCCTCAAGGAGGTCTGCCCGGCTGTGGTGCTGCGCAAGGTGGCTGCGGACTTTTTGAATACGCTCTCCAGCCCGGAGCGATACCCGTTTTCCATCCAAATCCATCCGGAATTTGAGCGGTTCTCCCTCCAGGCTGACGAGGAGCTTCTGTTCCGGGCCTTTCAGAACATCCTCGGAAATTCCGTCCGCCACAATCCCGGCGGCTGCCATCTGTCCGCAGAGGCGCTGATGGAGACTGACCGCGCAGTAATCGTCTTTTCGGACAGCGGACAGGGGCTGCCTCCCCCCATCCGCCGCTATCTCAACGAAGGGATCCTTCCGGACCCGCAGCTCCATCTGATGGGTCTCAAGATCGTCCAGCAGATTATAGAGGCCTCCGGGGGCAGCGTTTCCTCCGGCCCTGACGGCTGCAAGATCTTCATCCGCTTTCCCGCTCCTTCAGAAGCCCCCAAAACTTCCTCTAAGCAGTAAAGTGGTCCAGGCGGATATCCGTATACCAATAGCCGAACCGGCCGCCCGGAGCAGACTGCCTCTTCGCCAGAACAAAATGCGGAAAGCCGAACATGGAGGCCATGTACTTTTCGTTGCTGTAGTAGTTGCCCGGCACTCCCAAGATGTAGCGGCTTCCCTTCCCGTCCGGTTCTCCCACCTTGGCCAGGATCAGATAACGGTAATTGTAGTAGCCGTGAAGCAAAAAGCTGTTGTTCCCATAGGTCCAGATTTCCCTCGGCATAAGGCCGATATCCTGAGGTTTTATGGTCAGGATCTCACAGCCGCCGGTGCAGTCAAATGCCTGGATCTTTGGCCATCTTCTGGAGAACATCTCCCACAGCTGTCCCGGACGCATGGCTGCCTTCTCCTCCTGTTCCAGCTGCTCCAAAATGCCCGGGTCTTCCAAGATCAGCTCCTGCGGTTCCGGAGACGGTTTTTCTGAAGGTGCCGGCCCTTCCGGCGGCTTTGAAACTTCCGCTTCCGCCGGGCGCTCCATCTCCTGGGAAACTTCCGGCTCTGCCGGGCGCTCCGCCTCCTTGGAAGCTTCCGGTTCCGTCTGAAGACCGGGCCTCGCCTGGGCTTCCTTCGCTCTCTGGAAGACGCCGTTTCCAAAGGGGCGGCCTGCTATGCGGTTTTCCCTCATCTCCTCCTGCAGAATATCCCGTCTGTTGTCTATCACGTTCAGAAAAGCGGGGATGGACGGTTCCTCAGGCGCCGCGGGCACAGACTCCTCCTTTAGATCTTTCACAGGCCGGATATCATACAGGGGCTCTGCCCCGGACTGGCTTTGTTCTTTCTCCCGCTTTTCATTTTCCAGGATCTCCTCATCCAGTTTGGCCGCAATCTCTTTTGCCTCCTGGGCCAGTTCTTCGTCCTTCTTCTCCTTTGGCGGAGCCGTTTCTTCCAGCTCTACCTGAGCCGCGTGGGCTACCGCATCTTCCCAGATCGTCCGGTAGGAACGCCACTCGTCAGAGGGCTCGTGGATGGAGAGCCCATAACATTCCTCCATAGGAATCCCGGAATCCCCCACGTTGTCCACTGCCACCGAAGCCCTAAACTCCCCGGAACCGCCCCGAATGAAAATATTTCCCAGACCAATTTCTTTTCCCGGAGAGAGCAAATAAACCCCCAGGTCGCTCCCTCCCACATAGACCTTCTTCACATTAATACTGAGCCTGCACTGCCCGTTTCTGGACTCCAGCTTTACAAATCCGATATTTTTTCCCTTTATATCCCCTTCATATGCATAAATATAGGATATCAGTCTCCTGTAATTTGCCATACGTTCACCTCACCTTGATTGGTTGCACGGTTTTTGCCCCTGGTATCATTCTATGCACATGGTCGGGAAAAGTATGACAAAAAGGCCCCGGAAAGAGCAGATTCTCTTTCCAGGGCCCTTCAGGAGCTTCCCCCTGTTTTTTCGTTGTCCTGTTCTGATGTGTGTTATTCGTCCAGGAAGGCAGGCGGCGCTGCCGGCTTGCCCATTGCCCTCTCAATCTTTGTGGTCAGTACAAAGGAGAGGCAGCCCAGGGCGGCGCCGAACACAATGGCCAGAATCCCAAAGGGTTCTCCCAGAATCTGCCATACCACTGCAGCCACAGAACCCACCACCACGCTGACAATTCCGGCGTTTTTGGTGGCCCCGGGCATAGCCAGTCCCAGCCCGTAGGCGGCAAAGGGGCCGGCGGAACGGAGGGCGAACGCAAACAGATTCAGGGTCACAATGCTGATATTCAGCATCGCAATCAGCATCGCGCACAGACCGATGACTATATTGCACACTCTGGTCATGATCAGGGTCTGGCGGTCCGTAATATCGGGGTTAAAATATCTCTGATAAATGTCCTTCACAAAGATCGTGGAGGAGCAAAGCAGGTTGGAGTCGCTGCTGGACATGGTAGCCGCGATGATAGCCGCGGAAACCAGGCCGGTGATAATGGGAGGAGCGTAGCTCTTGGTGGCAAACATCAGCGCCGTGGTCCCAGCTCCTCCGTCCAGCCCCGGATCCTCTGCCAGCGCCACCAGACCGATCAAAGCTGGGATGAAGGCCATGAGAGCCATCATCAAAGCGGAAAGCCAGGCTGCCTTGCGGGCCGTGCCCTCGTCCTCGGAGGAGGCGAAACGGCTGACGATTTCCGGACCGGACAGGAAGGTACAGAAATAATTCAGGATCAGGCTAATAATGGTAAACCAGCCAACCTTGGTGAAATCCAGCTCTTCAGCAGGAAGCTTTGCCGTTACCGCCTCCCAGCCGCCTGCGCCCTGGATAATAAAGGGCAGGGAGATCAGAAGGCCGCCAAAAATAATGATCCACTGGAACAGGTCCGCGATGGAATCCGCGATCAGTCCGCCCATGCTGGTGTAGAACAGCACAAGAGCCGTAGCCAGCACCACGCAGATCCGGATATCCAGGCTGGTCAGGGAGCTGACCACGGAACCGGCAGCCAGGATCTGGGACGCCGTCAGACAGAACAGGGAGACAATGTTCAGCACCGCGGAAATGGTGCCTACGCCGCTTCCAAACCGGCGGGTGATCACTTCGGGAATCGTGTAGGCCATAGCCTTGCGGATCTTCGGCGCAAAGTAAGCCAGGGGAATCATTGCCACCGAAGCTGCCAGCACATACCATCCGGCAGAAAGTCCCCATCCACTGAACGCTCTGGTGGCAACTCCGGTGGTGCTGCCGCCGCCCACATTGTTGGCAGACAGAGAGGCCGCCACAAAGAGAAGCCCGATCCGGCGTCCGCCCAGCAGATAGTCATTGCTGTTTTTGATCATAAACTTGTTGGAGAGGAAGCCAATGGACAGCATTCCGATCAGATATATGATCAGAATGATCATGGGCAGTACCTCGATCTGCATTTGTACCATACCATACCCTCCTTATAATGGAAAAGAGATTGAAAAACTGATTTCACTATAACATATATGGGGGGCAAATGCAAATATTTTGTGAATAATATTGAAAATATGAAAATTTTTTAGGTCTGAATTGTAATTTATTTTCGCTTATCGCCCATTCTCTTCCCGCTTTATGTGCAGGTTATGTGTGCTGATATGATAAAGAAGGCTTCCGGATTCCGCCGAAAGCCTTCTCTGATTCGATATTTCAGGAAATCTATGCTCCTATGCTGCTGTAATCATCCCGATATTCCAGAACATCTCCATCGCCCTGCTGAATCTGGTTTCCGGAATAGTTTGCCCCATTGACCAGAAGCTTCAATGTGGACAGCTGATAATTTTCAATGAAGGTGTTCCCAATCTCTGTCAAAAACATCTCATCCGGACAGCCCTCCTCGCTGACTGCCTGATTCAGGTCCAGCGTACCAGCTGCATCCTCGCCTTCTCCCTCAACCGTGAAGGACAGGACCTCCGTACCAGCCGTCAGAACGCCATACTCCACCAGCTTGTCCACCAGCTCCTGAGCGTCCATCTGGTCGGTACTCATGGAATCCATGGACTGGACAATGGCATCCTCCACATCACTTCCATGGTAAACGGAGATGATCGCTACCGGGTCAACATTTGGATCCGGCACCTTGTCGCTGGCTCCTCCTGTCGTCATAGGAATCTCCGGTGTCTCCGCTGTCTGGGAATCCCCCGCAGCAGTCTGAGTCTGCTCCGCAGTCGGAGAGCATGCCGCAAGGGCTGCCACCGCCAGCGCTGCAGTTAAAATGAACGCAAACCATTTCTTCATCACTGTAATCTTGCCTCCTTTAGTCCTCTAAAAGCCTCTGAACCAGGAATTCAGCTTTGTTAGGGCTCTTGTCAGAGCTTCCAGCTCTTCTGGTGTCAATTCCTTTACTATACTGTCGATCATAGATTGATGAAAACTGTCATGATGCTTAAATACATCCTTTCCCCTGGCCGACAGGGAAATCAACACCACTCTCCGATCCTCGCTGCTGCGCTGCCGGATTACATAACCCTTTTTTACAAGACTGTTGACGGCTATGGTCAAAGTTCCGACCGTCACCGACAATGCCCTGGCTACGGATGACATGCTTTTTGGTTCGCCTGCTCCGATGGCCTCAATCACATGCAGATCGTTCATGGTTATATCCAGATAGCCCAGCTCCCGGACCGCTTTCTGTTCAATTCCGGAAATATCCCGGAACAAATTCACCAGCACATCGTTCAGCGTTTCATACGTTCCCACGTTTTTTCCTTTCGTTTCCCGCTTCAAAAAAGCTTCCTACTGATTGTACAGTATTTTAGAAATTCATACAACCCCCTAAATCCTTATGAAATTCTTAAAAGACTGTCATTTTTAGCAGTTTTCACCAAATGTTCACATTCGCCCCAGACCCTTATTCCTTCTCAGCTTTCATCCGACAAGGCCAGTCTGGCAAAAACCTCTCCCCGCTCCTCAAAGTTGCGGAATATTCCGTAGCTGGCAGCAGCCGGGGACAAAAGGCAGCTTCTGCCCGGTCTGGTAAGTTTCTTTGCCTCTCTCACTGCATCCTCCAGATGGTCCGCTAAAACAAGACGCTCTTTTCCCCGAAAATCCGGCTCCTGCTCCTGGATCTCCCGGAAAATCCGTTTTCCCGTAGCCTCCATCAGGATAATGTGGGGCACCGGATGCTCCGACAAAAAATGGATCAGCTCACGGTAATCGATCCCACGGTCCATGCCTCCGATGAGAACCGTATCCACATCCTTCAGCGTTTTCAAAGCCTGGATTGCCGTATCACAGATGGTGGAGATGGAATCGTCAAAATACCGCACGCCGCCCCGCTCCCCCACAAACTGAAGGCGGTGAGGCAGGGGATGATAGGTTTTCAGCCCCTGAGTAAAAGCCTCATCTTCCACTCCCAGCAGGCGGCAGGCGCCGTAAACCATGGCAATGTCAAAATAGTTGTGAAAGCCTATGAGATGAATCTGGTCCGCCGGTATCTCATAGAGACTGCCGCGAAAATTTACCTTAGGCCATTTCTTCTCCTGTTCCCGCTTCTGCTCCAGGCTCTCCTCCGCCTCCAGATCTAGCTCCAAATCCGGACGGTTCATTCCCGCCAAGATCACCTTTGAAAAGCAGGTTCCAGGCTTGGGACGGCACTGCACATTGCATACAAGAAAATCTTCCGCCCTCTGGTGACGGAAAATCTGCTCCTTGGCCAGCACGTACCGCTCCATGGTCCCATAATGGTCCAGATGTTCTTCATACAAGTTGATCAAAAGAGCAATGTGGGGGGAGACCGTCATATACTCCAGCTGATGGCAGGACAGCTCAAATACGATCAAAGTCCTGGGGCCGATCTCCTCCAGATGGTCAAAGGCAGGAATGCCGATATTTCCCATGATCAGCACATCCCTTCCCGCCGTCTTTAAAATATGGTACATCAGGGAAGTCACCGTGCTTTTGCCCTTGGTCCCTGTAATCCCCACGATCCGGTCCCGAAACAGGCTGAAAAACACCTGAGTCTGAGAGAGGATCTCGCAGCTCAGCTTCTCCGGCGGCTCCTGAAGCACAATGCCGGGACTTTTGAAAATAACATCATAATTGTTCAGCACCTTCTGATAATCCGGGCCGGAAAACCGTTTTCCCATCCCTTCCTCAAAGGGGATCTCTCTCTGGTCCGCCACATCCAGACAGGCGCAGGTACCCAGCTCCTTTAGCACCGTCCAGGTGGAACGTCCCTCACGGCCAAAGCCCAAGATCAGAACCCGCTTTCCCCGAACCCAGGGGTTCAGTTGCTCAATCACTGTCTTTCTCTCCTTATCCTCTGCCGCACCAGCTCATCCAGTTTCTCCGGCAGCAGATTTTCCTCATCGTAAAAGGTAAAATAGGGGGACTCTCCCCTCCGGCTCTCCTCCTGGAAAACCCTGCTGTTTCTGTAATACTCCAGAAGGGCAGGCAGAGGTTTTCTCCCCCGCCCGAACTTCTCTATCGTCAGCCGGACTGCTTCCCTGACCTCGTCCCTGCTTCCCACGCACTCAAAAGGCTTCTCCCTGGCGATTCCCACCAGCTTGTCAAAGGTTTCCCTCAAAGACAAATCCTCCAGCATGGAACGGCCGAAAATGTTCTCTATCTCCTCCTGCTCCAAAAAGGGGGATAGGATCAGGCATACAAACAGACACTTGGGACAACGGCCGCACCAGCTGTCCGTCTTGCTTCCGCTGTTGCAGCTCCGGAAAATATCGTGATACTGCTTCAGGCCGGAAAAAATCCAGGCAATCTGGAATTCGCTCAAAGGTCTCAGCAGGCTGAAATAGAAGGCGCTCCCCGGCATATACGTTTCAGCGTACTGGCGGAAGTCCTTCTCAAATTCAAAGCTCTTGGAATACTGGTGGTTGACACTGCTTCCGGGTACTGTACTTTCGTTGGCGCTGGACTCATTGGACAGAGCCACATAGTCCAGTTCCAGGATCGCCGCCCCGATCAGGGAGGAAAACGCCACAAGGGCGGAAAACGGGGTGTGGCCGTTGAGATATCCGCGGCGGTTCAGTTCCAGCATCCGCTGATCCAGAGTGCGTTTCACCTTCATTACCTTCTCATCTGAAAGCCCGGCCCGCTCCGCCGTATTCAGGCTTGCCCCTCTGGGATTGATGATATATCCGTAAACGGGATACCCGCCGTCCATCAATAGATCCAGGGTCACCGCCGAATCCTTTCCTCCGCCGATCGGGACCAGGAATCCCTTGGAAAGACTTCTCTTTCCCTCTTGCTCCAAAGCGGAGACGGGGGAAGCTTCTTCTGATGAAGGTTCCTTCCCTGTCCGGAAATCCTGGCAGTGAATCTCCATGAAGTTTTCTTCCCGTGCCTCCTCTATTCCGTTTACGTAGAAGAATTCTCCAAGACCGTTGAAATACAGATGCTTCCACCACCGGATCTGCTCCGAATCCAGCTTTCCTTTCTCGATATAGACCTGGGGCGGGCAGGCAATCTTCCAGTAGCTGATCAGCTCCACCATGCCCAGTGAAAAAAGCATCTCCTCCGTCACCCGTCCTTTTATCTCTTCCAGCCGGCCCTGAGGCAGGGGAAAGGTCCAGTGAGGGGTAAAAACCGACAATCCTTCGATTTCAAATGTATAGGTAATGTTCAGAGCTCCCTCTTCCCACTCCGCCTCGTATCCGCGGTAATAAAAATGAGGATATTCCCTCCTCAGCTTTTCGTACTGCTCCATTTTCCACTCCGTTTCCGGCGGTCTTCGATGGCTCCGCCAAATGCCCATAGCAAAAAATCCGCTGCGCTCTCTTCTCTATTTGGCTCACGCACAGCGGATCTTTTCTATTAGGTATTATATTCGAGAATGAGGGAATTTGCAAGGAAAGAAGGGAACCTCTTCACGCCTGTCAGAAAAATATTTCAGGGTCCTTTTCACAAAATTGAATAAAATCATCCATTGCCCCGATTTCCCCATCTGCCAGAGAGCGATCAAAATCAAAGCGGTCATCCCGCAGGGCGATCACTTTTACTCCAGCCCGATGAGCCGCCGTGATTCCCACAGTCGAGTCTTCAATCGCAATGCATTCTTCCGGCAAGACGCCCAAAAGTTCCGCAGTCTTCTGGTAAATCTCAGGATTAGGCTTGCTCTCCTTAAACTGCTCTCCGCTGACAATCACATCCAGATAAGGGACCACCCCAACCTGTGTAAGGATCATTTTTACCTTCTCATAGGCCGTGGATGAGGCCACTGCCGTCCGCATTTTCTTTTCCCTGGCCCATTTCAGGATATCCAAAACCGCAGGGCGGAAAATTTTATGATAATCGATTGTACAGGGATGCTCCGGCTGCCAGCTCTCTCTGTACTCCGTCCTGGTCTCCAGCCAATCTTTATCCCAGCCAATCACAGCCGCAATCCTGGTCCACACATCACGGCTGGTCCTTCCCACGATCTGGTAAAGTTCCTCTCTCGTTACCTCCGGGCGTTTTGAGCGCACAAAAGCCAGAACCTGCTCCATGCTGACCGGCTCGCTGTCGATAATCACTCCATCCATGTCCAATATAAGGGCCTTTATCATGTCATCTATCCTCCATTATCCCAGAAAAGGCGCTGAACCATCAAATGACCCAACGCCTTTTCCGGATGTCCTCCGGGGACATCCCGTTTTTTAATCGTTAAGTTTAATTTTAATAATCAAACTTCCACATATAACGTCTTACACTCAGCGGATGGTTTCTCACATCTGCCAGCAGGTTATTAAATACGCGGACTACATTGGTATGGAAGAAGGGATCCAGATATTCGGATACATCTCCCAGCTCTCCCATTCCATAATCCAGGCCGTCCAGAATCATGCAGCGGTCGTTGAATTTCTTCATAAAGGTCAGGGCTCTGTCATCCAGAGGACGGGTCCTTCCGGTAGATTTCATCATCAGGAACGCTGTATTCTTGTCGGTAATCTCAAAAGGCCCGTGGAAATACTCGCCAGAGTGGATCACGCTGGAATTGATCCACTGCATCTCCATAAAGATACAGATGGACTCCTGATGAGCACTGCCCCAGGAAGCGCCGCTTCCCATGGTATAGATTACAGAATCATCCTTAAATTCCCAGGCATATTTAATGGCATATGGAACGATCTCCTTGCATGCTTTCTTTACAATGCCGTCCATCTTCTGTAAGCCATCCAGCAGTTTGTCATACTCTGCGTATCCCTCAATTTCATTCAAAAGCTCTACTGCCAGCTTGAATCCATAGGAAGATTTCTGATTCTCTACCACGGAACCATCGCCGAATTCATAGAGGATCACATATTCTGCCGATTCAGACAGGGGGGAGGGGATCTGGAAGGTCAGTCCAACGGTAGCTGCACCTTTTTCCCTGGCCACCTGGCAGGCCTTTACTGTTTCCGGGGTATTGCCTCTCTGAGAAGCGAGGATCACAACAGCATTTGGACCAATCTCTCTGGGAGTGGCATGTACAAATTCATTGGAATTGATATAGCCTACCTTCAATTTTGTAGCCTCGCAGCTGAGGAAATACTTGGCCGGGAAAAATCCTGCCAGAGAGCCTCCGCAGCCCACAAAGTACACCGTATCAATTGTGTGATCCTTCAAGATACTTCCAACGATTTCTTTTACTTTTTCCATGTTCTATTTTCCCTTCCGGACCGGAGATCCGGTCCTAAATTGATATTCCGTTGAATGGTCTGATCATTTTTCTCTAGCCCTTCACCGCTCCGCTGGTAAGGCCGCGCACAAATTGCTTGGACATCAGCAGGAACAGGATGATCAGCGGCAGAGAAGCGATGATCAAACCTGCCAGAGTCGTAACATAATCCGTGCTCAGGTCTCCTCTGAAGGTCATCAGACCGATGGGAATGGTCTGAATATTCTTATCGCTGAGGAATACGTTGGCAAACAGGAACTCATTCCAAACAAAATTCAGATTTACGATCGTGCAGGATGCAAAGATCGGCTTGGAAATCGGCACGATAATTTTTGTAAATATCTGAAAACTGTTGTAGCCATCCATGATGGCCGCCTCCTCCAGTTCCACCGGTATAGAGAGGAAATAGGCCCGCATCAAAAATACCGTAAATGGTATCCTGAAAGCAATATAGGGCAAGATCACTGCCGCATAGGTATTGTATATATTGAGGGTCTGAAGTATGTTATAAAGCGGTACCAGAGCGATCTGTTCTGACAGGGTCATTCCTCCTAAAACGATCAGGAAGATAATATCGCTTCCCTTCGCCTTAAACCGGGTCAGACCATAAGCCAGAAAAGAAGCCAGCACCAAAATCCCCACAAGAGAGATCGCACTTACCAAAATAGAATTTCCAAAATAACGATACAGGCCTATCGTCCATGCCTTCACATAGTTGCCGAACATCCACTGTTTCGGAAGCGCTAAAGAATCCATAAACAGTTCCGGATTGGTCTTAAAGGAGTTAAGGATGATCCACAGCAAAGGAGCCGCAATGACCACGCAAAGCAGGATACACAGCAAAGTCAGCAGTACGGAAGAAAGCCGAATCTTTTTCTTATTCTCTTTCATATCTCCACCTCCCTTATTCCTTGCCGGAGTGGGTCACCCGAATCTGAATAATTGAGAGGGTTACCGTAATGACAAAGATAAATACACCGGTTACAGCGGCCATTCCTAAATCTGAGTGGAGGAAAGCCTGCTGGTACAAATAAAGTCCCAGAACCTGGGAGCTGTTTCCAGGTCCTCCGCTTGTAGTGGAATATACCTCTGTATAAAGTTTAAAGGCTCCAATAATGGTAATGATCACGCAGACCAGAAGTTGCTCCTTGGCCTGCGGCAGCATGATATAGAGCGCTCTCTTAACAGGACCGGCTCCATCAATAGCCGCCGCCTCCACATAATCTCTTGGCACGTTCTGGAAAGCCACCACCATAAGCAGGGTAATATAACCGGTAAACTGCCACTGGCTCATAGCAATAATACAGTAAATTGCCATCTTGGAATCGCCCAGCCAGCCATATGTAGGCAGGCCCAATGTTTTTAACAAACTGTTCAGGAAACCAATATTCGGATTATAAATGAAGGTGAACATGAGGCCCACTGCCGTAAGAGAAATCAGCGCGGGCAGATAATAGAAATTCCGGAAAAAGTTCCGCATTCTCTTGCCAATAGCACCACTCTCCAGGATCAGGGCTAAAACCGTTCCAAACCCCACCTGGACGATCAGGGAGATGATACAGTAAGCCACATTATTTTTCAGCATAATCGGAAATACCGGATCCGTAAAAAACCGCCTGTAATTGTCCAACCCAACAAAGGTGCTGCCTGCAGAAAAAGATGACAATCGGAAAAAGCTATAGACAATATTCATCAGCACCGGAATATAGACAAAACACAAAACCATCAAAACGCCCGGCAGCATATAGAGATACGGCGTGTGCTTTTTCGTTCTCATGCAATCACCTTCCTTTAAGTTTTATTTAGAGGCTGCCGCTGGCTAAAACGGCAGCCCCTCCTATACACAGGGCAAAGGCCCTTGTCAGTCTCTCTTTTCATACTGACTGGCTTCCTCCGTCCCGCTGGTGCCCACCAGAGTCTGGGCCTCCAAAGCCTTTGCACGGATCCGCTCCATCGCCTGTTCCGGAGTCACATCTCCATTGGTCAGGTCAGATACTGCAGTCAGATACTCGTCACAAACTGTGGAATACAGAGCATTATCCAGCCATTCGCTCATTGCCTCTGCATCCATGATAGTATTGAATCCATCCACCAGTGCCTGATCGGTCACACCGCTGATATCGATCTTGGAAGCATTGAACCAGCCAATCTCCTGGCACTGCTCTGCTCCAACTTCCGGTCCAAGGAACCATTTCAGGAATTCTACGCACTCATCCGGATACTGTGTCTTGGAGCAAACAACGAAGCCTTCAGGAGCTCCGGTCAGGATATTGGGATTGCCTGCTGCGCCTTCGATCTCCGGGAACTTGAACATACCAAACTGGATATCCGGATTGTCTGTACGCAGGGTGGGGATCTCAACCAGCTCTGCATAGTACATGCCTGCCTGCCCCATTGCAAAATTCATACGGCCCATATCCGGCTTAATGCCGTTGGGATTCTCGGTCATGTAGGGAAGCAGCTTCTGATAATACTCAAGGGCTTCCACATAGCCTGGATCGGTAAACTCACCTGTAGAGGGATTGTAATCCTTCTCTCTTACATCATCCGGCACACAAAGCTGATTCAGCGTACCTACATAGTGAGAGCAGGACCAAGGCTCCAGGTTTCCGAAAGAAATCGGGGTAATGCCTGCCGCCTTCAGGGTCTCGCAGACCTGGATCAGCTCATCCCAGGTAGTGGGAACTTCCAGATTGTTCTCCTCGAAAATCTGAGTGTTATAGAAGAACAGCTTGCAGTCCAGACGGAACGGGATTCCGTAAACCATGCCGTCATCCGTTGTGTAGATATCCATCTGGGATTCCATGAGAGAATCTTTCCACTCCTGATCGGCATCCAAATAGGGGGTGAGATCCAGCACCAGTCCCTCTCGGATAAAACGCTCTGTAAAGTCGCCGGCCCAGCTAAAGAAGATATCCGGCCGTTCATCGCCGCCCAGGACTACCTGAATCCTCTCCTTGTATGCCTGGTTTGCTGCGTTGGTGATCTCAAACTTAATATCCGGATGGGTTTCCTCATACTCGTGCAGCTTCGCCTCGATAAAGCTGTTGTAAGGCTCATCCGGGAAACGGTGCATAAAACGAATTACTTTCTGCTCACCGCCAGACTCTGCAGCAGCCGCAGTATCCCCGCTGTTATCTCCGCTGGCAGCCGCTTGAGTATCTCCGCCTGAACTGCTCCCGCTGCTTCCACAGCCCGCAATGCTTAAAGCCATCAGTCCTGCCATCGCCGCACACAACGCTCTTTTTGCTACTCCTCTTCTCATAAAACTCTCCTTTCCTCGACATGACTTTAGGTCCTATTTTGTATGGCTCATGATTGCCAGATCTTCTTCTGACAACTCAACGACCTTTCCAAATCCAAAAGAACCATCTCTCTGGCACTGGCCGGCAGAGAATACAGCCGCCCGGTACAAGCTTGTTTTGATGAGATAATCCTTATATACCTGAGCCGTTACCGTCCCGCGGCTTCCCGACCCTTGGGAAAAATCAACTGCATCTCCCGCTCCCTCCAGATAATGGACCAGGAAACTTGCGATAAAGGAATCTCCTGCACCCATGGTATCTTTTGCCTTTACCAGGCAGGGTGACTGCTCATAAAATGTACCGTCCGCCAGAAGCATCGATCCTTTGGAACCTCTGGTAGCGATCACCATATGCCGGCAGCCATACTCCATCATCTGAAGCATAGTCTCCTTTATCTCATCCTCCTCCATATCACCGCAGGAGATTTCCCCGCAGTCAATATAGGGGCAGCAGTTTTTCAGATATTCCTGGTCATAACGGTTGGAAAAATCCATTGAGACGAACTTTCCTGCCCGGCTCATCACCGGAAGTTCCTTTTCCATGAAGCTGTGAATACTGGTATGGATCAGATCATATTTTGATATGTAAAGCTCATCTAAGTGTGTAAGGACCGGTGGTTTCTCCCGTGAAATACCGCCGTGATTCCCCTCCAAAAATACCCGATCTCCGTCTACCAGCTGTACCCTGGCACAGCCATTAGGTCCCTTTTCCATACGGCAGTGGGACAGATCCAATCCCAAGCTCTTTACCACCGTATACACATGCTCCCCTACCTCGTCATCACCAAAGGTTCCCAGATACGCTGCTTCAGCTCCCATCACCTTCGCAAAAACAGCTACGTTCAGGGCGTTTCCCCCCGGATAAATGGTCTTGGTATGCAGGTATTTATCACAAACATTATCGCCAATTCCAAGCACTTTTATCATATATTTTTGCACATCCTTATTTGTTATTATTTCATGTACTATTTTGTTATATCACATCTTCCCTATGCAATCAAGTATATTTTAATATTTTTTGTGCAAATTATTTAACAATATTCAAAAATCCCCCTCTTTTCCCTGCATTTTATCATTATACGCAAAAGGCGCCATCCCACAGTCATCCTTTCGGAATCCTGAGCCATGACGCCTTTGCCGCCTTTATAAATTTGTCTAAACGCAGCTGTTACAAAACAGAAAACAGCCGCTTTACACTCTGTTCCACCGACTTGGTGGGATCCATATAATACCGTCCATCTGTAATTTCCAAAGACAGATAGCCTCTGTAAGGATAAGCATCCAGTTCCTCCAGATAACCTTCCATATCCAGAACGCCGTCCCCCCAGGCCAGATGTCCTCTGGGCGCTCCGTCAATAAAATGGATGTGTACCAGACTGTCCCCCAGGGCCTCAAGGTACTGCGCCGGACGCTCCGATGCAAGAGCCATAGGGATCGTATCGATCATCCCCCCAATGGATGGATGATCCAGCTGTCTGAGCATCTTCATCAGACCCGGCAGGTCATAAACCAGATTGCTCTCATCCCTGCGAAGTATTTCCAGCGCCAGAACAATCTCATAATCCTCTGCCATCTCGGCCAGGCTGTAAAGACCTTCCTCCGCCCACTTCCATGCCTCGTCCCGGTTGCTTCCGTCAAAATATCCGGTACCCGAAGTAACCAGAACCTTGTCACTTCCCAATTCCCCTGCCGCACGGATACTGTTCTCAAAAAATTTCAGGCTCCGTTTTCTGGTATCCGGATTATCTGAGGCCAGATTAACAGGATAAACACACTGTTCCGGTGTAAAGCACACCAGCTTCAGGCCTCTGCCTTCGATCTCACGGCGCACCTTCCGGATTTCCTGATAAGTCATATCCTCCATGTGAAAATGAGGAGCAGCTCCCCAGAGTTCTACATTTTCCACCCCAAACCTCACCGCATCATCCAGGAACAGTGAGAGCGGAAAATATTTATACTGGATATTCATGACGCTGATTTGCTTTCTGCTTATATTTTTCATTCACTTTCCACCGTATCGTTTATGAGGATCTTATACTCATAGCGCTCCACATTAATGACCTCTTTGCCCCAGTAAACCGAGTTTCCGCCGGCATCATGGACCACATCCTTGGACAGAAGCAGCGCATCATTCTCTTTGATGTTTAAAAGTCTCGCTTCCTCACGGCTGGCATAACAAACTCCTATAACCTTAGAACCGCCAACCAGGGTCACTCCGTGCTGATTGAGGATTTCATTGAGAGAGCCGGACAGATCCTCCGCCAAAAGATAAGCATACGCTTTCGGGAAATGGTTCTCCTCCAAAATGACCGGCACATCATCGCAGTACCTGAGCCGCCGGATACGGATTACTTTATCGTCCTCCGGAATCTTCAGGCGCCTCACATCGGAAGGCATGGCCCTCACCAGCTCCGCAGACAGAAACTTAGTACCGGCTTTCTTCCCGTTGAGTTCGCATATCTTCGTAAACCCCATAAAATGGTTCAGATTTCTGGACAGCTTTTTTCCCGATACAAAGGTTCCGATCCGCTGCCTGCGGACCAGGATCTCCTCATTCACCAAAATTTCCAGGGCCTTTCTGATGGTAATCCGGCTCACCTGGTATGCCTTGCTCAGCTCCGCTTCCGTGGGGATCCGCGAATTGGCCTTCAGCTCTTTCCGGTCAATCTTCCCCTTAATATCGCTTGCGATCTGGAGATACAGAGGCACCGCCGTATCCCGAGTAATGTCTGACATATGAACATTCCCTCCCACTACAATAGGCTGCGTTGTTAATATCATAACACAGGGGAGGCTTTTCTTCCACCCAAAACTTTAGTAATCCAGGTGCCTGTAATATCTTCTGATAGCCAGAGGATGCCTTCTGCAGTACTCCAGATGTACATTTACCCTCTGGAACGCGGAGCGCATAACAATCGGAGCCAAAATCCAGCGGAACTCATCGCTGATCCCCTCCAGCTTGAATTTCTTAGAGTCAAATACGATCACCTTGGCGCTGATCGTATTCACAAATTTCTCCACACGGTCCATCTGAGGACGGGTCGCATCCTCGCCCTTGATCAGGATAACCGGAATATCCCTTTCGATCACCTCAAGCGTTCCGTGGAAAAAGTTCGCCGCAGAAATGGGGCGGGTGCGCATCCACTGCATCTCCTCCATGATGCACATGCCATAGCAGGTTGCCCAGTCCTCCAGATTGCCGGAACCAACCAGATAAGTGATCGGCTCGTCGCAGTAGGTTTCCGCATAGGCCTTCGCATCTGCATCTGCATCCTTGTAAATCTGGACTACGTTATCCGGCATATGTACAAGTTCCTTGAAGAACTGATCGTACTGCTCAAAATACCCGGCATTTTTCAGGAAACGCAGTGTGACCCCATACCAAAAATAATAACCTGCGCCTACTGCATGGACCAGATAATCACACTTTTCATAGAGAGGGCTTCCCTCCTTCTCCACATAGCCAATTACCCTGGCTCCCGCCTCATGTGCCTTATCCACAGCCTGGACCACTTCTTTTGTGTCACCTGAAACGGACTCGATCACAACCACGGATTCCTTGTCAAAGAAAGGATTTCCAACCAGATTAAAATCCGCCGCGTTCTCTACATACATCGGAACCCTGGCCCCCAACTGCTTTACAATGTGCATCATCTGGCTGGCATAGAGAACCGTACCGCCGATCCCAATGTAAAAAATAGTGGAATATCCCTTGGCGCAGACTTCATCCACGATCTTTTCCACCTTGGGGATCAGGTCTACACCGTTCTGATGTTCCTGTCTTACCTTAGCTTCGTCAAAATTAAACATTTCGTACCCCTCCTTATTCTTGGATTTAATACTCCAGTTTCCACATATATCTTCTCTGGGTCAGCGGATGGCAGCGGACGATCGCCAGCTGTTCCGCATATACCCGCAGCACCGCTGTCAGCACCATCGGGTTAAAATACTCAGCCACCACGGCCGGAACTTCCGAACCAATGCCGAAATCTTTTCCATCCAGAACCGTTGTTTTTGCCTGGAAACGGTTCAGGAAATCCAGCGCTCTGGAATCCAGAGCCCGGGTTCTCCCCTCATTCATCAGAAGGATAAAGGGAACATCCTTCTCCACGATCTCAAAAGGTCCATGGAAGAACTCCCCGTCATGGAAAGAGCCGGAATTAACCCACTGCATCTCCATCAGCAGGCAGATAGAGAATGAATAGGCCACCTCCTGGGTAGCTCCGGAACTCATAACGTAAATCACCGGCGCGTCCTTATAGTCCTCAGCGAAGCGCTTTGCAGAGGGAAGTACAAATGATACAGACTTTTCAATCACATCGTATATTTTTGCGAAAGCCTCCTGCATCTCCTCATAGTGTCCATAACCCTCATACTCATTCAGGATCTCCACAGCCAGCATCAGTACATTGACCATTTTTTCCAGTTTGGCAGCATAATTTTTTTCAAACCCATGGACGATCACATAGTGCGCATTCTGGGCCAGGGGCGAATCCGCTGCATGGGTCACTGCAATAACCTTGGCGCCCAATTCCATGGCTTTCTTTCCCGCGGCCACTGTCTCCGGCGTAGTCCCGCCCAGAGAACAGGTCACTACAATGGCCGTATCATCTACTGCCACAGGAGTTGCATGGAGAAATTCGTTGGCCGTATAGTGCCCAACCCGGATGTTTTTTGAATTCATCTCCAGGAAATATTTTGCAGGATACAGCTCTGCCTTTGATGCGCCGCAGCCCACAAAATATACAGATTTAACACTGGGCATGGTTTCCTTGATTGACTGGATGATCTGTTTTGGTTCCATAATCCACTTCCTCCTTATATGATAATACAAATATATGACAAATGATACCAAATGTCAACAACAAAAAAGCTCCAGGTCCTGATCCAGAACCTGAAGCGGTTTTTTAATGTTTTCTCAGACCGTTTCTTCCACACCGAATCCAAACCGATACCATACATGATGCCTCGGTATGAAGAACTTTATATTCGGACACTCTCTCTCCAAATTTCCGCGAATTACTTCCAGAACCGCCTGAGCATTCAGCTTATCCTTAGGAAGTCCCATGCCCTGAACGATTTCCGGATGCGCTGCAAAGAGGGTGTCCCAGATATCATAGTGATGAGGAATCACAACCTTAGGTTGAATTGCCTTTACCAGTCTGGCAAACATCTGATGATCCTGTTTTGGACTAACATGCATAATAGCGATATCGTTTACGCTGTAACCTGCCATCCGGTGAATCTGCTCCTGAGTAGTCATCCCTCCCCATATCACTATCCTGGTTCCGTCACTGGCGGTAATCCGATAGTTGAGCATCTCAAGAGAACCATAAAACTCTATAGCTTTTCGTTTTCCATCTTCCGCGATGCAGTAACCCCGATTCCAGTAATTTCCTCCTTTGGATTCCGTGTGCCGGGCTGCAATAGCTTCGATCTTTAAGTCGTCAAATTCGAAGACCTCTCCACTTCTAACTCGAAACAGCCGCTCCACATTCAAGTCATACTCCCGGCATAGTTCTTCTGCCGAAAGGTCTCCCACAAAAATAGCCGCGCCCGGAAATTTCTTCTGAATCCTTCCAATACTCTGGGCATGGTCAATATGGGTATGTGTCAACAGCACATAATCGGCCCGCTCCAACTTTTCCAGAGGGAAAGGCTCAATCTGGGCCTCATCTAACCACGGATCCACCAGCAGATGGGCTCCGCCAGGCAGGATCATCTCAAACCCTGCATTATTCAGCCACCGAAGTTTTATTCCCGAAGAAAACATTTCCATAAGCTTATCCCTCCTTAATCTTCCGGGCAATCATTTCGCCCATCACTGCAGTTCCTACTACTTGTTTTTTCTCTAAATTTTTCTCTGCCAGGTCCGCCGTCACATACCCCTCCTCCAGCACCTGTTCAATCCCCTTTTCTACTGCCTCTGCCTCCTCTTCCAGTCCAAAGGAACAACGCAGCATCAGAGCTACAGCGGCAATCATACCCACCGGACACACCATCTGCTTTCCAATCATCGTCTCATCGGGATGGTGAAGCTGATTAGGCGTATATAATCCTGGTCCCTTCACCGACAGTTCTGCGGAAGCATAGAGTCCGGGTGTACCTGTCAGTCCTGTCCCTTCATCGGAGATAATATCCCCAAACAAATTCGAGGTTACCACCACATCAAACTCTTCCGGATGCGTTACCAGCTTCAGGGCCGCTGAGTCGATATATCCATGGGAAAGCTGTATCCCGGGGTAGTGTTCCCCCATCTGGGTCACCGTTTTTCTCCAAAGTCTGGAGCTCTCCAACACATTAGCCTTATCCAGGCTGAGCAGCTTTTTCTTCCTGGCTCCCGCTATCTCAAAAGCGATTTTAGCGGTGTCCCACACAATGTCCACATTGTAATACTCATATTCATAGGCCTCCGCCCCATGCTCTCCCACCTGCCTGACCTGTTCGGAGCAGAGAACCCCTCCCGCGATATCCCTTACAAAGATCAGATCCAGCCCTCTCTCTGTCACCTCCTTTTTTAAAGGAGACAAGGAGCACAAAGGAGCGTACAGACGTACCGGGCGGATGTTTGTGGTAACCTTCAGACAGCGTCTGAGCTTTAAAAGACCGTATTCCGGACGCAGGTGGAAAGGATTGTCCTGATATTTTTTCAGCCCCACGTTTCCCAAAAGCACCGCATCCGATGCCAGACAAACCCTTTGTGCCTCCTCCGGGAGGGGAGACCCCTGTTCTTCTATACCTTTGCCGCAGGCGGTCACCTCTGTCAGCTTAAGGATGTGACCATATCTGCGGCTGATGATTCTTAAAATATCTAGGGCAGGCAGGACCATCTCCGGTCCTGCCCCATCCCCTGGGATCACTGCGATATTCAGTTTCATTTTCCGCAACCTCTTAAAAGTTAATGGAAGAAAGGCCAGAGCAGCGCAATCCAGATTACCATTAACGCGCCTCCAATCCTGGTGGAGATTGAGGCGAAGGCCAGCAGGTTCATACGATTGGCCGCGGAGAGCACTGCCAGGTCGCCGGAACCGCCGATATTGCAGCAGCATAGACCGGCGGTAACGCCTGCCTCATAGGGCCACAGGCCAGAAAGCCTCGCAAACAGCATAGCTCCCACAAAAGCGCCCAGCGTACCCATAAAGATTACAACCAACGCTCCAATACTGAACGCCGTTCCCAGTGCAGCCAAATCCAAAGAATTGATCCCGATACCTGCGATAACCATGGGGAATATGGCTTTCAGCGCAAAATTCATCGCATATACGCAGTTATTCTCCATCTCCTCAGGCAGAATCGCCGTACACTTAGCAATGATGATAAAAATAATCGTCCACGCAAGGCTGGGAATCGCGCTCAGCCCGGGAAGGCCTCCCACAATACAGCCCATCAGATAAAATCCGAGGCCGATAAAGATACCGGAACCTAATGCCGCGTAATCCAGAGAAGAGCTTGGACGCTTCTTTTCTTCGTCCATTTTTTCTCCCTTTCTCCGTAAAATATCTCCATTTCCATTCATCCCCTTCATCCTGGCAGTAATCTTACCTCCCACTGCCGCCATAACAATAGCGATTACATTGGAAATAGACACATAGCAGAGATAACGTCCGGAATTTACCATCATATCCGTGCCAGTCAGGTTCGTATATAAACTAGGGATTGTCACTAGAGCTCCGCCGGACCCCCCGGACATACAGGGAGCACCTACGTCGAAAAGAGCATCCACCACGCCAAAGCCGGTGATGATCCCGCCCAAAGCGCAAAACAGCAGTGCAAAGAACTGACTTCCCAAAATTGTCGGCATGTATCGTGCCGTAGCGCCCAGGATGATCTTCCGGTCCATAACCATGATCGAGCCAGCCATTAGGAGTGCAATATACACATTCTGGAATCCTCCCGACATCAGGACCTTAACACCATTCTGAAGATTTTCCGGGATCAGGCCCAGAAAGTTGATCAATGCACACCCAAGCATCGGAAGCAGGCAGACTCCGCCCAGATAGTCATTTAAGATAGGTACTGTTCCTCCAATCCAATACAGGAGTCCTCCCACTGCCATCAAAAACGCGACCGTCGCCACATAATCTGTTGCCACATAGCTGCCCGCTTCATTTGAATAAATCGTAACCGTAGGCATAAAACCCATATAAACCATCACCATTACCACGATAAAGAATACTACAAAATATGGTATCTTCATTCCGCAGATACGGAATTCGCTTTTTGCCATAAGTAACCTCCTCGGTTTGTTTCAACCCTGATATGTTTTTGTATTGATTTTACCGGTAAATCTGCACTTCTTCTTCCCCGCGCTCCACGCGCATAGCGCCCTCATACAGAGCCTGGATTTCTCCCTCTCCCGGGTACCGGTAGACCGGAGCGATAAAGGAAACCCGGTCGGTAATCCAATCAGTCATCCGTTTGGAGTGGGCGATTCCGCCCGTCAGAGCGATGGCATCCACTCTTCCGTTTACGGTTGTAGCCAGCGCCCCTACCTCCTTGGCAATCTGGTAGGCTGTGGTCTCAAAGACCAGCTTGGCGTAGTCATCCCCTTCCTCAATGCGCTTTTCCACTTCTCTAGCGTCATTGGTACCCAGGTGACTGACCCAGCCTCCTCTTCCGACCATGGTCTTGTAGGCCTGTTCATAGGTTAGGCCTTCATGGTAGGCCAGATCCAGCACATCGCTGTTGGGGAGCCCTCCGGAACGCTCCGGCGACATAGGGCCGTCTCCATCCAGACCGTTGTTGACATCCACTACCTTCCCCTTTCGGTGCATGCCCACCGTCACGCCTCCGCCGATATGGCAGACGATCACATTTACATCCTGGTAGCTCTTCCCCAGGACCCTGGCTACCTTACGGGCAATGGCCTTCTGGTTCAAAACATGGAACTGGCAGACGCGGTTAACGTCTTTCAGTCCTGTCATTCTCGCCAGGGGCCAGAGCTCATCTACCACTACCGGGTCCACGATGTAGGCTTTTACTCCGGCCTCATCGGCCAGTTCCCTGGCGATCAAAGCGCCCAGATTGCAGGCATGCTCCTTTTTGGGATGGAGCATCTCCTGGACCATGGCGTCATTGACCTCGTAGGTGCCGCCTGGGATGGGCTTTAAGAGTCCTCCCCGGGCGGAGATGCACAGCAGCTCGTCCAATCCAATGCCGGCCTTTTCCAGCACCTCCTCCACCTTTTTCAAGCGGAATTCCTTCTGGTCCGCAACATGGGCGAAGGGTCTTAACTCCTCCGGTGAGTGTTGGATGCTCTCCAAATGGATCATCTCATCGTCGCAGTAAACCGCAATCTTCGTGGAGGTCGAGCCCGGATTGATGATCAGAACCTTATCCCTCATGGCCCGCCTCCTCCTGACTTCCGGCAATCAGCAGCGCAAGGGCAATACTGTTGAGCTTTGTCTCCGGCGCATCGGAGCGGGATGTGATCACCACAGGCGCAGCCGCCCCCATCAGAACCCCGGCGATCTCGCATCTTGCCATGTAAACCAGGGTTTTCCACATAATATTTCCGCATTCAATATTGGGCATCAGAAGCACATCCGCGTGACCGGCCACCGGGCTGTTGATTCCTTTATGCTTGGCCGCATCCACATCCAGAGCGTTGTCCAGTCCTAAGGGACCGTCTACCGTAATCCCTTTAAACTGCCCCCTCTGGCTCATGATCGCCAGGGAGCCGGCGTCAATGGTGGGCTGCATGGAGGGATTGATCACCTCCACGGCGCAGACGGCGGCTGCCTTGGGATTTTCAATTTCCAGCGCTTTGCATACCGGAATAGTATTGTTGATCATACCGATTTTTTCTTCCAGAGTGGGATACATGATCATAGCCGCATCCGTCATGAGGATCAGACGGTCCATCTTAACAGAGTCAAATACCGCCACATGGCTTAAAAGCTTGCCGGTCCTCAGCCCATACTCCTTATTCAGTACCGCTTTCAGGAAATCCGCCGTTCCAATAAGCCCCTTCATCACCAGATGGGCCTCCTTGTCGTGAACCAGTCTGACCGCCCGTTCCGCTGCTTTTTTCGGTTCCGGCTCATGGATCACCGTCACCCGGTTTAAATCCAGTTCAATCTCCTCCGCAATCTGACGGATCTTCGATTCGTCCCCGCAGAGAGTGGCCTCCGCGATCCCTAAATCCATAGCTTCCTTGACTGCTTCCAGAACCGGACGATCCTCGGCGGCGGCCACGGCCACCCTCCGTTTTTCTCTCTCCAGAAGTCTGTCCTTTACCTCCCGCAGTGATTTCATTCCACATCCTCCAGTCTATTTCAATTAAAGCTTTCTCGGGTCCGCAATCTCACCCTTCAGAGCAGAAGCTGCCGCCACCGCCGGGGATGAGAGGTAGACCTGAGCTTTAGGAGAGCCGTAGCGTCCTAAAAAGTTTCGGTTGTTGGTTCCCAAGGCTATCTCACCATCGGAGAGCAGTCCCATGGTACGCCCCTCACAGAAGGAGCAGTAGGGCGGCGTTACCATCCCTCCTGCCTCCACCAGAGTCTGGATATATCCCAGTTCCATGGCCTTCTCCATGATCGAGTTGGAAGCCGGAGTGACAATAAATTTCAGGTTATGGCTGATGGTTTTTCCCTTAAGGATTCCGGCCGCAATCTCTAAATCCTCCAGCCTTCCGTTGGTACAGGAACCCAGAAATACCTGGTCCAGCTTAGTTCCCTCCACCTCGGAAAGGGGATGAACATTGTCCACATAAGGCGGGCAGGAAAGTACCGGTTCCAAATCCTCCGCCCGGTAGGTCAGAACACGCTCGTAGACCGCGTCCTCATCCGCTTTCACCCAGGACACCGTATCGTAATCCACCTTGCTGTACTCCGCTGTTTTGCGGTCCACGCCAAAGAGTCCCACTTTTCCGCCGCACTCCACTACCATGTTGGCAATAGTCATTCTTCCATCGATGCTCAAGGAATCGATAGCTGTACCGCAGAATTCCAGAGATTTGTAAGTGCCGCCCGCTGCTCCCAGGTCTCCCAATACCCGCAAGATGATGTCTTTTGCATATACATGGGGCGGAAGGACTCCATCAATCTGAATCTTAATGGCACTTGGAACTCTCAGCCACATCTCCCCGGTTCCCCAGATAGAGGCCATCTCCGTGTACCCGATCCCTGTGGAGAAGCAGCCTACCGCTCCGTAGGTAGGAGTATGGGAGTCTGTTACAAACACGATATCTCCCGGCTTTGCGTAACCCAGTTCCGGAATCAGCTGGTGAACGATTCCTCCCGTAGCGTGGAAATGTTTGATTCCATATTCCTCGATCAGCTGATAACCCGCTTCCAGGCTTCTGGGGTCGCCTTCCAGACAGGCCGGATTTAAATGGTCGTGCATAATTCCGATCTTGTCGGAATTCCACACCTTTGTCAGCCCCATCTTTTTCATTTTGTCCTGGAGGAAGGAAGTGTAGATATCATGGATTACCACAAAATCCGGTTCCACAATGACCAGGTCTCCCGGTTTCACTTCCTTTCCGTCGATATGCTTCATAATAATTTTTTCCGCCAGTGTGTGTCCCATTCTTCTCCCTCCTTACAGCTGATGATTCTGCACTTTTTTCATAATGCTTTTAACCAGTCCGCCGTCCATGATAATGTTGTATAAGTTTTCAGGGACAGCCGGAATCGCATAGGTCTTTCCATTGGCAGTAATCTGCTGCTTATCCAGTTCTACCCGGATCACATCTCCCTCATTTACCTCATCCGGAAGTTCCTTGCACTCTAAAAGCAGAATCCCATTGTTGATCGCATTGCGGAAAAAAATTCTCGCAAAAGATTTCGCGATAATACAGTGAACACCGCAGGCCAGGATTACTTCAGCCGCCTGTTCTCTGGAGGAACCGCAGCCGAAATTGCTGCCGGCCACGATCAAATCCCCTTCTTTCAGAAGAGTGGGCAGTTCCGGACGCAGGGGTTCGAAGGCATGAGATTTAATTTCATCCATGGTTTCATAGTTGAGATGCTGAGTAGGGATAATAATATCCGTATCAATGTCATCCCCAAATTTCCAGCAACGGCCTTCAAAGGTCAGCGAACGGTGTTCCTCCGTCTTCTCCTCCTTCTTTACCTTTGCAAGTCCCATCTCGCCGGAAAGGGCGGCTTGGACGGCTGTGCGTGTGTCCGATATATAAGTTTTGGAGGTATCAAATCCTGCATAGCCTTTCCGATTTTCCACATCGTTGGAAACCATTACCTCATCCTTGCCCACCCGGCCCTGGACTTCCGGATTTCCACACTGGTTGATCACCAGACCTCCTGCCTCCATGATATCTGTAATATATCCTTTAGAGGCCGCTTCTACGTAAATCTCCGCAGTGGCAGGTGCCGCTACCAGCCGCACGCCGTAAGCTACCTTACGGCCTTTCAGCATGTGGGCGGCAAGGGCAAGACTCTTTAACCCGCCTCCCGCCGTTCCGCCGATAAAGACGCATTTTACCTTTACATAGGGCAGACTGCTGGCCGGCACGATGGTCTCATAGATGTCCGGCAGTACTACCTGAGGTACGACTGAGCTCAGGTCAAATTTCAAATCTGCTTCCTGTTCCTGAATCCCGGGCTCAAATACCGGAACCCCTTCGGTCTTCTGGAGCACATCACAGATTGTGATACGCTCCTCCAGGGACAGTTCCATCGCTCCCGCCCCGAAAATTTTGAGGATTTTTCCCTTTCCTCCTCCCGATCCGATAACTTTTACCATCTCCAATGCCAGATCCTTGGCCTCTGCCGTGCCTTCCAGTTTCCCTTTCAGCAAGATCCGGCAGATCCCAGGCTCTTCTCTTTTCAGGCATTCTCCCGAAAGAAGAGCAGCCATTTCATTCGGCGTCACGCAGATTCCGTATGCTCCTGCGGCTCCCACGGAAGTAATCTGAGGCGTACAGCCGGCGATCACCTGTCCCGCTTTGGCGTACTGTCCGCAAACAATATAGGGGCTCATTCCTCTTCCATAGAAGAGAGGGATCTCCTCCCGGTCCGCCGCCGTCATCAGGGATTTGTGGAGTCCGGACACCGCCTGAGAATTGGGCGGCACTACCTGGTCCACTACAACAATGGCAGGCACCTCTTTGTTCCTTCCCTTCTGAAGCATCCGCTCTCCGTCCTCAATGTCCTCCAGGACGCATAAGTCCACTTTTACATCTAAGGTTTTCTCCATTATCTTCCACCCCTCAATATCATCTGCTCTCCGCAAGTTTCTTGTACTCCTCATACTTTTCCCGAGCGTCCGTTTCCGCTTCTTTCAGAAGCTTCTCCGCTTCCTCCGGGAAGGTCCGCGTCAGTGATGAGAACCGGACCTCACCCATCAAAAAGTCTCGGAGGTTCATGGTAGGCTCTTTAGAATCCAGCACGAAGGGATTCTTGCCCTCCTTCTTCAGGTCCGGATTGTAGTGATACAGATTCCAGTAGCCGGAAGCAACCGCTTCCTTTGCCTCCTGCTGGGCGCAGCCCATTCCTTTTACCAGACCGTGATTGATACAGGGCGCGTAGGCGATGATCAGGGACGGTCCCTTAAACCGCTCCGCTTCCTCCATCACCTTCACCAGCTGATTCGGGTTGGCTCCCATAGCCACCTGAGCCACATAGCAGTACCCGTACTGCATGGCCATCAGCCCCAGGTCTTTCTTCTTCGTCTTCTTTCCGGAGGCGGCAAACTGAGCCACCGCTCCAATCTGCGTTGCTTTTGAAGCCTGTCCGCCGGTATTGGAGTATACTTCCGTATCCACCACCAAAATATTTACATCCTGTCCGCTGGCCAGCACATGATCCAGGCCTCCGAAGCCAATATCATAGGCCCATCCGTCTCCTCCGTACATCCAGAGTGACTTTTTGCTCAAATGCTCCTTGTGGGGCAGGATCTCCTCTTTCAGCTGAGCCTTCTGGCCTTCCAGCGCTTCCTCACTTAATGCCTCTACCAGCTGTTGTGTCACCTCCATGGTGCGATCGCCGTCATCATAGGCCTCAAACCAAGCGTTCACAGCGGTCTCCAGTTTCTGGCTCACTCCCAGCTCCTGCAGCTTTTTCAGTCCCGCGGCCAGGCGCTCTCGCTGCTGAGTGATGGAGAGACTCATGCCCAGACAGAACTCCGCATTGTTCTCAAAGAGGGAGTTGGAGAACGCGGGGCCGTATCCTTTCTCGTTCACCGTATAAGGCACGCAGGGGAAGGCTGCTCCCCAGGCCTGGGTACAGCCCGTGGCGTTGGCAATGATCATCCGGTCGCCAAACATCTGGGTCATCAGCTTGGCGTATGGAGTCTCGCCGCAGCCGGCACATGCTCCGGAAAATTCCAGCAGGGGAGTTTCAAACTGGCTGCCCTTAACGCTGTACTTGCCCAGAGGATTTTTCTTCTTTGACAGGCTCATGGAGTAATTCCAGTTGGCGTTTTCCTTCTCCTGGGATTCCAGGGGCTTCATGACAAGAGCCTTCTCCTTGGCCGGGCAAACCTGCACGCAGGCTCCGCATCCCAGACAGTCCAGAGGAGAAACCTGCATGCGGTATCCGTACTCCTCCATCCCCCTGCCTTTGGCCTTTTCATATCCGTAACCTTCTGGCGCCTGTTCCATCTCCTTCTGATCCAACAGAAACGGACGGATTGCCCCGTGAGGGCACACATAGGAACACTGGTTGCACTGAAGACACTTGTCTTTGTTCCATTCCGGCACATCTACGGCAGTGCCTCTTTTTTCATATTGGGAAGTTCCCAAGGGAACCGTACCGTCTTCCCTGCCCGCAAAGGCGCTGACGGGAAGGAGGTCACCCTTTAAGTCGTTCACCGGATTCATCAGCTTTCGGACAAACTCCGGAAGGGAAGCATCTTCCTTCTTCTCCTCATCCGGCAAATCGGCCCACTCTTGCGGAACCTGGACCAAAGTCAGCTCTTCGGCACCCCGGTCCACCGCCTCATAGTTCATGTTTACAACCTTCTCACCCTTCTTGCCGTAAGATTTCAGGATGGCTTCCTTCATATAAACCACCGCGTCCTCAAAAGGAATCACATTTGCCAGTTTGAAAAATGCGGACTGCAGGACCGCGTTGGTGCGGTTTCCAAGGCCAATCTCCTTGCCGATCTTTACGGCGTTGATGGTGTAGAAATGGATATGGTTGCAGGCCATGTAGCGCTTTACCCGGTTGGGAAGATGGCGCTCCAGCTCCTCCTCATTCCAGATGCAGTTAAGCAGGAAGGTTCCGCCCGGTTTGCATTCCTGAACGATGTCGTATTTCTGTATGTAGGACTGATTGTGGCAGGCCACAAAATCCGCGTGGGATACCAGATAGCTGCCGCGTATGGGCTGATGTCCAAAGCGCAGGTGTGAACGGCTAACGCCTCCGGATTTCTTGGAATCGTACTCAAAATAGGCCTGCACATACTGGTCTGTGTGGTCGCCGATAATCTTGATGGAGTTTTTATTAGCTCCCACTGTTCCATCGGAACCCAGTCCCCAGAACTTGCAGCTGATGGTTCCCTCCGGCACCACGTTAATGGGTTCTCCCAGTGCCAGGGAGGTATGGCTTACATCGTCATCGATTCCCACAGTAAAATGGTTCTTCGGACATTCTTCCCGGAGGTTCTCAAATACTGCCGCAATCTGATTGGCTGTTACATCTTTGATGGACAGACCGTATCTTCCCCCATATACACGAGCAGCTCTGCCCGCTTCAGCAATGGCACTGCATACGTCCAGATACAGCGGCTCTCCCAGAGAACCCGGCTCTTTGGTGCGGTCCAGTACGGCAATCCGCTTCACCGTTTCCGGAAGTTCCTTCAGGAAATGACGGATCGAGAAAGGGCGGTACAAATGGACCTGAAGATAGCCCACTTTTCTGCCGGCGGCATTCAAATAGTCCACCGTTTCCCGGATTACTCCATCTACGGAACCCATAGCAATGATCACATCCTCCGCATCAGGAGCTCCATAGTAGTTGAAGAGGCGATAATCCCTTCCGGTCAGCTCGTTGATCCGGTTCATATAATCCTCTACAATATCCGGCAGAGCCAGATAGAAGGGATTGGCCGCTTCCCGGTACTGGAAGTATACATCCGGATTCTGAACCGTACTTCTCTGTACCGGACGTTCCGGATTTAAGGAGCGTTTGCGAAATTCCTCCAGCGCTTTGTAATCCAGAAGGCGATTCAGATCCTCATAATCCATCACCTCCACCTTCTGGATTTCGTGAGAGGTACGGAAACCGTCAAAGAAATGGAGGAAGGGTACTCTCCCTTTAATCGCCGCCAGGTGGGCCACTCCTGCCAGGTCCATGATTTCCTGCACGGAGCTGCTGCACAGAAGGGCGAAGCCCGTCTGTCTGGTAGCCATGACATCCGAATGTTCGCCGAAAATAGAGAAGGCGTGGGTACCTACGGACCGGGCGCTTACATGCAGCACTCCAGGATGAAGCTGTCCGGCAATCCGGTACATAGGAGGAATCATCAAAAGAAGTCCCTGGGAAGCGGTATAGCTGGTAGCCAGCGCTCCCGTTTCCAATGCTCCGTGCATAGCCCCGCAGGCTCCCGCCTCAGACTGCATCTCCACCAGTTTCACCGGCTGACCGAAGAGATTCTTCTTTCCCGCCGCCGACCAGGCGTCTACGTGTTCCGCCATCGGAGATGAAGGGGTAATGGGATAAATGGTCGCTACCTCCGTGAAGGCGTATGAAACGTATGCTGCCGCCTCATTTCCATCCATTGTTTTCATAACTTTGCTCATTCTATAACCTCCTCAAAAAGCTGAACTCCAGGGATAACAGCAGAAGCTCCAAAGTAGAAAAACACCAGCCGCAAAGCCTCTCCCACTTCTCCCAGCGTAGCTCCTTTTTTCATCGCCAGTTCTCCGTGAGTTTTGATCGTCACTTCATTTCCCGCCGCACAGCCCATGATCATCAGCATGAGTTCCATATACTTGGGCGGAATTTCCTCAATGTCCTGCTTGCAGATAGCGAACTGCTGGCTGAAGGCTTTCAGGAGCTTGGGGTCGTTGGCCATCTTTTTGTGAATAGACAGCACGCTTCCTCCTCTCTGCTCCTTTAAAATCTCCAGCTGCTCCCTGGCTTCCCTGATTTTTGTCTCATCGGTCTGCTTCATTTGTTGGTGTGCCTCCTTTTATCCTTGATATTTTTCTTTCAAAAATTTCTCCGCCACATCCGGGAACAGGGCGTAGGTCAGAACGTCCTCATCGGTTCTCGCCAACGAAGCCGCTTCGCTCTTGGCTTTTTCCCAGCCCGGCTCCAGCAGGCTTCCGGGCCTTTGAGTAATCATCGGCTCGCTGCCCAGAACCGCCTCCTTCAGTTCCGGTAAAATCTCTCCGGCTGGACGGCCATAGAGACCCCGGATATAATTTTTGCTCTCTTTGGACAACATCTGATAGCGTTTTCCGGTCAGGACATTGACCGTAGCCTGAGCTCCCACCATCTGAGCGAAAGGAGTAGCCAGGGGCGGGTAGCCGAAATCCTTTCGTACCTGATGGACCTCCCGGAACACCTCGTCAATACGGTTTTCCGCACTCATAGCCTTCAGCTGGCTTTCCAGGTTGGAGAGCATCCCTCCAGGAATCTGATGTTTCAGAACGCTGATATCCACCCCTGTGAATTTGCTCTCGAATTCTTTGTATTTTTCCCTGAGCTTCTTAAAATAAGAATTAATCTCTTCCAGCAAATCCAGGTCCATGTCCGGCTCATATCCCGTTCCTCTGAGCGCAGTTACAATACTCTCCACCGGCGGATGGGCGGGACCCAAGGAAAGACTAGAGACCGTGCAGTCCACCACAGAGGCCCCCGCCTTGATGGCTTCCCAGTAGCAGATATCCGCCATTCCTCCCGTGCAGTGCGCATGAAAATGAATAGGTATCTGAACCGCCTTCCCAATCTCCCTCACCGCATCGGCCACCTGCTCCGGCGTCATCATACCTGCCATATCTTCTATATGGATCGCAGTTACCCCCAGAGCCTCATACTCTTTAGCGATGCGAATGTAGGAATCCAGGGTATGTACTGGACTCAATGTGTAGCAGATGTTGGCCTCCGCCGTTTTGCCGTTCTTCTTCACCGCCCGGACAGCTACCTCCGTATTTCTCACATCGTTAAGTCCGTCAAAAACCAGAAACTTATCGATTCCCGCCTTAGCCGCGCATTCCACGAACTTCTCTACAATGTCGTCCGGGTACTGACGATAGCCTACCAGGTTCTGCCCCCGCAGGAGCATCCGCAGAGGAGTATTCCTGCAAAGCTTTTTAAAAGCTCTCACTCGGTCCCATGGGTCGTCCCCCAGATATCGGATGGCCACATCGAAGGTTGCTCCGCCCCACATTTCCATACATTCATAGCCCACTGCATCCATCTTTTCCAAGATTGGCAGCATATCCTCGGTCTTGATCCGAGTAGCCAGAAGGGACTGCTGTCCGTCCCGCCATTCCACGCTGCTGATTTTAATCGGCGCAGGCTGTCTCTGTGCCGTCCTGCCCTCCGGTGCGGGGGCCGGGTTTTCTTCCTTCCTTTTTCTGAAAAACATGTTCGCTCTCCCCGTTCTTACTGATAAGTAAATTTTTTTACTTATCAGCGTGTTATAATTAATTTATTAACTTATATCTGTTTCTAATTATATACTTTCCGCTAAGTATGTCAACCAGTTTTTTTTATATTTTTAGATGTTTTTACTTTATTTTTTCGTTATTCCTCTATATTTGTTAACCTTCATTTGGTTGTTTTAGTTAACATTTTTACTGTTTTTCGTCAAGATATTGCTTTTATCCTTTTTCCATGTTATATTTTATTTAGCGAAAGTTGAAAGGGGGATTTTATGCCCACATTAAAAGATGTTGCCGCTTTGGCAGGAGTTTCTACCGCAAGTGTTTCACTTTATTTAAACGGAAAGGCGGACGGGCGTGTATCCCCGCTGAAGCAGAAAGCCATCGATGATGCAATCGCCCAGCTCAGCTATCAGCCCAACGCGGTTTCCAGACAATTACGTACCCTGTCGCCCCAGAATTCCGTTCACACAGTAGCCGTCTATTGGGCTGCGGATACCCGTTCCGCTCTTCTGGGGAAGGTGATGTCGGGCATCCAGGCTTCCATCCTGAACAATCAGAATGCCCAGGAATTTAATATCGTGATCTGCTCCTTCAAATCCAATGAGCTGTATCACGTTAAAAGCCTTCTGGAACCGGAAAAATACGGACACGACGCTGCGATCATCGCCAATACTTCTCTTATCGATATGCAGTATTTAAACAGCATTACTCCCACGATCCCCATCGTCCTGCTGAACCGCTATCTGCCTCAATATCATTCCGTGAAGATCAACAATCACGCCATGGGCGCCGCGATTGCGGATTTGGTTGCAGAGCGGGGTCACAAGAGCGTTGCCGTATTTCGTACCCTCTCGCCCTTCCCGGCTTTAAACAGCCGTGTCAACGGATTCATCGACCGCTGCCGCCAATTGAAGATCGAGCTTCCCAACCGCTCTCTCTTTTTCACCTCCGACTCCACCGAAGGAGGGATCGAAGCCGCCAGAGACTTAATCCGTGTGCCGCAAAAACCGGATGTGCTGTTCTGTGATTCCGACTCCATTGCGCTGGGAGCTCTTTATGCCTTTCACGAAGCCGGGATCCGGATTCCGGAGGACTTGTCCGTGGTCTGCATCAGCATGAACAACTCCTCCATCATCTCCTGCTCTATTCCGGCTTTAACTGCCTCGGAGGTGCCGCTAAAAAAAATCTCCCAAGTCTGCATGGACCAGATTGGGGAGATTCTTCGGACCGGAAACAAAGAACCGGTGCATATTGAGTTGGAAACGGAGATTGTTTTGAGAGAATCGTTTTTGTAGGAGATAAGAAAACAGATAGAGAAAATTTATTGATTCATCAAAAGAAGGCCGGGAAAATTGCAGTGCGTTCTCCCTGGCCTTCTTTCTCTCTGTCTTTTTTATTTTGTAATTCCGTATTTCTTAAAAGTAGCCACCAGCTGCTCTTCCGTCATAGCGTTAGCGGTTGCGGCATCGTGAAGAGTTAGAAAATTTTTCTGGATTAATTTATAAAGCTGTCGAAATTCTCCTATAGATTCGCCCTTTTTCTGGCCTTCTTTCTGTCCTTTCTTAACCCCTTCTTCATACGTATTCTTCAAATGTCGCTCTTCATCATACTCCGTCAACAGCATCCCAATCACCTCCGTTCGGTAGGACGTCAATAAATCCGTTAAAATGCCCTCTTCAATGCAAATGTCAATCGCTGCCCCTATGGCCGCCTCCAGTTTTTTCCCCTGGGCCGTTCCTTCCCGGATTTTTGCAATCAGGAAAGAATACTCATACAGCTTCGGGCATTTTTCCATAATTTCCGTATTAAAGCCATAGTTAATATTAATCACCCTGGCCTTGCATTCCAGTGCAGGTTCCTCCTCCTGCTTTTCAAAAGAATCGGAAAGCTTTAAAGTCAGTTCCGGCGTGTGTTTCATACGGTCCGTCCCATTGTAAAAGACAATAAACCGGGGTGTCGGGAGCGTCAGGCGGGTGGAGGAATAGAGATCCAGCTGTTTTCTTTCCACATACTCCTGGTAGACCTTCGCCATATAAAAGCAGCCTCGCAAAGGCATATTGGGATTAAAGGTAGACTGATGTTCATAAAAATTCAGGCTGCCGTCAATCAGAAAGGAAAGGTCGTTTTTCATCCGCATGTAGAGGACATTATCCAGGGTGGTAATCTCCAGCTCTTCCGGATTCTCATAGTCAGAACCGTTGACCGCGTTGTAAAGGCTTAAAAGGGCCTCCTTATCCTCAAACACTTTCAAAAATAACCGGTCCTTGTGCTCCCTGTTTCCCTGTGGTTCAGCCATAGGCGTATTCTCCTTCCATTTTACTATGTCCGGGGTTGGATTGCAAAGATTTTCAGAAAATCAGATTCCGATTCCGATTAATTTTTAGAAATTCAGGTTGATATGAATTTAGATAGTTGTATTGTACCGTGTCCACCAAACTCGTAAGACACCTCGTTAAGTGGACAGGTATTATTCGCACTAGGCTCGAAAAAACCTCGCCCAGTGCTCATATTATATCACGGAGGGGGAAAATTACGCAAGTTAAAAATAATTGCAGACCATAAACGCAGCCTTCATCCCCCCATCCACCCCGCCAACACAATACTGGCTCCCATCCCTACCGCCGTAGCCAAAAGCCCTCCGGCCAGGGTGTAGCGGATTCTGGTAATCCCCGCAGAGCCGAAGTAGACGCTGATACAGTACAGCACCGTCTCCGTACTGGACATGAGGATGGAGGCCGTCAGGCCCAGAGGGGAATCCGGACCGTATTTCTGAAACAGGTCCAGCACCAGGCTGACGGCGGCGGAATTGGAGACCAGGCGCACCAGCGCCACCGGCATGATCTGAGCCGGTATATGAAGGAACCGGGCCGGCTCTGCCAGAAGACCGCACAAAAAATCCAGAAAGCCTGAACTGCGCCACACCGCCACCGCCGTCATCAGCCCCACCAGGGTAGGAAGAAGCCGGGCCACCGTCCGCATCCCCTCCTTTGCCCCATCCAGGAAGTCGTCCATCACCGGACGGCGGGACAGAACGGCAAAGCCCAGAATATAAAAAACCAAAAGAGGGGTAATGGCCTGTGACAAGAACATGAGAAACCTCATACGCGGACCTCCTTCACCTGGAAAATGTTCCTCTGATACCGGATTGCCCCGCACCGCGTGCTTTCCGGTCCTCAAAACGCAAAAAATGCCGGAAGCAGTCCGGGCGCGTCTTTGGCCTACCTGCTTCTGGCATCATTCTATTCTTCAGGCAGCGGCGTCATGCCGCCTTTTTCCATTTTCAAACAGCCTTCTGCTCTCCTAGTCCTCCATAAATAAAGGCGTGGAATAATACCTGTCCCCGCTGTCCGGAAGAAGGACCACTATGGTCTTTCCCTCATAGGCCTCCTCCGAGGCCAGCTTCATCGCCGCCTGAAGGGCCGCTCCTGATGAAATGCCCACCAGAATCCCTTCGGATCTGGCCAGTTTTTTCGCCTGGCGGTAGGACTCCTCCTCCGTGGCGGTAATAATCCGGTCGTAGATCGTGGTATCCAGCACCTTCGGCACAAAGCCGGCGCCGATTCCCTGGATGCCGTGAGGGCCGCTTTTTCCCTGAGACAGCACCGGAGAGCCTGCAGGCTCCACCGCCACCACCTGGATGCCGGGCTTCTGCTCCTTCAGATATCTTCCTGTTCCGGTGATGGTGCCCCCTGTTCCCACCGCAGCTACGAACACATCCACTTCTCCGTCCGTGTCCCGCCAGATTTCCGGTCCCGTAGTTTCGTAGTGAGCCTTTGGATTGACAGGGTTTTCAAACTGTCCTGCCACCATGCTGCCAGGAATCTCTGCAGCCAGCTCCTCCGCCTTGCGGATTGCCCCCGCCATGCCTTCATCCCCGGGCGTCAGCACGATTTCTGCGCCGTAAGCCTTCAGGATATTCCGCCGCTCCAGGCTCATAGTATCCGGCATGGTCAGAATCATGCGGTATCCCTTGGAAGCCGCGATCGCTGCCAGTCCGATTCCCGTATTTCCGGAAGTGGGCTCGATAATTACAGAGCCTGGTTTAAGCCTTCCCTCCTGCTCTGCCGCCTCGATCATGGCCTTCCCCACCCGGTCCTTTACGCTGCCCGCCGGGTTTAAATACTCCAGCTTTGCCAGGAGACGGGCCCGAAGCCCCTCCTGTTTCTCCAGATTCACCAGCTCCATCAGAGGAGTATTTCCCACCAGTTCCGCCGCGCTTTTATAAATCCTTGCCATCTGAATTCCTCCTTTACAATCGCAGGCCTTTAATATCCTTAATTCTTGAGAGAATCGTGTTGCAGCTGCAGCTGATCACCCCCGGCAACGGGTCGATCACATCCCGGATCAGCTCTTCCATCTCCTCGCCGGAGGCCGCCACTGCGTGAATGTGGAGCCGGTTTTTCCCTGTCACCCGGTAAATCTGGGTGATGGTCTCATTGTCCTTTAAGAGCTCCACCACCTTTCCGAAGGCATCCGGCTGGGTCTCGATCTCAAAATAGCAGGAAACCGCCCCGCTGATTTTCTGCGGATTGATGATGGTGGTGTACTCCTCGATGATCCCCCTCTGCTCCAGGGCCTGAATCCTGGCTTTCACTGCCACTCTTGAGATTCCTACCTGCTGTCCGATATCCGAATAGGACATGCGGGCGTTGTCAATCAAAAGCCGCACGATCCTCTGGTCCAGCTCATCCAGTCCTTCCAGAAACATGGCCTTCCTCCTTTCCTCCTGTTTTGCTTCCCATCTCGGTCTGTTCCTCCAGTATACAAAAGAAGGCCATGAAATGCAATGGCTGTCTTGACTTCTGTATTCTGTTTTGCTATGATTCTTTCGGAACGTAATTTACAACTTTCGTTTTGAAATCAAATCGTTCAAACTATCGAATACAAAAAAGAGGAACTGAGGTGCGTAAAATGAACGGAGATCTGACCCGTGGACCTGTAATGAAATCGATGCTGTGCTTTGCCGTTCCCATGATCTTGGGGAACCTGCTGCAGCAGTGCTACAACGTGGCGGACACCCTGATCGTAGGACAGTTTTTAGGGGCCAACGCTCTGGCGGCTGTGGGCTCCGCCTACACCCTTATGACCTTCCTTACTTCCATTCTGCTGGGGCTGTGCATGGGAAGCGGAGCCCTGTTTTCCATCCGCTTCGGCCAGAAGGATGAGAACGGATTAAAGGAGGCCATTTTCGCCTCCTTTGTCATGATCGCGGTGATCACCGTACTTTTAAACGCAGCCGCCTTCTGGTGTCTGGACGGAATCCGCGTATTCCTGCGGGTTCCTGCCGATGTATGGCCCCTCATGCGCGAGTACCTGGCGGTCATTTTCTGCGGCATCGCCGGCACCTTTCTCTACAACTATTTTGCCTCCCTGCTGCGTGCGGTGGGAAATTCCATCGTGCCGCTGATCTTTCTGGCCATCTCCGCCCTTCTGAATATCGGGCTGGATTTATGGTTCGTGGTCGGGCTAAACCGCGGCGCGGCCGGAGCGGCGGAGGCTACGATCATCTCCCAGTATGTATCGGGAGTGGGACTGGCCGTCTATTACTGGCTGCGTTTCCCCGGCCTGCGCATTCAGAAGCGCCACATGAAGCTGCGGCTTCAGTCCCTCCGGGAGATCGGGAGTTTCTCCATCCTTACCTGCGTCCAGCAGTCGGTGATGAACTTAGGAATCCTCATGGTCCAGGGGCTGGTCAACAGCTTCGGCCCCACCATCATGGCAGCCTTTGCCGCCGCCGTGAAAATCGACTCCTTCGCCTACATGCCCGTCCAGGATTTCGGAAACGCCTTCTCCACTTTCATTGCCCAGAACTACGGAGCCGGAAAGCGGGAGCGCATCCAGGCGGGCCTGAAGGGAGCCGTCGCCACCGCCCTGATTTTCTGCGTTATCATCTCCGCAGGGGTATGGGTGTTGGCCCGTCCCCTGATGCTGCTCTTTGTAAATGCCTCTGAGACCGCCATCATCGCCGAGGGCATCCGCTATCTGCACATCGAAGGAGCCTTTTACTGCGGAATCGGCTGTCTGTTCCTTCTGTACGGCCTGTACCGGGCCCTGGGCCGGCCCGGCATGTCCGTGGTGCTCACCGTCATTTCCCTGGGAACCCGTGTGGCCCTGGCTTATGTGCTCTCCGCCGTACCCTCCATCGGCGTGGCGGGAATCTGGGCCGCCGTTCCCATCGGCTGGGCCCTGGCCGATGCAGCGGGGCTGGGGTATTATCTGACGAAGAGGAAGAAACTCCTGGCCTAAAACTGTTCGTTCTTCCAGTTGTGGTTCATCTCCGTGCTGGAGGCCGTGGCCTTCTGAAGCTGGTAGACGATCTCACTGAAATATCTTGGATTCACTTCATCTAAGGACAATGTGTCCTCATCTTTGGGCCGGTCATAGACATAGCTGCCTCTCCGGACCGTTCCGGTGCGGTAAAATACCGCGTCGTACACCGTCACCATCTCCCCTTCTCCGGACACAAAGCTGCCGGAGAAGGTCAGATTCACGCTGATCTTCCCGTCTTCCCGGTAAAATTCATAAAACCCTCCCCCGTCCTGAACGGAGCCCCGGTACCATCCCAGGGACTGGAGCTTGCCAAACAGCGACAAATCCATCACCATCCGCCCGCCGAACCGTTCCATGCGCTTCTTCCCCTTTTCCTCCGGGGTCACGGAAAATACGGGCCGGTCCAGCTGTTCGATGGACTGCTCCACCTCATAATCCTCCAGCTGCTGCTTCCAGGCTGAAAGCTCCTCTGCCTTCAGCTCAATGGGATGGACCAGGCCGATCGCCCCGTCAAGGGGCAGTTCGTACTCCTCCTCATCCATGGTGTTGAAGCTGCCGTCCTCCATATAGCGGAAGGTCTCCAAAAGCCGGTCCTCCTGGTACACTCCCCAGATCAGGCTGATGGCAAACTGGTGCATCACCGGATTCTTCACGAACAGCTTCTCCCAGTCCGAAACCTGCCATTTGCGGTTAATGGAGAGGGCCTGCTCCAGCCTCAGCTTCTGGGTGGATACCACCGCCTTCATCTGCTTTTTCAGCGCCTTGAACCGTGCGCTGGCCTCCTGCGCCTTCTCCGGATCATCGTTCTTTCCGGGAGCCGGCAGGGATTTCAGTTTTTTCCCATTCTGGTCCTGAATCTCCAGCTCCAGGGAGGGAGACAGATAGACTGTAAAGCGGCGGGGGCCGTAGTCAAAGGTCTGGCTCATATCCTCCCCGAATCCCAAATCCGGCACAATGCGGTCCGCCAGCTCCTCCGGCGTCAGATCCAGCTTCTTTGCCGCCTCCAAAAGCGCCTTCCCGGCGGCGGCTTTCACCTGTTTGAACTTGAATTTACGGGAAATGCTGTCCACGATCAGAAGGGCCTCCGGCTCCGGGCTGAGGGCCAGGGCATAGACGGCATCGCAGGCAATGGCTCCCCTGGCGTTCTGGGGCCACTGACTGATCTGATGCTTCATCCGGCTCACCGCCTCCCTGCCGCCAAAAGCGGACACAAAGGAAAGGATCCATTTCTGCTTGGCAGAAGCTCCCTGCTCCATCCACCGGTCCCATACCTGGCAGGCAAATGCCTCCAGGGAACGGGGTTCCAGCTCATCTTTTAAAAGAGCCAGAGCCTGGGCCGGGTTTTCTTTGGAGCACTCCTGAGAGCCCACCAGCAGGGCCGCCAGCAGCTCTTTCGGAGCCTGGGAGCCATCCTTTTTCTTCACCGGCAGAAAGGCCGTGTCAAAAAGCCACTGCACCCGGCGCTTCTTTCCCCCTTTTAACAGGGACGCTGCCAGTTCTTCTGCCGTCCCTGGTCCGGCGGCGCCAGATGGCTCCTGCGCCCCTTTGCTTCCGTTCTGGACCGCTCCAAGTCCCAAAAGCCCCCGGCAGCGGGCAGCCACCTTCTGGCTCTTCTCCTTTTCAAGCAGCTTCTCCAAATCCTCCCGAAACCGGGTCACATCCCATTTGCTGATTACCTCCAGGGCCATTTCCCTCTGGGCGGACTTTTTGGAGGACAGCATAGCGCGGATGTCCTCCGCCCACTCCGGATGGCCCGCGTAAACTGCCGCAAGCAGCTCCTTTACCTGCTTGGAACCGTCCCCTGCACAGGACAGCAATGTCTCTTTATACTCCTGGTAAAATGCGTCCATAGCGGAAATGGCAGCATAGCGGGCAAACACCGACCCCTGGGCGGCGATGGCAGGCAGCTCTTTTCCCAATTGTTCATGGCGGGATACCAGGTAAGCCGCAGCGGCGTCCATACACTGATTTTTATCCGTCTGGGAATAGAGCGCACCCCATGCCAGATCCGCTCCCCGAAGCTGCTGGGCGGCCGAAAGTCCGGCCTTCTCCTCCAGCTCCAGAAAATGCCTCATCTGCTCCTTCCGGTTTCCCTTCCACGGAAACCAGAGCTGATTAATCCGGTAGCCCTGGTCCGCCAAAACATAGACTGCCAGGCAGCGCAGAGTAAAGTCATCCTCCCCATAGAGGGAAATATAATTGCCCAGCTCCCGGTCATATCCATAGCCGCTTTTGATGCCGGCTGCCTGGGCTGCCAGCTGGTCCAGATCTTCCCCGGTCATCAGGTAATGCTCTGCCAGCTTCTGAAGATTGACGTCCGGAAAACATTTTGCCAGCGTCTGAGCCGTGTTCTTCCGCTTTAATTCAATCCCCTGGTCCGCCGCCGTTCTGGCGACCACAGGAGCCGCCCGGCGGATCAGGTCCTGGATTTCCCTGTTCCCGCCGATCATAGCTCTGGAAGCCGCCCCGGCAAATTCCGCAGCCCTGGTCCGGTTCAGCTGGCAAAGCAGAGACAGCCAAAGCTCGTTTCCATTTCCAAGACCCGCCTGTTTGGAAAGGAGGAGCTTCTCAACCGAAAGATGGGCCGCCAGCCACGGAACCTGCTCCTCCATCCTTTTTGATGGAAGGGACCACCATGCTCCGGCCAGCACGCTCCAGGGGGAAAGATGCAGGCACAGGGTCAAAAAACGTTCTCCTGCCGGTGTATACTCCCTTGCCAAAAGGGCGCACACGGCCGCCTGGAGGGCAGGATAGGGGAACAGCTGGATGGAGGATAAAGCAGCCTCCACAGACTTTGAGAGGGGCTCATCCGCGTTTCCTCTCTCCACATACCGCTCCAGTTCCTGCCGCTGACCGGGCGTACAGGACCTGGCTGTCATTTCCTCCAGAGCGCGGCGGATGGAAGCATTTAAAATCTCCTTCATCTGTCCGCTCTCCTTGTCCTCCCCTCCCAGAAGCTTCCGGAAAAATCCCTGTTTTTTCTCTCCGGCCGCATACAGGTACACGGCGGCGAGGGCAGCCTGGGCGTCCGTCCGCTGTCCCCTCCACTGATTCCGGGCCGCCAGCAGAAGGGCGGGATCCTTCTCTCCAATCTGAATCAGGTTCCGCAGACGTATGTTCCTCCCCTGGCGGAAATAGGCCTCTGCCAAGAGGGCTGCCTCCGCCTCCGGACCCAAAAGGCTGGAAATGGAATCTGCACCGCCTTTTCCATCGTCCCACATGGTCTCCTGGAGGGCAAAGATTATGGAAGGACCTCCCACAGCGTAAAGAGCCCGGATCAGACGGCTGCACATTTGAGGATGGCTGCGTTTGAAACGGGTCATAAGGGGTACGGCATTCTGGCCGCCGCTTACCACCCCCGCCACCTGAACCGACAGGGGCAGCTGTCCTGCCCGGCTGGCCATCTGGCTCCTCCTCTGGTCCGCCTGCCTGCCAAAATCCACCTGCTTCAGCCCTTCCAAAAGGCTCTCATCCCCCGGCTTCTCCGGGTCCAGATATTCCATCAGCTTCTCCCTGCTGTCTCCCTGAATCTCCAGCTCATCCAGTGTTTTCTCGATCTCCTTGCGAAGATGCTCCTCCCCGATTCTCATTCTGCATTTCCCCTTTCCTCTTTTTTCCAATTCTCCTCTACTAAATCCAAAGATATCTTCTCCCGGCAAAGCTCCACATACCGTACCATGCGGCACACCGCCCGTGTCAGCGGCTCCGGGTCCTTCTCCTGGACGTGGCGCTGTCCTTCCAGAAGTTCTCCGATCTCCTTCATTCCTGCCCCGCCGGTATGCAGGCCGGTACGCTCACAGCGCTCCCCCAGCCTCTGAAACCGTTCCCCCGTTTCCGGCGGGCAGCTTGCAGATCCGCACTGGAGCAGATCCGTCAAAGCCGTCATCAAGTCATCCAGAAGCTCTCTCATCCTCTCCCTCCCCAATTCCGGTAAATTTCAATGGGATACAGCTTCAGCCGCCCTTCCTCCACATAGCAGATTCCCAGAACGGCAGCCCTCATATCCGGTTCCTTCTCCAAGGACCGGACGAACTGCTCCAGGGTACTTACCACCCGCTCCTCCTCCTTCCGGTATTTGACCTCCAGCACCAGGGACCTGCCCTGCCCGTCCAGAAGGATCAGCCGGAATACCTGGCGGATCTTATCGTACTCCTGCTTCCGGTATCCCTTTGGAATGACCAGTACCACCCGGTCTGCCTCAGGGCCGTCGGGGAAAAAGGAACGCTTTTCCTGAAACATTTTTTCAAAATCCTCATACTGCTTCAGAGCACATACGCTCTCCCATGGTTTCACCATCCCCAGGATAACAGCCCGGCTCTGTTCGGAGGATGAGAGTCTTCTGTCACTGGAAGCTCTGCCCCCCTGAAGCTCCAGTTTTTTTTCATAGAGGGTCCCCATCTCTCCCTCCAGCTGCCATGGAGCCGGATGATATCCTGCATGTTTCCGGCGGCCGGGCTGGTCGTAAAATACGGGCCGCACCCAGGTGTAGGTGTAAAATTGCTGCCGGTTCATCTCCCAAAAATAATAGATCACCCCGGCGTAACCGCTGTCCCCGTGAAATTCCCGCTCTCCCAGGAGAGTAAGCGTCAGGGCCGGACAGGGTCCATACTCCGTCCGGAAGGAGCCGGCCAGCTTTTGAAACTCTTTTTCATCCCCGGCACAGGTCAGCTCCCGGGCCCTGCGGTAGATGCCTGCCAGCAGCCTTAAAAGTTCCTCATCCCGGTAAGCGGCGCTTCTGGAAAAATACCGGCGGTACACCCCTGCCGCCGTCCGAAGCTCCCGCTCCAGGTTTGGGATCTGCCTGCTGTGGCACAGGGCCGCCATCTGCTCCATGTGGTCGCAGACCGAATCGGGCAGACGGGAGATCCCCGTCTGAAACTGCTCGGACACCAGACGGCAGACCTGATCCGCAATTCCCTTGATCTCCTCCTGGCCGTCCTCCTCCTGCTGCTCCTGCAAGAGCGCATCAGCGGATATCTTCCCCTTCCAGATCTGATAGCAGAGAAGGGCCTGAGCCTTGTGGACGCACATCTGGCGGCTGTGGCAGGAGCAGGCGGAGTGCTCCACCGGAACCAGAAGCCGGACATTGGCCGGCTCCCAGGAAAGCTTTACGGTGACAATGGAGGTCTCCCTCATCTCCGGCAGACCCTGGCTTTGGATTCTGGCCGCCAGGCTTCCCAGCTTCCGGGGTCCTAAAATCTTTTTCAGCTTATCTGCGGGGTAATCCAGAAGCGGTGAAAAATCCGTTTTCTTCTCCGCCTCCTCCTCCGGCTTTCCTGACTCTTCCCCCTGTTTCTCCTTCTCCCGGTCCGCCGCCTGCTCCCTGGCCCAAAGGATGGCAGTCATAAGATGGCGGCAGATCCCCCTTGAAGGGCAGGTACAGGTGCTGTCCCCCAGAGAAGGACGGAGGGTGCAGGTCTCCCCGCCAAACTCCAGGACCGCTTCCTCCCCCTGGATTCGGACCAGAGGAGAATAACCCTGAAGGTCCTTTTTGCCCCGGTTCACTGTGCCCTTATTGCTAAGACCCGTAAGGTAATCCTCGTCCGCCCGGGCCAGGGCGGCCCTTAATCCCTCAGGAAACTGCTCCATACCGACTCCCTCCTCCCGGCCGTCAAATCCCGGCCGGCCTGTTTATGACATCATTTTTCCCAAATAATCTCCCAGCTGCTCCGGCGTCATGGCCCCCACAAAGGCCCCCATATCTGCCAGTGTCCTGGCAATGGTGCGATTGTATGCCGGGTTGGCATCCTGGTCCAGAGCCGTCAGGGCCGCTACCTTCACCCCGCTCTCCAGCAGATCGGAACACACTCCGTAAAGGTTGGCCGCCGGCCCGCCCTCGCACAGGTCGGAAACCAGCACCAGCAGGGTTTTATGGGGAGAAGAGATCAGACCTTTGCAGTATTCCAGGGCTCCCGCGATATTGGTCCCTCCTCCCAGCTGCACGCTCATCAGCACCTCCACCGGATCATCGGCGTAACCGCTTAAATCCACCACCTGGGTGTCAAAAATAACCAGCCGTACCTCCACCATGGGCAGCCGGGCAAAGATGCCCGCCATAATGGCGCTGTGGATAATGGAGTCCGTCATGGAGCCGCTCTCATCCACCGCGATCACCACCCTCCAGGAATTGTACCGCTTCACCCGGCCGTTAAAATAGACCTGCTCCAGAAGCAGCCGCTTCTCCTCCCGGTCATAGTGGGCCAGATTTTTCCGGATCGTCTTTTTCACATCCAGATTCCGGATGGAGCGCACCGGACTGGAGGTATTTTTCTGGATTTTTCCCAGAAGGGAACGCTCCAGATCCATCTTCATCCGCTCCGTAAGCTGCGCTGCCACCTTTCGCACGATCTCCCTGGCAGCAGCTAAAACCTGGTCGCTCATCAGGTGCTTCAAACTTAAAATCGTTCCCAGAAGGGCCTGGTTGGGTTCCAGTTTTTCCAGTACCTCCCGGTCCGTCAGAAGCTCCTTCAGCTGATAGCGCTCCAGGGCATGGCGCTCCAATACCTGGACCGTCTCCTTTGGAAACAGGCGGCGCACTTCATTGAGCCAGGCGGCCACCGTCAGGTGGCTTGCCTCCAGGCCTCCCTTCTCCTGCCGCTCATCCGCCTTCTGCTCCCTGCTGTAGAGAAAATCCAGGGCTTCATCCATCCCTTTTAAGCTTCCGGGAAGCCCCATATGACCCGAAGCATACTTCCCCAGCACCAGCCTCCATCGGTTCAGCACCGCTTTGTCGCTTATGGGCAAATGTTCCATTCTCTTTCCCTCCTCTAAAGCCTGGCGGCGGCCCACTCATCCAGTTCTTCCCCGTATTCATACTCCCGGGCATCCACCGCCCTCTGCCTGCGCACAGAGGCCGGGCCGGCCCCGTGGAGAGCCGCAGCCCTTGCCGCAAGACGGTCCGCCTCCACCGGCGCAAAATAGCTGAAGGCCAGCCGCAGCTCCGGCAGAAGGGAAACGAACTCCTCCTGGCTTAGACGGGCAAAAAGCCCGTCCAGCATCACCGTAAATTCCCCGTGAACCAGGGCCAGGTCCCGGGAGGTGGAGAAGAGTCCCCTGAGGAACACAGCAGAGGAGCGCATCTTCTCCCCGGTTCCCATCAGATACCCGGCGCAGATGCGAAAAATCTCCTCCCTCCTGTCCGTATCTGCGCCGTAGAGAAGCCCTAACACCCCGCCGTGAAGCCCAGGATGGATCTTCACGTCCCCGGCCATGGCCTCAAAGGTCTCCATCAGTTCCCCCCGTCTTTTGGCAAACTCTTTTCGCCCGGTAAGCTCGTAGAGAAGGGCGCACACCTGGATGCAGTCCGTCAGCTGCTCATCCCTGATCCTGGTCATGGAAGGCAGAAGCTGGCTCAGCTTGACAAAACACATCTCCAGAAGTTCCTCCAGTTCCCTCTCCTCCTGGCGGTAAAGGGTCCTCAGGCGGCACAGGGTATTGAAACTGGCGCAGGCCTTTCCCAGGGAGAAAAAATCTCCGTCCGCGGCCAGGATCTCTTTCATCCGCCCGCCAAAAATCCGGGCCGCATCGGGAAGCCCCATGAGAAAGCTCCAAATCATCAGACGGGCCCCTTCCCCGGCCAAGGCAGCCCGGTCCATGCCCTCCTCCAGCTCCCTTTTGCAGGCTTCCTCCACCGTAGCCCCGGATACGGAATGGTCAATGAGCGCAGCCATAACCGGCCCGCTCCACTGATAGCTCCAGATTTCCCGGATCAGGTTCCGGTCCCGTCCGCTGAGCAGATCCGGTCCCTTCTGCCGTCTGGCAAAGCCGCAGTCCAGAAAGCTGGTCCGGTAGAAAAAGGCGCTGATCTTCCGGTGTCTGGCCGAGGTAAAAATGTTCAGCACCACCTGGCTGGCCGTACTTTCCTGGATCTTCAGCCGGAAGGTACGGCACTGTTCCTCGAAATCTTTTACAAGGGGAGGGACCAAAGCCTGGTCGCAGAGTTGTCCCACAGCCTTTCCCGTTAAAAGCCTGCCTAAAATCCTAAGGGGCTCCGAGACAGCCGGGGACACCTCCCCCTTCACAAAAGAGCTGAGAACCGCATCCTGTAGCTCATATAAGCCAGGCTGTTCCTTTCCCCGAAGCTCGGCCAGCCCCCTGGCCATATCCATAGCACAGATTTCATCGTAGGCGGATAGGACAAATCCTCCCTGTCTGAGACGCCGCCCCGTCCCCACCAGAAAGTCCAGTACAGCCTCATCCCAAGGCAGCTCCTTCCCCTCCTCCATCATGGTCCAGACCCGGTCATAAAACCCAGGTGACGGCATCCCGCTTGCATAGCCGTTTAAGGAGTCAATAGCCTCCATGGTGTAGGCCATTGGATAGACGCTCTGACCCCCTCCCGAAATGCCGGAGCTTTTCTCCCCTTCCTCCGGGTGCAGCAGTCCCCAGGTGTGAAAGCCTCCCGTGACCACCAGTACCCGCTGAAACTGGTCCCGAAACTGGCCGATCCGTTTCGCCATGTGGCGCTCCCTGGCCAGACATCCTTCCCTTTTCATCTCCTCTGCCGGCGTATTCTGCCGGGCCAGAAGGCAGTAAGCATGGAGCTGAGCCACAAATTCCCGGGTGCTCATGGAAAAAGCCCGGATTTCAAAATATTTTTCCCAAAATTCCTCAAAGCTGCGAAGCCCCGTTTTCTCACACAGAAGCTGCACAAACCGGCTGCGGCTCAACAGATGGTCATCGTTGTAGGAGACCTTCTCCTCCTCTGAGAGAAGCCCCTGGTCCCTGGCCGTAGCCATGAGGATTTCCCCGTATGGAAGGTCGATCAGATGGCAGCTGCTCCCCAGGGCCAGTGCCTCCTTCATAGCCACATACTCCGGGGAGCAGGCTGTAAAGGGATAGTAGCACTTATAGGCACCCTTCTCCTTTCCCAGCCGGCCCTCATTGTCCTGAAAAGAATAGTACAGGGCCAAGGGCGTTTTGGACTCCTCCGAGGCCAGAATGGAGATCAGGGGATCGGCATTTTCCGGTCCTTCTATGAGAATACAGTCCGGACGGTATTCCTCTATGGCCTTTTTCAGATGCCAGGAACAAGCAGGGCTGTGGTGCCGGATGGGAAAATAAAGACAGGGCTCGGAGTAATCAAAGGGGATTACCTCAGCTGCCGTCTGGCCTCGTAATAATTCTTCCATAGTCCTCCCTCTTTCTGGGACTTGTCCCGCACTACGGTGTAAAAATAGCTCCTCAGCTTCTCCAGGTCTTCCTTGGACTCCTTCCTGACCGCTCCCACCAGATTCTGAACCATACAGTCCATTTCCATATGTCCGTCGCCGTAATAGTAGGCGTTCATCATGGTCTGATAATAGACCGACACCGCCTCTGCCGTGCTCATCACGCCGCCCGGGGAGTCAATGCGGTGTCCCATGGAGGAGACACCCTCCCGCAGCTCATGGAAGGTGGAGGCCAGAAGCTCTGCCGCATCCTCATCGGGCTCCATCTTGAGTCCGGCGGACCTGGACATCTCCCGGACCTCATTTAAGATAATCTGTTTTTCCAGCCTCACATCCCGCACCGGCTGAACAGTCTCGAAATTGAACCGCCGCTTCAGGGCGCTGCTCATCTCATTGACGCCCTTGTCCCTGGTGTTGGCGGTGCCGATGACATTAAATCCGGGCCGGGCAAAGAGCAGTCCCTCCTCCCCCAGATCCGGCACATTCAGCACCTTATCGCTCATGACGCTGATCAAGCTGTCCTGGATCTCCGCCGGAGTCCTGGTGATCTCCTCAAACCGGGTCAGGATCCCCTTCTCCATTCCGGTGTACAGGGGAGAAGGCACCAGAGCCTGGCGGGAGGGACCATTGGCCAGTAGAAGCGCATAGTTCCAGCTGTATTTGATCATGTCCTCCGTGGTTCCGGCAGTCCCCTGGATGGTATTGGTGCTGTTGCCGCTGATGGCTGCGGAGAGCAGCTCCGACAGCATGGTCTTGGCCGTACCTGGCTCTCCCACCAGCATGAGTCCCCGGTTTCCCGCCAGGGTAATGATGCAGCGCTCCACCAGAGCGTCATTTCCCAGGTATTTTTTCTGGATCCGGACCTCCTCCCCATCCAGAACCAAAGGTTCCCTGCGGCCCAGGATGAAATCCCGCACCGCCCTGGGACTCAGCTTCCACCCCTCCGGCTTCCGGTTGTCCCCGTCCGCCTTCTCCAGGGCTTTCAGTTCTTTTTCGTATCGCAGCTCCGCAGGCCTGCGGATTTGGTTTGCAGCGTTCATGGTTTGTCCTCCCATTTATTCCCACGTAATGTCTCTGAAACGATTATACCTGAAACCACAGTACAAATCAATTCGCAGCCCTACAGTCCGTGCATCTTAATGCCTTTCTCCGCCCATCACCTTGCAGAACACCACAGCCGCCATCGTACTCAGGGCCGTAGCCGCAATAGCAGGCCCCACAATGGCCGCCGGAGCCGCGCTCCCGTACTGGGTCCGGTACACGATCATGTTGATGGGGATCAGCTGCAGGGAGGAAATGTTGATGATCAGAAAGGTACACATCTCATTTCCCGCCTCCCCTGCTCTGCGTGCAGGCCCCTCCGCCAGTCCGGCTCTGCGCTTCTCCTCCAGCTTTTTCAGCTCTTCCATGGCCTTTAGGCCGGCGGGTGTAGCCGCCCACCCCAGGCCCAGAAAGTTGGCGATCAAATTGACGGAAATCTGCCTGGCCGCCTCGGAATCAGGCGGAAGCTCCGGAAACAGAAATTTCAGAACCGGCCTCATGAATCCGGACAGACGTTCGATCAGCCCTGCCCGCTTTCCCGCCTCCAGTATGCCGGTCCACAGAACCATTACCCCAAGCATAGCGATGCACAGGGAAACCGCCTCCCCGGAGGCAGCCAGCATCTCATCGGTCACCTGGCCTAACGTTCCGTGAAAGGCAGCCCATGCGATTCCTGTGAGAATCATTAGCGTCCATAACATGTTCAGCATAGCAGTCCTCTGTGGATTCTATTGATCGTTACTACTTTATGTAATCAGGGAACTATAGATGATAAAAAGGCCGCAAGGCTGCGGCAGTTATATTTCTCTACCAGATTCTTTTTATCTAGGATATCAAGCTCTCCTCTCCCCTTGCTTTTATCCCATTTTTCAGGTATACTGGAAGAGAAACCGGGCCGGCTGCCGGTTTTTAAGAGAAAATCGAAAAAAATTTAAAAAAGAAACGGGGTTTTATTATGAAGCAGCTGAGAGTCTTCTTGCTGCGTTTGAAACAGGAACTTAAAGACACGTTCACCTTCAAAAGAACGTTCTCGATTCTTCTTGGAACAGCCATCATTTCCTTTGGAATCACCAACATACACAGCCGGGTGGGTATTTCCGAGGGGGGTGTATTGGGACTGCTCCTTCTCTGCAACTTCTGGCTGGGAATTTCATCTTCCATCTTGTCTCCCCTGCTGGACGGCTTGAGCTATCTTCTGGGTTTCAAATACCTGGGCAAGGAATTTTTAAAGACTTCTATCTTTGCCTCTGTCAGCTTGAGCTTCTTTTACCGGGTGTGGGAGTCATTTCCGCCTATGCTGCCGGACCTCTCCGGGAATCCGCTGATCGCTTCCATCATGGGAGGACTGTTCATCGGTGTCGGATGCGGCCTTGTCGTGCGGCAGGGAGCCTCCAGCGGCGGCGATGATGCTTTGGCGCTGGTCATCTCCAAAGTTACCGGATGGAAAATTTCCAGGGCCTATCTGTTTACGGATGTGACGGTGCTGGTATTGTCCCTGTCCTACATTCCGCTCACCAGGATCATCTTCTCGTTGATCACGGTGACCATCTCTTCCTTCCTGATCGATTTTATTTCTTCCTGGAGGAAAGATTCCGACGAGGACAGCAGCTCTGAAAAGCAGAAAGTCTCCGGACAGACTCTTGTCCCGGATTCCGACTCTTCCCGATAAATAAAATAACCCGATGAGGGATCACAGCCGGTCTCAGCGGGTATTAGGTAAAAACTTAGGGGTTTCCAAACGGAAACCCCTTTTCTGCAGAAATCCAAATTATAATTGTTCCGGACAGCGCATCCCCTGAGGACGCCTAGTCTTCCTGCCCGGTCAAGGCAGGAATATATATTTCCAGGTAGTGATTCAATTTTTCCCCAATAAATACGGTCATCATGGCATTGACATAGACGGTTTCCTGAGGTTTGTCCCCCTGGCTTATGGCCCATTCCCTCATCTGCTCCACCAGCTCTTTCTCCGGGCACACATGTTCCGACCGGATCACACAGTAGATACAGGGGCGCTTCTCCGTAGTCCGGCAGATTAAATTCTCCCCGGCCTCCTTCAGATTCAGACAGTCCGCCACCTTCTTGTAGACAATCATCTGGGTCTCCTTATGGCTCAGCCCTTCCTCCTCTGAATAGGAAAATACGTTGTAGAAATAGGTCATATCCAGACCGCTCTCACCGGCGGAGATGCGGAACCACTCCTTCACTCCGTCCTCCTGGGAATCGCAGCGGTCCACCACATAGCCCTCAGGAAAATTCTGAAAGCTGAAGTTTCCCAGACTGTTTTCAATGGAATCCAGGTCCTGTGCTACCAGACGGAGCCTGGCAATAGCCTGATAATGGCGGCGCAGTTCTTCTTCCTCCTCCTTCAGGCGGTGCATCACGTGGTCCTTTAAAAGGCCTTCCTTTACATCCTTCCCCAGGATCCCGTCAATCTCCTCCAGGCTGGCGTTCATTTTCCTGTGATACACGATGTACATCAGCTTGTAGAGATCCTCCTGGGAATAGCATCGATAGCCATTTTCCTTCTTCCTGGCCTTGATGATCCCCTTTTTTTCATAAAAACGCAGGGCATCACAGCTGAGCCCCACGATTTTGGCCACATCGCCAATCTGATATTCTGCTTCTCTCATCTGTCCTCACCTGTATCGTAAACCGGGACCCCGCCTGGCGGAATCCCGGATCATTTCTTCTACCCTACACTATAAATCGAACTCTCATACAGGTTAATTCCAGATAGAAAACTGTAATAAAATTGTAAGCTGACTACTCTTTCTCCCCATTCATCAGCGCATCCATCACCTCATCCACGGTGGTGATCCGCTCCGCCCGGTAGGCATTGCTGCCGCAGAAGAGAAGGGCGTTGTCCTCATCCCCCTGGGCCGCGTTTACCAGGGCCTGGGTGATGCAGTAGGGGATCTTTGCGATATCGCAGTGCTCCAGGCATCGGTAGCACTTCGGGATCGGCGGCCGTTTTCCGCTGTTTACCTGGGCCATAAAGGAATTATAGATGGCCCGTCCCGGCATCCCTACCGGGCTCTTGATAATGATAATATCCTCTTTTTTAGCCTGGATATAGGCCTCCTTGTAGGCCAGAGGAGCATCGCACTCTTCCGTCGTCACAAAGCGGGTGGCCACCTGCACGCCATCGGCTCCCAGCTCCAGCTGGTGGATCAGATCCTCATGGGTATAAATTCCACCTGCCACCACCACGGGAACCTTCACGCCGTACTTCTCCCCGTAGCCTGACACAACCTTCAGAATAGCCCGGATTTCTTCATCGTAGGCGTCCCGCTTGTAGGTAGCCGGCACATCCTCCGTGTCCGCTCCGTAAGCAGTCAGCTGCACCAGGGAAAATCCCAGATGTCCTCCTGCCAAAGGCCCTTCAATTACCACCAAATCCGGAGCCATATGGTACTTTCTGTCCCACAGCTTGCAGATTACCGTAGCCGATTTTGCGGTAGATACAATGGGGGCCAGCTTTACCCTGCGCCCGGGAACGCCCCCCATCTCCTCGTAGGCTTCCTTCACATGTTCCGGCAGGGTAACCGGCAGCCCGGCCCCGGAAACGATCAGATCCGCTCCCGCCTTTACCGCTTCCTTTACCCAGCGGTCATAATGCTTGGTTGCCACCATAATGTTAAATCCGATGACTCCATCCGGTGCAATCTCCCGGGCCAGCTTCATCTCCTTGTGGATAGCCCGCGCATTGGCCTCCTCAGGATTCTCGGCGAAATCCGGTTCTGTAAAACCGATCTGAGCTGCGGAAATCAGGCCCACGCCGCCGGCCTTCGCCACAGCTCCGGCCAGACGGTGGAGACTGATGCCCACGCCCATTCCGCCCTGAATCACCGGCTTTTCAACAGTCAAATCACCTATGACCAGCGGTTTCATTTCTATCATCACATTCTCCTAAAACGATCATATCGATGGGCTGCCAGCTCCTGGCCGCTCATTGCACAATATCTGGTGAAAAATTCTTCCATTCCCCGTTCCATAATCTGTGCAAGAACCTGCAGGTTCTCCTCACACGCAGGCTCCTCCTCCGGGATAATCCGCTCGATTAATCCCAGCTCCATCAGATCCCCGGCCGTTACTTTCATCACCTTCGCGGCATCCGGCGCTTTCTTGCTGTCCTTATAGAGAATGGAAGCAAAGCCTTCCGGAGACAGGATGGAGTAAATGGCATTCTCCATCATCCAGACCTCATTGGCCACAGCCATGGCCAGAGCGCCGCCGCTCCCGCCTTCTCCAATGACGATGGAGAGCACAGGGACCGTCAGGGAAGCCATCTCAAACAGATTTCTGGCAATGGCTTCTCCCTGGCCTCTCTCTTCCGCCTCCAGGCCGCAGAACGCGCCCGGGGTATCTACAAAGCAGATGACAGGACGGCCGAAGGTTTCCGCCTGCTTCATCAGCCGCAGGGCCTTGCGGTAACCGTCAGGGGAAGGCATGCCGAAGTTGCGCTTGATGTTGTCTTTGGTGTTCTTTCCCTTCTGCTGGCCGATTACCGTCACCGGCATGCCGTGGAACATGGCGATGCCGCCTACAATGGCTCCATCATCCTTGAAATACCGGTCTCCGTGAAATTCGATGAATTCATCAAAGATCGCATTGATATAGTCCGCAGCCACCGGACGGTCCGTTTTTCTGGAAAGCAGTACCATATCCCAGGCTGTTTTTCCACCATCCTGAGCAGATTTGCGGTGCTTATCCACAAAACCGGCAATCTTGCCCACAGGACCTCTGCCCTCTGCTCTGCGGCCATCGCCCTTCTGGGAAGCTTCCGCCTCCTGCTGGGGCGCATCGGTCATGGGATGTTTCTGGTGCATATAGAGAATCTGCCCCAGCACCCGCTTCTGGTCCTTCCGCTCTACGATCTTGTCCACAAAGCCGTGATCCAGCAGAAATTCCGCCCTCTGGAATCCTTCCGGCAGCTTCTGCCCAATGGTCTGTTCAATGACTCTGGGGCCTGCAAAGCCGATGAGGGCATGAGGCTCTGCCAGAATAATATCTCCCAGCATGGCAAAGCTGGCGGTAACGCCTCCTGTGGTGGGGTCCGTCAGAACGCTGATAAACAGCTGTCCCGCCTCATGGTGGCGTTTTAAAGCCGCGGATGTTTTTGCCATCTGCATCAAGGACACCAGCCCCTCCTGCATACGGGCGCCTCCGGAGCAGGCGAAGATGATCACCGGGAGCTTTTCCCTGGTGGCTCTCTCCACCGCCTGGGTAATCTTCTCTCCCACCACATGGCCCATGCTGCTCATGATGAACCGGGCGTCACAGACGCCTACCACAGCGGGATTTCCTTCAATGGTGCATTTTCCGGTCACAATGGCCTCATTCAGATGAGTCTTCTCTCTGGTAGCCAGAACCTTCTTCTCGTATCCGGGGAAATTCAAGGGGTTGCAGAAAGGCATCTCCTTATTCCACTCTTCAAAGCTTCCCTCATCGGCGATCATCTCGATGCGCCGGTAGGCGTGAACCCGGAAATATCCGCCGCACTTGGGGCAGACGTAGTAATTGTTCTTCACATCTTCCACATAGATGGGCTGACCGCATTTATTGCATTTGCGCCACAAGCCCTGCGGAATATTCGCCTGGGATTCCCCCTGGGACTTGTACTTTGTATCGATTTTGGTATATGTTTTCTTAAACATATTCCGCAACATGGATCTTACCTTCCTTTCTGCCGCTTAAACCTGTCAGAAGTTACTTGGTGTACTGGGGGAAATAGGTCTCAATAAAGCCCGTGTCCGTTTCTCCCTTCCGGAACGCCTCGTTTTCCAGAATCTCGTACTGGAAATTAACATTGGTGTCAATTCCCTCGATAATCAGCTCTCCCAAAGCGCTTCTCATCTTGGCAATGGCCGAAGCCCGGTCCTTGTCGTACACGATCAGCTTCATCAGCATAGAATCATAGTTGGCCGGAACCTTATAGTCGCAGTAAATGTGGGAATCCACCCGCACTCCGTTGCCGCCGGGCATATGAAGATTGGTGATCCATCCCGGGCAGGGCATGAAATGCTTCTCCGGATTCTCCGCGTTGATGCGGCACTCGATGGCGTGGCCTTTGATGGACACCTGGTCCTGGGTTACGCTTAAAGGCTCCCCTGCCGCAATCCGGATCTGCTCCTTGATCAAATCCAGGCCGGTGACCATCTCCGTAACCGGATGCTCTACCTGGATCCTGGTATTCATCTCCATAAAGTAGAAATCCTGGTTCTTGTCCAGCAGAAACTCAATGGTCCCCGCGTTCTCATAACCTACCGCCTTGGCTGCGCGGACAGCCGTCTCGCCCATGCGGCGGCGCAGGTCATCGGAAATCACCTCGCAGGGAGATTCCTCCAGAACCTTCTGGTGGCGGCGCTGAATGGAACAGTCACGCTCGCCCAGGTGGACCACATTGCCGAATTTATCCGCCATGATCTGGAACTCAATGTGGCGGGGCTTCTCAATATATTTCTCAATGTACATGGTGTCATCGGAAAATCCTTTCACCGACTCCAGCTGAGCGGCGTTGAAATTCTCCGTAAAATCTTCCTCACTGCGGGAAATGCGCATGCCTTTTCCGCCGCCTCCGGAGGAAGCCTTGATCATCACCGGGAATCCGATGGTCTTGGCCATCTCCAGGGCCTCGTCCGCCTGATGGACCGGCTCTTTGGAGCCGGGGACTACCGGAACTCCCGCCTCGATCATGGTGCGGCGGGCCTCGGATTTGTTGCCCATCCGGTTGATAATCTCAGCGCTGGGACCGATAAAGGCAATGTTGCACTCTGCACAGAGCTTGGCAAACTTGGCATTCTCCGACAGGAAGCCAAAGCCCGGATGGATGGCGTCCGCATTTAAGGCCACCGTAGCCGCCAGGATCTGCTCCATATTCAGATAGCTCTGGCTGGAGGGAGCCGGTCCGATGCAGATGGCCTCATCCGCCAGAAGAGTGTGAAGACAGTCCCGGTCAGCCTCAGAGTAGACCGCCACGGTCTGAATCCCCATCTCCCGGCAGGCCCTGATAATGCGGACCGCAATTTCGCCTCTGTTTGCAATTAAAATTTTCTTAAACATGGGCCTTTTACCTCATTTCTCTTAACCGATCATAAAGGTGAGCTCCGCGGTAGCGGCCAGCTTGCCATCCACCGTAGCGGTGGCCTTTCCAATCCCCACAGGGCCTTTCTGCTTGATGATCTCGCACTCCAGGCGCAGCTTGTCCCCGGGGCGGACCATGTGCTTAAATTTGCAGTTGTTGATGCCGCCGAAATAACCGGTCTTTCCTTTGTACTCCTCCACGCTGAGCATGGCCACAGAACCCACCTGAGCCAGTGCCTCCACGATCAGGACTCCCGGCATCACCGGATTTCCGGGGAAATGTCCCGCGAAAAAGGGCTCGTTGAAGGTCACGCACTTATAGCCCACTGCTCTTACGCCGGGCTCCAGCTCCTCGATGCAGTCCACCAGCAGAAACGGATGCCGGTGGGGAAGAATCTCCTGAATTTCCTTAATTCCCATCATATGTCCTCTCTCCTCTCTGCACCTTAGCGGATACGGAACAACGGCTGTCCGTACTCCACAACCTGCTCATTGCTTACCAGAACAGCCTCAACTACACCGTCATACTCACTCTCGATCTCGTTCATCAGCTTCATAGCCTCAATGATGCCCAGAACCTGTCCCTTCTTCACCGTATCCCCGACCTTCACAAAGGGCTCTGCGTCCGGTGAGGAAGCGCTGTAAAAGGTTCCAACCAGAGGAGAGGTTACTACCTTTCCGGATTCCTCCGCCTGGCTCTCCTGGGCGCCCTCTCCGGCTGCCTGGGGAGCAGGAGCTGCCGCTGGAGCCGGGATTGCTGCTGCAGCAGCCACGGGAACAGCGGCACCGGCGGCGGGAGCCGCCACTGTCACAATCTGGGGCGCCTCCTTCTCACACTTTAAGGAGAGCTTAAACTCTCCGTCCTTCATCTCGAAGCTGGTCAGCTTGTTGGCCGCCATTGCCTCCATCAGCTTTGTAATTTCATCGATATTCATAACCGGATCCCTTCCTTCCTACTCCACAAACTTCTTCACAACCAGGCTGGCGTTATGGCCTCCAAAGCCCAGGGAATTGGTGATCGCGTAATTGACATCCATGGAAACGCCCTCTCCGGGAGTGTAGTCCAAATCGCACTCCTCATCGGGGATCTGGTATCCGGCCGTTGCATGGACGAATCCCTCCTCAATGGATTTCACACAGGTGATAAATTCTACACCGCCGGCCGCTCCAAGCAGATGACCGATCATGGATTTGGTGGAGTTAATCTTCACCTTATATGCATGGTCGCCCAGAGCCAGCTTGATGGCCTTGGTCTCAAACAGGTCATTGTGGTGGGTGCTGGTACCGTGGGCATTTACATAGTCGATATCCTCCGGCCTTGCCCCTGCATCTTTGATCGCCACTTCCATTGCCTTGGCTGCGCCGCTGCCGTCCTCTGCCGGGGAAGTAATGTGGTAGGCATCACAGGTTGCTCCGTATCCTACCAGCTCCGCCAGGATCTTGGCTCCTCTGGCCCTGGCATGCTCCAGGGACTCCAGAATCACAATGCCGGAACCTTCTCCCATGATAAACCCGTTTCTCTCCTTATCGAAGGGAATGGAGGCTCTCATGGGGTCGTCCGTGGTATTTAATGCCGTAAGGGCCGTAAATCCCGCTACTCCGATGGGGGTGATGCTGGCCTCGGTTCCTCCGGCCACCATTACATCCGCCTCACCGTACTGAATGGAACGGAAGGCCTCCCCGATGGAGTGGGTTCCGGTAGCGCAGGCCGTTACCACATTGATGCATTTGCCCTTTAAACCGAACTGAATGGATACGTTTCCGGCTGCCATGTTGCTGATCATCAGGGGAACCAGAAGGGGATTCACCCGGCTGGGTCCTTTCTCAAACAGCTTCTTGCAGTCCCGCTCCACAGCCTGGAGAGAGCCGATGCCGGAACCTACGCTGACGCCTACCCGGTAGGGGTCCTCTTTGGTCATGTCGATGCCTGCCTGTTCCAGGGCCTGTCTGGCCGCTGCAACAGCATACTGAGAAAACAGTTCCATCCGGCGGGCCGCCTTGGGGTCCATATAATCCTTGGCGTTGAAATCCTTTACCTGGGCTGCCAGCTTGCATTTATAATCTGCGGTATCAAAATAGGTAATGGGGCCGATTCCCACCTGTTTATTTTTGAGTCCATTCCAGAAGCTTTCCACATCGTTGCCAATGGGTGTAATTGCTCCCATACCCGTTACTACAACTCTTGTTCTCATACGTTCTCTACTCCTGTTCTGATCCAAATCTACATGGCCATTCCGCCGTCTACGCTGATCACCTGGCCGGTAATATATTTAGCCGCATCCGAAGCCAGAAATGCTACGGCCTCAGCTACATCCTCGGTCTCCCCAAAATGCTTCATGGGGATCTGTTCTGTGGCAGCCGCCTTTACGGAATCGCTGAGCACATCCGTCATATCCGTGCGGATGAAACCAGGAGCCACCGCATTGACCGTGATGCCCCGGCTTGCCAGCTCTCTGGCAGCAGACTTTGTCAGGCCGATCACACCTGCTTTGGCAGCACAGTAGTTGGCCTGTCCGGCATTTCCCAGTACGCCGGAAACAGAGGAAATATTGATAATCCGTCCTGCTCTCTGCTTTAACATCTGGCGGGAAATATGCTTGATGCAGTTGAACACGCCTTTTAAGTTGGTCCGGATTACCGCGTCAAAATCCTCCTCGCTCATCTTCATCAGAAGATTATCCCGGGTAATCCCTGCATTGTTCACCAGGATGTCCAGCCTGCCGTATGTCTTTACAATCTGCGTCATCAGCTCCCCGCACTTCTCGTAATCGGATACATCGCACTGGACCGCCTGGGCCTTTCCTCCGGCCTCCTCAATGGTCTTTACAACTTCCTGCGCCTTGGCCTCGGAGCCGTTATAGTTAACGATGACCGTGGCTCCCCTGGATGCCAATGTCAGCGCGATCTGCCTGCCGATTCCGCGGCTGGCTCCTGTTACTAATGCAATCTTATTTTCCAGCATGTTCTTCTCACCTTCCCGTCCCATTAACCTGCGCTTTTAAGCGCCTCTGCTGCTTTGTCCACATCTTCTATCTTTTCAACATTCAGGGTCGTAACGCCCCGATTGATTTTTCTCATAAATCCTGCCAGGGTTTTGCCTGGTCCAATCTCAATAAAGGTATCCACGCCGTCGGCGATCATAGCCTCCACGCTCTGCTGCCAGCGCACAGAGGAAGACACCTGACGGGTCAGAAGCTCCTTTACCTGATCTTTTGACGTAACATAGGAGGCGTTCACATTGGCCACATAGGGGATGACCGGATCGTGGACCTTGACATGCTCAAGCACCTCACCCAGCTTTCTTCCGGCCTCCGTCAGCATGCCGGAGTGGAAAGGTCCGCTTACATTGAGCATTACCGTCCGCTTGGCGCCTGCTGCTTTCAGCTTTTCGCAGGCCTCTTCCACGGCTTCCTTTTTCCCGGAAATCACGATCTGCCCCGGACAGTTGTAGTTGGCGATCCAGACGCCCTCCATGGAGCCGGTTACCTCTTCAATCGCAGCAGCATCCAGCGCCAGAACAGCCGCCATGGCTCCCTGGCCCACCGGAACCGCCTCCTGCATGAGAATGCCTCTCTGACGCACAGTCGTAATGGCATCCTCCTCACTCATAACCCCTGCGGCCACAAGGGCGCAGTATTCGCCCAGGCTTAAACCTGCCGCCACATCCGGCTTTATGCCTTTCTCCTCCAGCACCTTCATCATGGCGATGCTGGTCGTTACCATCGCCGCCTGGGTGTACTCCGTGATATCCAGGCGGTCATTGGGCTCAAAGCACAGCTCCGGCATGGAAAATCCCAGAAGTTTGCTGGCCTTGTCAAATACTTCCCTGGCGGAGGCGGACTGCTCATAAAAATCCTTTCCCATACCTGCAGCCTGGGCTCCCTGGCCCGGAAAGATAAACGCAATTTTGCTCATACCCCACATATTCCTTTCCTGAAAATTAGGACCAGTGCAGCAGCTTGCCCGCCTGCTCCATCATCTCATCGATCATTTCCTTACATGTCTGCTCTTTGCTGATCATGCCGGCAATCTGTCCTGCCATAACCGTGCCGTTGGTCACATCGCCCTCCTGAACGGCCTTGCGCAGAGTTCCCAGAGTCAGATACTCCAGCTCCTCAAAGGACTTGCCCTCTGCCTCCAGCTTCTGATACTCCCTGGTCATCTGGTTTCTCAGACAGCGCACCGGATGTCCATGGCTGCGGCCGGTTACGGTAGAATCGATATCCTTTGCCTTGATGATCCTCTGCTTGTAATTCTCATGTACAATGGATTCCTTGGAAACCACGAAGCGTGTTCCGATCTGAACCGCCTCAGCACCCAGCATAAAGGCTGCGGCAATCCCTCTTCCGTCTCCGATTCCGCCTGCGGCGATTACCGGGATGGATACCGCATCCACTACCTGGGGCACCAGAGTCATGGTGGTCTGCTCACCGATGTGTCCGCCGGACTCCATTCCTTCCGCCACCACGGCGTCAGCGCCGTACTTCTCCATGCGGCGGGCCAGGGCTACGCTTGCAACCACGGGAATCACCTTGATCCCGGCGGCCTTCCACATGTCCATATACTTCTCCGGATTTCCGGCTCCGGTGGTTACCACCTTGATGCCTTCCTCCACCACTACTTTTGCCACATCATCTGCGTGAGGGCTTAACAGCATCACATTGACGCCAAAGGGCTTTTTTGTCAGCTCTCTGGCCTTGCGGATTTCCTCACGGACCACCTCTCCGGGAGCATTCGCTCCGCCGATCAGTCCAAGGCCGCCCGCCTCGGACACAGCCGCTGCCAGGTGGTGCTCTGCTACCCAGGCCATGCCACCCTGAATGATCGGATATTCAATTCCCAACATTTCTGTAACTCTTGTCTTCATATTGTTCCTCCAATTTCCTTATGTCAACGGCTGCATTCCGCGGAAGTGCTGCCTCCTCTAACAGAAACAGCGTGTAAAACTCACACGCCGTTTCTCTGCCGTCTGTATCAATCTTTCCGGGCTTACTTAGGCCTCAACGCCCTTGCTCTTTAAGTAGTCCATTACCTGTCCAACGGTGGTCAGGTTCTCCAGATCCTCTGCCGGGATCTCTACGGAGTACTCGTCCTCCAGAGCCATGACCAGCTCAAACAGGTCCAGGGAATCCGCTCCCAGATCTTCCTTAAAGGAAGAAGCCTCCGTGATGCTGTCAGCGTCTACGCTCAGCTGCTCCGCGATGATTTCCTTCATTTTCTCCAACATAATTTTCATTCTCCTTTTTTATAGTTTTAGAAAGTGGTATACATTACCATTGTATCAAAGTTGCGCCCCAGGTCAAGCCCCCACCGAAGCCAGATAGGATAATTTTATCGCCTGGGTTTAATTTTCCCGCCCGATTCATCTCATCCAGCAGGATTGGGATGGATGCGCCGGAGGTATTTCCATAATATTCCATGTTAGCCGGGAATTTTTCCATATCAACTTTCAGCCGTTTTGCCACCGACTCGATGATCCGGTAGTTGGCCTGGTGAAGGACAAAATAGCGGATCTCCTCCATGGGCGTCCCGGTATCCTCCAGCACCTGACGGATCACCTCCGGAACCTTCTTTACCGCGAACTTGAACACCTCCTGGCCGTTCATGGTCATATAGCCCAGTTCCGGCTTCTTGCCCAGAAGGAAATTTCCATTGGTCCGGGCACCGCAGGTAAGAACATCCCCTTTGGTTCCATCGGAATACATCCGCATACCCAAAATTCCCGTCTCATCCGCCTTCACCACCGCTGCTCCTGCCCCATCTCCGAAGAGAACACAGGTACCCCGGTCGCTCCAGTCGATGAGTTTGCTCAAAACATCGCTTCCAATGATCAGAGCCGTGCGGTAGATCCCCGCCTTAATAAACGCGTGGGCCGTGTTGAGGGCGTACACAAATCCGGTGCATGCCGCGCTTAAATCATAACATACGGCATTGACCGCCCCGATCATGGCCTGGACCTCACAGGCGCCGCTGGGGAAACAGTAATCCTGGGAAGATGTACCCAGAATGATCAGCTCGATCTCCTCCGGCTTTACCCCCGACTGCTCCAGGGCTCTCTTTGCCGCCTTGGCCGCCATCTGGGAAGTGCCTTCCTCTGTCACCAGCCTGCGCTGCCGGATTCCTGTTCTGGTACGAATCCACTCATCATTGGTATCCACGATCTTTGCCAGATCATCGTTCGTGACGATCTGCTCCGGCACATAGGAGCCGGTTCCTACGATTCTGCTTGTTAACATGATTATCCACCTTAGATTCTTCTTGATTGCTTCCAATCCGGACTCTTCCGGATTTTACGCTGACAGTTTGTGGAACAAGACAAAAATACTTTGAACTTCAAAGCAATACTACAAGAATCCATTCCGTTTGTCAAGAGATTTTCCCTTATTTTTATCATCACCTGAGCGGTTAAAATATTTTTGAGATTTTTCACAATATCTTATCGTTTGATATTGACTTTTATTGTCAAATCTGCTAAGTTAAAACTGTACTGGTGTTTATTTTCTGCTAAGGGGGATTACGAATGAAAACCACGGGGGTTGTCCGCAGACTGGACGAACTGGGCAGGATCACGCTTCCCATCGAGCTTCGCAGAAGCTTAAACCTGGATGTCAGGGATGGTCTTGAGATTACCGTACAGGATGACTGCATTATTCTCAAGAAAGCGGAATCTGCCGACATTTTCACCGGCAGCACAGAGGACCTTCTGGAATACCAGGGGAAAAAGGTATCCAGAGCAACCATTCTGGAGCTTGCCAAACTGGCCGGCCTGAACGTAACTGGCTGACAAAAAAGGGCCGCAGGGTTTAATCCTGCGGCTCTTTTTTTAATCTCTGTCTTTTCCCGGCGCATCTCCCTCCTGGCTCTCCTTCCTGTGCAGCTGCTGATACACCTCCCGCTTGCTGATTCCCCGGTCCTTTGCCGCCGCCTTCATAGCCTCCTTTTTTTCCATTCCCTGATCGATGTAGAAGTCCAGATGCTCCTCAAGCGTCATATGTTCCCACTGGCTGATTTCCTCCCGGCGGATCTCCTGCAGGGATTTTCCCTCGATTACCAGGACAAACTCGCCTCTGGGCTCTTCCTTCTCGTAGAAGCTGACCGCCTCCCTCAGGGTTGTCTTCCAGGCCGTCTCATGCTTTTTGGTCAGCTCCCGGCAGATGGAGATGCTCCTCTCCCCCAGCGCTTCCTCCAGATCCTTCAGCGTCTGGAGCAAATGATGGGGGGCCTCGTAGATGACCATAGTCCTGGTCTCCCGCTTCAGTTCCTCCAGAATCCTCTGTCTCTCCTTTTTGTCCGCTTTTCCATTGGGCAGAAAGGCCTCAAAGCAGAATCTCCTGGCAGGCTGTCCGGACATGGTCAGGGCAGTGATGCAGGCTGCAGGGCCGGGCAGGGAAGTCACCCGGACTCCGGCCTCAAAGCACTGGCGCACCAGCTCTTCCCCGGGGTCCGAAATTCCGGGGGTTCCCGCATCGGTGATCAGGGCAATGTCGATCCCCTCCTGAAGCTTTTTTACCAGTTCCCTGGCCTTTTCTACCTTATTATATTCGTGGTAGCTGGTCATCGGCGTTTTAATCTCAAAATGGTTCAGCAGCTTGATGCTGTGCCTGGTATCCTCCGCTGCAATCAGGTCCGCTTCCTTCAACGTCCGCAGAACCCGGAAGGTAATGTCCTCCAGGTTGCCGATGGGTGTTGCACACAAATATAATGTTCCCGCCATGTTATCTCCTCCCGAATCTCCTTTATTTTCCATCCAGGTATCCGTCTTTCCAAGGCCTGTCATCTCAATATCCGTAGGTTGTCCGGATTTCCTCCGAATAATTTCCATTCTGGTCAAAAACGATCACCGGGGCCTCCACCTTCATCAGAGGCCTTCCGCCCTTCAGCGCCTCGATCAGCACCATGTTGGCCTCCCGGTCCCGGTAGGGGTGGACCATCTTCATCCGCTTGGGCTCCAGCCCGAAGCGCCGGAATGTTTCCAGAATCTCCACCAGCCTTCTGGGCCGGTGGACCATATAAAACCTTCCGCCCGTCTTTAAAACCCTGCCGCCCTCCCGGATGACATCCTCCAGGGTACAGCAAATCTCGTGGCGGGCAATGGCTTTGGCGCTGCCCGGATTGACCAGGCCATGAGACTGGTTCATATAGGGCGGATTGCTGGTTACCACATCAAAGGAGGCCGGACCAAAAATCTGGCCAGCCTCCTTAATGTCTCCCGTTACAATCTCAATCTTTTCCTCCAGATGATTGTACCGGACGCTCCTGCGGGCCATATCCGCAGACTCCTCCTGAATTTCCAGCCCTGTAAAATGCTTTCCCTGCGTCTTCGCCTCCAGAAGAATGGGGATAATACCCGTTCCCGTCCCCAGGTCCAGAGCCTGCTCTCCAGGCTTTACCGCGGCGAAGCCGGAGAGAAGCACCGCATCCATTCCGAAGCAGAAGGCTCCCTTTCTCTGGATAATGCCGTACCCGTTCCGCTCCAGGTCGTCAATCCGCTCATCCTCCCGCAGCAGGACGGGACCGGCCTTTCTCCAGCCGTATTCCTCACTGGTATTCTTCTCAATCATCCAGCTTTGATTTCCTTTCTTTCTTGTCCAGGGCTTCCAGCTTTTTTAACTCCGGGTCCGAACTGTCCTTATCCCGCTCTTTCTCCCTGTCTTTCTCCTTATCCTTTCCCTTGCTGCCCTTCTTCTTCCTGGGCTTGAATTTCAGCTGGTCCGCCCGGTATTCCCGGATCTCCTTTTCATCCTTGTCCACCGTCACCACGACCTTTACCATCTGGCGCAGCACGTTGACGCTGTGGACCTCCCCTTTTAGCCCGTCACTGGTCGTCACATAATCCCCTGTGCTGGGAAGCTTGCTGTTGAGCATCTCGTAGGTCTCTTCCTCATTCTTCAGGCAGCACATCAGACGGCCGCAGACTCCAGAAATTTTGGACGGATTCAAGGAAAGATTCTGCTCCTTGGCCATCTTGATGGAAACGGGAATGAATTCCGACAGGAACGAATGGCAGCAAAGGGTTCTTCCGCAGATGCCGATGCCTCCCATGATCTTGGTCTCGTCCCTAACTCCCACCTGGCGCAGCTCAATCCTGGTACGGAACACGCTGGCCAAATCCTTTACCAGCTCCCTAAAGTCGATCCTCCCATCCGCCGTAAAATAGAACAGGACCTTATTGTTGTCAAATGTATATTCCGCATCAATCAGCTTCATCTCCAGATTGTGCTTCTTGATCTTTTCCTTACAGATCCTGAAGGCTTCCTTCTCCTTCTCACGGTTGCGCTTCTCAACTGCCTCGTCTTCCTGTGTGGCCATGCGGATTACCGGCTTTAAAGGCAGCACCACCTTGGACTCCTCTACTTGGCGGTTTCCCAGAACCACAAATCCGTACTCGATCCCCCTGGCGGTTTCCACGATCACATGGTCCCCCCGCTTGATCTGCATTCCGGCAGGGTCAAAATAATAAATCTTTCCCGCTGTGCGGAAACGAACTCCAATTACTGTTGTCATCATTTTCCCTCTTTCTTATCTATCCATCACATTGAAGAGAGGCCTTCTGCCTCCCCGGACACAGAGCTTAGTTTTCCTTCATGGACAGGAACAAAAGTTCCATCACCAGCTCCGTATTCACATTGGCATCCAGACGGATTCCCGCTTTGTCAATGGCAGTCAGGATACGCTCCAGGCCGTCATATCCGCTGGCGGTCCCCATCTCCTTAATAGCAGGAAACTGGTCTTTAAAGATCAAAAGATTGATATCCTTCGTCGTCTTGTACATCAGTACATCCCGATACCACATCTGCATAAAATCCAGGCACTGGTGCAGATCCACGCCCTCATCCTTCCAGCGCTTCACATCCTCCAGAAGTTCTGAAAGATCCGTCTTCTTAACCTTTTCCAAAAGCCCCAGCAGCTCCTCGTAGAGCTTCTGAAAATCCTCGGACTCCGAAAGAGAAATGGCTTTTCCCAGATTGCCTCTGGCAAAGGCCGTGTAAACCTCTGCCTGGGGCTCAGGCACGTGAAGGCGTGCCGTAAGATGATCCCGAATCTGCCCGTCCGTCAAAGGCTTTAAGGCCAGCTTAACGCATCTGGAAAGAATAGTAGGCAGGAAAGCTTCCCCGTTGGTGGTAAGGAGCAATATCACAGCGTATGCCGGCGGCTCCTCAATGGTCTTGAGCAGAGCATTCTGAGCCTGAACCGTCATCTTCTCCGCCTCGTCCACAATGTAAAGTTTGTAGCCGCCGCTGTAGGGCTTGACCTGGATGGTGTCATTGATCTGCCGGCGCACATCGTCCACGCCGATGCTGGCTGGTTTCTCATGGGTTACATAGATGATATCCGGGTGGTTGCCGGACAGCACCTGACGGCAGGCATGGCACTTCCTGCAGGGCTCTCCTCCCTTTCCCTCCTCACACATCAGAGACAGGGCAAAGGCATTTGCCATGGTCTTCTTTCCCATTCCCTGCTCTCCTGACAGGATATAGGCGTGGGAAACGTTCCCTGTAGCTATGGCAGTAATGAAATGTTTTTTAATCAGGTCCTGTCCCAGTATGTCTTTAAAGGAAAGCATTCACTTAATCCTCCTTGGCGTCATTGGTAGTAGTATATCATAATCTGTGTGCAGATTTCCACTATTGTTTCACGCAAATTAAATTTTTGTGTTCCCTCTTCTTTCCATACTTGTATTTTTTATTCCTTCCAATATAATAATGTTTATAAAGCCTCTTAGGGATGATCATGCGGTTTTGAAAGGAGTTTTTACCATGAAAGATATAGATTTGACAGATTTTAAATGGACACGGGAACCCGAAAGATACCAGATACAGAATGGGTGTATCGCCGTTACCACAAAGCCTCATACGGATTTGTGGCAGAGAACCTATTATCATTTTCGAAATGACAACGCACCTGTCTTTCAGATGGAAACAGACGCTTCCCTCAAGACCATGTGGTATCGCTTCAGCAGAAGGGGAGATGATTACTGCATCGAATGTTCCCCCGACGGAACGAGATTTTCACAGATGAGGATCTGTCATATGCTTCAGGGAGCAGGCGCCATTCAGTTCGGAATTTACGCCTGCTCCCCGGAAGATTCTTCCTTTACCGCTTTTTTACAGATATGAAGTTAACAGAATGTCAATGGAAACCTCGCGATGGCCAGCAGCCGGATGAAGAGGGTTGAAAGCCTTCCTGCCGGTCAGCGCTTTTATTTCAAGATCCCCTCCAGCACCTTCCCGTCCGTATCTTTAAGCTCAGTTCCCAGGATCCGGGTGTAAGTGGGTGCTTCATCCACCAGTCTGGCACGCTCTAAAACGGCGCCGTCTCTGATATCCGGACCCTTGGCCAGAAGGATGGGCTGAGGACCAAAGGAGGGCAGATATCCGTGGTCGCCTCTTGCGCAGCGGTAGTCCTCCTGGGGCGCCTCCCTGGCAATGGGTCCCTCACACCACTCCCCGAAGGAGGTGTATCCGTCGGTTTCCACAACAAAGGAGAACTCTCCGGATAAATGGAACTTTTCCCTGGCCTCCTCCCTGGTATAAAACTGTGAGAAACCGTAAAGTCCGCTCTCCTCAAGCTCCTCAAGGAGTCCCCTTACCCGTTCATAAAGCTTCTCATCCCCCTGGTCCCGCAGATGGATCAAGGCCGACATCCCATCGGTCTGGCACCAGGCATCCCAGCTAAGGGGCCTTCCATCTTCATCCAGACGAATGAGTCCCCGTCTTGCCAGCTCTGCGTTCAGGCTGACATAGCGGGTAAAATTCCGCTGTCCATGGTCGCTGACCAGAAAGATATTGGTCTCCTTAAAAGTTCCTGCCTCCTCCATGGCATCCGCCAGCAGATTCATCCACTGGTCAAACTCCTCCACCGCTTTTTGAATGTGGGGGCCGAAAATTCCATGGGTGTGGCGCACTGCATCGATGTTGGCCGGGTGGAGCATCATAAAGTCCGGCCGAAACTGCCTGATGATATCCGCCGCGCAGCGGATGCCGAACTCGTCCCGTTCCGGATGCTTCTGCTGGCATGTCTCATAAATATGCTTGTGCCTCTCCACGATCTTCATCACCGACCGGGAAGTCCCGGTCCTCTCAAAAGCCTTTTCCAGTGTATCCCCCTCGCCGTAGGGCCAGTTGTCCGCGATCAGGTAATCGATGTCCGGATTGCTGCCGGTTACAGGCCAGAAGACGGCGCTGGTGGTTTTTCCCGCCTTCTTTAGTGCCTTAAATACCGTGCCGCACTGAATGGGACCGTACTCCCAGTACCAGGGCGCCGGTACCTGTTTTGGTGTCAGAAGGGTGTTGGAGGTGATTCCATGGCGGTCCGGATACATGCCGGTCATCATGGTCACATGGGCCGGAAGCGTCAGGGACGGGTAAATGGAATCCACCCGCTTCACCTGCGCTCCGCCCTGAAGCATTCTCCGGTAGGAAGGCAGCTGCCGGTAATACTCCAAATCCTCCCCTACCATAGCGTCTGAAGAAATGACCAGAATCTTACTCATCTTGCTCTCCTTTCCGGTACAGCACCACTGCCTCAAAGGGCTTCAGCCAGACGGCATTGTCCAGAATCTCATGTTCTGGATAGTTGGACAGCAGAATCTGGTACTGGCTCAAGTCCAGCTCTCCCTTCCAGGTATAATCCCGCCCGTAGAAATTGCAGATCACCACCAGGCTCTCTTCTCCGAGACTTCTCTCAAAGGCAAATACCCGTTCATCCTCCAGCCCCAGGGGCCTGACATCGCCGTCCGATACCACCTCATACTGCTTTCTCAGCTGAATGAGCTGCCGGTAATAGTGAAAAACGGAGTCCTCGTCCAAAAGTTCCGCCTGGGCATTGATGCGCTCATAGTTGGGGTTTACCTTCATCCAGGGTTCTCCCTGGGAGAAACCTGCATGTTTCTCGCTGCTCCACTGCATGGGGGTGCGGGCATTGTCCCTGGAATGCTTCTGAAGGATCCTCAGGGCATCCGAAGGGGAAAGTCCCTTTTCCGTCAAAATATGGAAATTGTTGATGCTCTCTACATCCCGGTAGTCGGAAAGCTCTTTAAAATCCCCGTTGGTCATGCCCAGCTCTTCTCCCTGATAGATAAAGGGCGTCCCCCTTAAAAGCTGGTACAGGGTCCCCAGCATCTTGGCGGATTCTTTCCAGTATTCGTCCTCAGAACCAAAACGGGATACGATCCTGGGCTGGTCGTGGTTATCTAAAAACAGGGCGTTCCAGGAGCCATGCTCCGCCATTTTGGTCTGCCATGAAAACATAATCTTCTTAAATCCCATGAAATCCACCGGAGCCAGCACCCATTTCTGGTCCCCTGCAAAGTCCGCCCGCATGTGGTGGAAGCTGAATACCATGGTCAGTTCATGCTCCTCCGGATTGGCATACCGAAAGCAGCTCTCCATCTTCGTGGCGGCCATCTCCCCCACTGTGATGATCTCCGGATCCCGGCCAAAGGACTGTTCATTCAGTTCCTTTAAAAATTCATGGATCCTGGGGCCGTCGGTAAACATCGGGGTGCCGTCCCCATCCGGGTCGTCCTCATAAGCCTTCTTGCTGACCTGGTTGATGACGTCGAAGCGGAATCCCTTTACCCCCTTCTCCATCCAGAAGCGGACCACCTTTTCCACTTCAGCCCGGACATCGGGGTTCTCCCAGTTTAAGTCCGGCTGCTGCATTGCATAAAGGTGAAGGTAATATTCATCAAACTCCGGCACATACTCCCAGGCACTGCCTCCAAAGCGGCTCTGCCAGTTGGTGGGAGCGCCTCCTCCCTCTTTTCCCTTTTTGAAAATGTAGAAATTTTTATAATAGGGGTCCCCCTTCAGAGCCTTCCGGAACCAGATATGCCGGTCCGAAGTGTGGTTGAACACCATGTCCAGCATAAGCCCGATGCCCCGCTTTTCTGCTTTCCTTGCCAATTCCTCAAAATCCTCCATGGTCCCGTATCGGGGGTCAATGGAATAGTAGTCCTCCACATCGTACCCGTTGTCCACCTGAGGGGAAACAAAAAAGGGGCAGAGCCACAGATAATCCACTCCCAGGTTCTGAAGATAATCCAATTTGGAGGTAATTCCCTTCAAATCTCCCACACCCGTTCCCTTTGTGTCGCAAAAGGATTTCGGGTAAATCTCGTATACTACGCTTTTCTTGTAGTCCATCGTATGTGCCTCCTGCCTGTTATGTCAGAAGGCAGCCGCCGTCAAGCAGCAGCTGCCTTCTCTTGCTCTTTATTAATATCCAGCTTTTTCCGCGTAGTCCGCAATCTGTGCTGCGTACTTGTCCAGCGTTTCCTTTACATCAGCGCCGTTGATGCAGATTTCCTTTGCCGCATCGTTGATGGCCTGCTGTGCCTCGGGCCAATAGGAAACATGGGGAAGAGGTTCTGCCACTTCCATGGCCTTCTGAGTTGCCTCCAGGAAGGGTTTCTGCCACTCATCCGCCTCGCCGTACACATCGCTGCGGAAGGACATCCAGCCGTTCTCCTTCATCAGAGTGGTCTGCACTTCCTTGCTCTCCATGTACTGGATAAAGTTAATGGCCATCTCTTTGTTCTTGGAGCCTACGGGGATTCCCAGCATCTCGCCGCCCAGGGTCTTTACAAAACCTTCCGGTCCTGCGTAGCCTTCCGTAGCGGAAATATTGGTCTTTCCGCCGTCCTGGACCAGGATGTTGGCAGAGAAGGGCCAGTTGGGGGCATAGTAAACTTCATCTGTTGCCAGATAGGTATTGGTAGAGCTGAAGCTTGCGGTCATGGTGTCCTCGGAAAGCTCAGGCCACAGTTTCTGCAGGAAGGTAAATGCCTCGATAGAACCCTCATCGTTCAGTACCAGCGGGTCGCCGCCTGCGCCGCGAATGAACTCTACCAGCTCAATGGCATCTCCATCCATCTTCATCTTCAGGCAGAGACGTCCGATTCCCTCCTGCTCCTTTAAGGTCTTGGCGGTCTCATAGAGCTCATCCCAGGTGGCGGGCGGAGTCAGACCGTATTTCTCAAACATATCGGTGTTGTAGTAGTTGATTTCCGCGTTGGGACGGTAGGGCATAAAGTAGGTCTTTCCGTCAAATACGCCTGCCTCTGCCAGACTTCCCATGGCCTCCTCAGGGATCAGGTCCTGATACTCGGACAGATCCTCTACCAGTCCGTCGTACACCAGAGAGGTCAGGTTGTTGGCATCCTGTGCGATCACGTCAATCTGCATATCGCCGGCCTGATTCATAGCCTGAATCTGCTTCACCACATCCGCAGCCTCAATCTGGTCTGCCTGGACCGTTACGCCGTACTGCTCCTCAAATCCGGGGATCACTTCATTTCTCATAACCTCCCACTCTTCCTCGCTGAGGGCCATGGTCACCCGGAGGGTTCCGCCGCCTTCCCCGGCAGTCTCCCCGCCTTCCTGGGCAGCGGAGCCGTCTGCAGCTGCTGAAGTCTGCCCGCTGGTGCCGGTGCTGGAGCTTCCGCATCCGGTGAGAGCCAGGCCGGCCGTCAGAGCTGCAGCCGCGGTCAGAGCCGCCGTCTTCTTAAATAACTTTTTCATAAAACAGTTCCTCCTTTTATAGTTTGCTTAATTAAAAACGATTGGTTGCTTCACAAGAATATCAGCCCTTCACAGCTCCGCTCAAATAGTCGGATTTCAAATATCTCTGAAGGATAAAGGTTACGATAATAACAGGGATGGCCAGGATGGTGGCATATGCCGCCGTCTGGAACATGCCACCCCGGTTGATGTAGTAGTAAACCATCAGCGGCAGGGTCTTGGTGGAAAGGGACAGGTACAGGGCGTAGGTAAATTCATTCCAGGAATTCAGCCATACATACATGCCCGCTACCGCAATGCCCTGGGCAGCCACAGGGAAGATCACCCGCAGCAGGGTACTGAACTTCCCGGCCCCGTCGATGTAGGCCGCCTCATCCAGATCCTTGGGGATTCCGGAAAATGTGGAGACCAGGATCCATGCCATGAAGGGCAGCTGCCCGATTAAGTGAGCCAGGATCAGTCCGATGTTGGTATCCATCAGATTCCACTTCAGGAAGCGGACGGATATGGGCAGGGCAATTCCCACGGTAGGGAACATTTTCGTAAAGAACAGGATCATGACGAATGCCAGTTTTACCTTGCGGCTCAGTCTGGAAATGGCGTAGGCCGCAGGGGATACGATCACAATTGACACAATGGTGGTGGCCGTTGCTACGATGAAGCTCTTGGCTAACGGCGCGATCACGTTTCCGCTGGTCAGCACATCCACCCAGTGTTCCAGGGTGATCTTGTGGGGAAGCAGGGTAGGATGCTGGGTCATGATCTCTTCCGTGGTTCCGAAGGACACCTTAATGATGATGTAGATCGGGATGATCATATAAGCGCACAGAACCGCGAGGATGACGGCAAAACCTATTTTATAAAGAAGCTTGTTCGATTTAGTCTTCAACTCCAAATCCCTCCCCTTTATCAAAAGTCTTCAGATACACCAGAGCGAACACCAGGATGATCACAAGGAGCATGGTGGAAGCAGCTCCGGAGGCATTGACATTTCCGTTGGAGTACTCCTCGTAGGCGTAGGTGGCCAGATAGGGAATCCGCTGTCCTACCAGTACCTGAGGCAGCTCGAAAATACGGAAGGCGTCCACGGCTCTGAACAGGACCGACATGGTAATGGACGGCTTCAGAAGCGGAAGGGTTACATTCACGAAGGTCTGCCATTTGCTGGCTCCATCGATTCCGCTGGCATCGTAGAGGTCCTGCGGAATGGATTCCAGACCGGCTAACAGCAGCAGGACCATGGTGGGAAGTACCTTCCAGGTGTCGGCGATGATGACCACAAACAGTCCAAGAACACCTCCTCTGGTCCACTGGACCGGCACATCGATCAATCCCAGACGGAACAGCACCTCGTTGAGATAGCCGGATGTGCTGAAAATGTAGATGGCGATGATACCAGATACCAGCGTGGGGATTCCCATGGGCATCAGCACCAGGGAACGGATGATCCCTTTTCCCTTAAACTGTTTCTTTAACACCATAGCGATCCCAAGTCCCAGTACCAGCTGCAGAATCAGGCTCAGAAGAGCCGTCACAATGGTATTGAAGATCGATGTCACAAAATTAGGTCTTCCAAACAGGTAAACATAGTTGCTCAGAGACAGGCTCCCTGTGTACTCATCCGTAAAGCCCATGAAGATCGACTGGAAAATCGGCGTAATGGTAAATCCCAGGATGTACAGGCTCATAGGCAGTACAAGGAGTATTTCAAAATAGTATTTTTTGAAAAAATATTTGACCCTCTCCATGAAATCCCTCCCCCTTCATCGTAATATTGTTTGTACTTATTTGTTTAATCAAGTTCTAAGCGCATCATACTCCTCTTGTTTAAACATGTCAATAGTTTCTATACAAAAACTTTACGTCCATTTTACATTTTGACATGTTCTATAAAAATGTTCTCTAAATTCTATCCATTTTTACCATTCTCATTTGTGGATTTTTCGTATATGATAAGTTATAATATATCTTGTTCAATCAAATATGTTCATTTGATGTGAACATCACTTGCAAACCAATTTTACAAAAAGGAGGACGGACCATGGCAGTTGCCCGGTATAATGACATTTTAAAGGATTTAAAACAGAAAATTGAAAGCGGCGAATACCCCTACCGTTCTCTCCTGCCCTCTGAGAACACTCTGACGGGAATTTTTAAATGCTCCCGGAACACCGTCCGCCGCGCCATCTCCATCCTGGTGAAGATGGGCTACGTCCAGTCCATACACGGAAAAGGGGTCATCATCATCTATCAGCCCAGAAAACAGGCCGTTTTTACCATCGGACAGATCGAATCCTTCCAGGAATCCGCCTGCAAGAATGCCCTGGATTCCAGAACAGAGGTCATCCGCTTTGACGAGCTGACCGTAGACCAGAAAATGAGCGCCAAATCCGGCTTTGCCGTCGGCTCCGTGGTCTTTTACATCCTGCGGGTCCGCTATGTCAACAACAAGGCGGTGATCCTGGATGTGAACATGTTCTTAAAGTCCGTCATGCCGGAGCTGACGCGGGAGATTGCCTCCCGCTCCATATACGATTACCTGGAAAATGAACTTCACATGTCCATTGTCACCAGCAAACGCCGTTTTACCGTAGAGCACATTACGGAAATCGATGAGAAGTACCTGAACCTGGATGTCAATGACTTCAACTGCCTGGCCGTGGTGGCCAGCCAGACCTACAACTCCGACGGGGTGCAGTTTGAATACACCTGTTCCAGACACCGTCCGGACTATTTCAGCTTTGAGGAGACGGCTACCCGCCATGGGGGCGGTATCTGAATCATTGCTTTCATAAAACGTACAAATACCGGTATAAATCTCTTTCATAAAAATCTTCCCTCCGGGGAATTGCGAAAAACCTCCGTTTAAACTATACTAGATTCTAGCAGTAATCGTTTAAAGGAGGTTTTTTTCGTGGAATTTCGGATCGAGCACGATTCTATGGGCGAAGTGAGAGTCCCCGCAGACAAATATTGGGGCGCCCAGACCCAGAGAAGCTATGAAAATTTTAAAATCGGGATTGAGAAAATTCCCATGGAGATCATCCGCGCCTTCGCCATCTTAAAGAAGGCCGCCGCCATGGCAAACCACCGCCTGGGCAAACTGGATGAGAGGCGCCTTCAGGTCATCTCTCAGGTCTGCGATGAGATCCTGGAAGGGAAACTGAACGCCCATTTCCCCCTGGCTGTTTGGCAGACGGGAAGCGGCACCCAGTCCAACATGAACGTCAACGAGGTCATCGCCGGGAGGGGAAATGAAATCGCCGGCGAGAAACTGATCCACCCCAACGACCACGCCAACATGTCCCAGAGCTCCAACGACACCTTCCCCACCGCCATGCACATCGCCGCAGTGATGGAGATCGAGGACAAGCTCCTTCCCGCCATCGACCTGCTGTCCGCCACTTTTGGCCGCCTGATGGAGGAAAATGAGGGCATCATCAAAACGGGCCGCACCCATCTCCAGGACGCCACTCCCATCAAATTTTCCCAGGAGATCAGCGGCTGGAAAAATATGCTGGACAAGTCCAAAGAGATGATCACCCTGAGTCTGAAGGGCTTAAAGGAACTGGCTCTTGGCGGAACCGCCGTGGGAACAGGCCTCAACGCCCCGGAGGGCTTTGACCGGGAGGTGGCCGCCGCTGTCTCCTCTCTCACGGGCAGGGACTTCATCACCGCCCCCAACAAATTCCACTCCCTGACCAGCAAGGATGAACTGGTATTTGCCCACGGCGCTCTCAAAGGACTGGCCGCGGACCTGATGAAAATTGCCAACGATGTGCGCTGGCTTGCCAGCGGCCCCCGCTGCGGACTGGGAGAAATCTTCATTCCTGAGAATGAACCCGGCAGCTCCATCATGCCCGGCAAGGTAAACCCCACCCAGTGTGAGGCTATGACCATGGTGGCCGTCCAGGTAATGGCCAACGATGTGGCCGTAGGCATGTCTGCCTCCCAGGGCAATTTTGAGCTGAATGTCTTTATGCCGGTGTGCATCTACAATTTCCTTCAGTCCGTCCGTCTGCTGACCGACGTTCTGATCTCCTTCAATAACAACTGTGCGGTGGGAATCCGTCCCAACCGGGAAAAGATGAACGAAAATCTCCACCGCTCCCTGATGTTAGTAACCTGTCTCAATCCCTACATCGGGTATGAGAACGCCGCCAAGACCGCCAAGAAGGCCTACGCTGAAAACATTTCCTTAAAGGAGGCCTGCGTCTCCCTGGGATTTTTGACGGAACAGGAATTTGACAAGGTATTTCAGCCGGAAAAGATGGTCTGAACAGCTGCAGCTTTATACGTTTCACGATTATAAGGAGGATTTTTCACATGGATATCAATCAGGCTTCACTGGAAATGCATTATCAGCTCAAGGGAAAAATCGAAGTCATTTCCCGGAAGAAAATCGAGACCAGGGAGGATCTATCCCTGGCCTACACCCCCGGCGTTGCGGAGCCCTGCCGGGTGATCGCCAGGGATTATGAGCAGTCCTTTAAGCTGACCCGCCGCTCCAATCTGGTGGCAGTCATCACCGACGGCACCGCTGTTTTGGGGCTGGGCGATATCGGCCCTGCCGCCGGCATGCCGGTAATGGAAGGAAAATGCGCCCTGTTCAAAGAGTTCGCCGACGTGGACGCCTTCCCTCTGTGCATCGATTCCAAAGATACGGACACCATCGTACAGACCATCTACCTGATCTCCAAGAGCTTCGGCGGAATCAATCTGGAGGATATCGCCGCTCCCCGCTGCTTTGAGATCGAGCGCCGCTTAAAAGAGCTCTGCGACATTCCCGTCTTCCACGATGACCAGCACGGAACCGCTATCGTAGTGGCTGCTGCCCTGATCAACGCCATCAAGGTGACGGGCAAAAAGATGGGCGAGCTGCGCATCGTCATCAACGGCGCGGGCGCTGCCGGAATTGCCATCGGAAAGCTTCTCATCAGCATGGGATTCGGAAATGTGATCATGTGCGATATCAACGGCATCATCTGCGAGGGAGATGAGGGCTTAAATCCCGGCCAGGAGGAAATCTCCCACATCAGCAACCTGGATCATGAACACGGCAAACTGGCGGATGCCATGAAAGGCGCTGACGTATTCATCGGCGTATCCCGCCCCGGTCTGGTGACAAAGGAGATGGTAGCTTCCATGAATCAGGGAATCGTATTTGCCATGGCAAATCCCACCCCGGAGATCATGCCGGAGGAGGCCAAGGCCGGCGGCGCCGCGATCGTAGGAACCGGCCGCTCCGATTATCCCAACCAGATCAACAATGTGCTGGTGTTCCCCGGCGTCTTCAAGGGCGCTCTGTCCGTTCGGGCCAGAGAGATTACCGAGACCATGAAGCAGCGGGCCGCGTACGCCATCGCCAGCATCATCCCCGATGAGGAGCTGAACGCAGAGAATATCATTCCCTCCCCCTTAAATAAAGCAGTAGCCGATGTGGTTGCCAAGGCAGTGGCAGACACAGCGGTGGAAGAAGGGATTGCAAGGGAGTAAGACCTGCAGCCAAAAAAGAGGCCCCAGACCAGCACAAAGGGTGCTGGCTTTGGGGCCTCTCTTTTTGAGGACAGATGTTTTTGGTTAAAGCTCTCTCTAATCCATATCTTTTGATGTCTCTGCAAATGCAGGGGAGTATTTGGCGGCCAGCAGAATTCCCTCCGCCATACTCACCGCTTGTGCCGTCCCCGTCCCTGCAATATCAAAGGCTGTTCCGTGATCGACCGATGTACGGAGGATCGGCATCCCATTGGTGATCGCAATGGTCCTGTCGAAATCCAGAGTTTTCGCAGCAATATGCCCCTGATCGTGGTACAAGGACAATACACTATTGTATTTTCCCTGAGCGCATTGGTGAAAAACAGAATCTGCCCCGATCGGGCCGGTCACATCATATCCCATCTCCCGGAGCGCCCTGACTGCAGGCTCAATTTCTCTGACCTCCTCATCCCCAAACAACCCATGTTCTCCGCTGTGGGGATTCAGGCCGGCCACCGCCATCGTTCCTTCTCTTACGCCCAAACGCCTTAATGCTTCTGTACACCGCTTCACATAATCAATAATCCGGTCCCGCCGGATCATATCCAGCATCTGACGAAGGGAAACATGGCGGGTCAGGAAAAATATCCGCATCCCATTGGTCTCAAACATAGTCAGAGGATCGTTTGTCCCCGTCAAAGCGCCGAATATCTCAGTGTGGCCAATATAGGGGATATTGGCCTCCCGAAGGGCTTCTTTATTGATCGGTCCGGTACATACTCCATCCACTTCCCGTGCATTTGCCAATCCAATGCTCTTCTCTATGTACTCGTAGGCCGCCCGGCCGCACATGGCGCTTACCTTTCCCCATTGAAACTCGTCCATCCGGACATTATCCATGTGGATGAGATTCAAAATCCCCTTCTCATCCAGCGCCTCCCCGGCCCGGGCGATTCGGTGAACTTTCAGAGAAACACCTGTGGTTTTCATGGCCAGGCGCAGAATCTCCTCATTTCCGACTACTACGCACACGGCCTTTTCCCTTACCTCATCCTGTGCCAGCGCTTTGACGATGATCTCCGGTCCAATCCCGGCCGGATCTCCCATCGTCACTGCAATCCTGGGCTTTGATGTCCGTGGATCCTGATAATGGTCTTTCATCCTGTTTTCCTCCTTGAGCCATACTTACTGCCCGGTCAGCACCTGCACCACCTCACGCAGAGTCTGCACCTCTCCCACATTTCCCGGGAAGATCACATACGGCGTTCCGGGGAACCGGCTCTCCTCCCCGGTTCTCCAGACCGGGATGCCAGGCTTGATCTGCCCCATCACATCGGCCCGCTTTACCCTGAGGGCTTTAGTTCCCACATCGCTGGAGGTGATCCCCCCTTTTGCCACCACAAAAGCCGGTGTTACGGAGAGTTTCCCAACCAACGCCTGGACTCCATCGGATATCTTAACGGAACGGAGCAGCGCCTCCTCTTTCGTTTCATTCTCCACCGAGAGAAGCTTCCGGTCCGTGTAGCACACCGCAGTTTTTCCCGATTTTATGACCTCCTCGCTCTTTTTGATCACGCGGTCAATTTCTGCCGAAAAAGCCTCGTCTCCCTCCAATACCAGATCCGAATGGAAGGGAATCCCCACTGTGCAGCTTAAAGTCAGCAGTTCCTCAAGCTGAGCCGTGGTCTTCTGGGTATGGCTTCCGACCACCACGATACCCCCTGCGTCCGTTTCCTGGGACACCATATCCTTTTTGGTCAGAAGCGGAATATCCGGGATGCCTCCCATAACCTTGACCAGACCGGCTGCTGTGCGAAACATAAAATGCTTTCCGCGGGCCATGGCCCGGTACAAAGCGGCCGCGAATACCTTCAAATCGCAGTAATCCACGGCATTGACCACAATTTTGTTGAAATCCTGAACCGCCGTCAGCTGTTCGGTGATCGCATCAAGCTTCATTCCCCGCAGTTCCTCCAGGCTGATGGAAACGACATCCTCTGCCCGGTATGCCCCTTTGGTCTTTTCCTCCACATACTCCCGGATATTGGAAGAACGATATCCAAAGGTTTTATCCCTTGCAAACTCTGTCTCCCCGGCAGGAACCAGCTGTTCACCGTACCGGACGTAATGTACATCATTGATCGTAAAGCGGCCTCCTTCTTTAAAGAAGGGGCAGAGAATTTCCCCGTCCAGCTTCAGACCGGTTTTTTCCTCCAAAACCTCCTTTAAAACCATCGGCTCTGTGGGATAATGGCCTCTCAGCGTCGAATCGCTCCGGCTCATCACCAGGAACGGAACACCTGCCTTCTTCGCGGCCTTTGCGATATTCTCCGCGATGGTCCGGTGTACCTGTATGGTCTGTTCCTCAGTCAATCCCCTGGAATTGGTCAGAATATAAAACAGCTTGTTTTTCTCTTCCAGACCATTTCGAATACTCTCCTCATCCCAGTCTGTGTACACGGAAACATCATGTACCGTCTGTACTCCCGTAGGATCATCATCCAGCACTATGATCTTAACCGGACTCTCCTGGATCTCCCTGCGGAGCAGCTCATCGATCTTCGCTTCCTCAAGCGGCGGATATTTTTCCAGGATAGCCGCGCTTATCGTCTGCTCGTTCATATCTTTCCCTCCTAATCCATCTTTTTCACGGCAAAATACATACTAAGCTCTGAAAGTGTTGATTTTTCAAGGGTTTCTCGGAAGTGTCGCAAGAATTTACTACCAATTTACTACTTTTGAAAACTATATCAACAGCCTCCACACGATAGGAAAAATGAATAACATAGACAACAAAAAAGGGATACCGTTCCTGTGTGTACGGTGTCCTTTTTTATACATCCGCCATAGGTAACACTATGGCATTTTTTATGCTCATTTTTAGAAAGGAGCCGAATAGATGAAACTGAACGAAGCGGAAATGAGGATGGCGTACCAGATCGAGAGTACAGACCCGAACGCTGTCCTGAATGAAATTTATATGACCTGGCGCCTGTCAAGGAACCAGGCTACCAGGGATACGGCGGAAAGCCTCATGGCGAAGCTGCGCTCCCTGTCAAACAAGGAGTGCATGGATTTGATCCGGGAGGTCCAGGCAAATTACCGTCTGCCGGGAAAGCCCCAGACCATCGGGGAAATGCTGGCGGAGGCCAGGCAGAAGTCCGGGGCGCAGAAGCTGGCCGGACACGATATCATGGCCCTGGAACGGTTTGACCCGGACACCCGGCACATGATCGTCTTTGACGTCCTCTCCCATGAGTCCCCTATGGGGTGGAAGGGAGAAAAAATGCGCCTGTTCCTGACCGAAGCCGGTTATGGAAAAGCCCTGGAGAACCAGGAGAAGGGATTTATCAGGATCAGGAACCATGCGAAGGTACGCGGGGGCGATCTGCTCTATGACCGGCGCGACCGTGAGCTGTAGGGCTTAAAAAATGTATCAAAAGGGGTGGAAAATCCTCTGTTTTTCCTTCTGTGGGCGGCGGTATGAAAGCCGCCCATATTCTTTCCCCTGATGAACAGGGCGGCAGATTACAGAGGGCATTTTCCACGAAAATCAACACTTTTTCAATCCATGAGGAAGGAGGTAAACGGCATGGCGGTTTTCCGTATCGAAAAGACCCGTGATTACACGGTCATGTCAAACCACCATCTGCGGAACACAGCGCTGTCCCTGAAAGCGAAAGGGCTTTTATCCCTCATGCTCTCCCTGCCGGAAGGATGGGACTATACCACAAAGGGCCTTGCCCGTATCTGCAAAGATGGCGTGGACAGTATCTGCGCCGGGGTGCGGGAGCTGGAGGAACAGGGCTATGTGATCCGGGAGCGTGTCCGGAACGCCAACGGGCAGCTTGGGGCTATCGAATACACCATCCTGGAGCAGCCCCGGCTGCCGGAACCTAAACGGGAAAAACCTGGACGGGAAAATCCAGTTCAGGCAAATCCAGTCTTGGATAACCCTGTCTTGGGAAAACCTGAACAGGGAAACCCCGCACAATTAAATACTAAAGAATCAAGTAACTATGGATCAATAACTGATTTATCAAGTACGGAGCTATCAAATCCTATCCAATCAAATCCCCAGCCCCTTATGGGGCAGCCC
>ERZ1643246.125-NODE-125-length-100634-cov-7.368307_pt1 | contig 100634 bp, 69 predicted proteins | sample MGYA00579265_ERZ1643246 | MGnify/ENA primary metagenome ERZ1643246 (study PRJEB29033, sample SAMEA4952261) | chicken gut metagenome | biome: Broiler Chicken; feature: Gastrointestinal Tract; material: Caecum | place: Ireland | collected 2018 | study: Broiler...
CGCTTGCGCCCGTCGTGCGGGAGATCTTCACTCACTATCTCGACGGGATGCGCGTAAATGACATTGCCAAGCGTCTCAACGAGCGCGGCATTAAGCACAAGGGCTTTGAGATGAAGTATAACGCCGTGTTTCGCATTCTCACCAACCGCAAGTATATCGGCGAGTATAAGTTTGGCGACATCATCATCCCCAACGCCATTCCCGCAATCATAGACGAAGCAACGTTCAACAGCGTACAACAACGTATGGCCAGAAACAAAAAGGCTCCTGCAATGCACAGGAGCGAGGACGACTATCTGCTCACCACAAAGCTCTTCTGCGGAAAGTGCGGAGCTATGATGACGGGCGTTATCGGGACGAGCCACACCTCGCGGCAATACCGCTACTACAAGTGCAATCATTCCAAACAAGGCAAATGCGATAAAAAGACCGTCAAAAAGGAATGGCTGGAAGAGCTTGTGTTGGACGAAATAAAGGAATTGCTTTCAAGCGACGAAGTGATTGAAGAGCTTGCCGACCGCATTTATGAATTGCAGTTGCGGGAAGATAACACAGCAACTTCTATACAGGCACAGCTCACGGGCGTAGAAACCAAGCTGAACAACCTTGTCGAGGCAATCACGCAGGGCATCTATTCTTCCACGACGAAGAAGGCACTGGACGAGTTGGAAGAGCGCAAGCGAAACCTTGAAATAGAGCTTTTCGAGGCGCAGACGCGCAACCCGGTGCTGACAAAGGAACAGATACTATTTGCGCTCTATAACTTCCGCAAGATAGACATCTCCACACAGGAAAGCAAGCAGCGGCTGATTGACGTCTTTGTAAACAGTATTTACCTGTATGACGACCATTTCGTCATTATATACAATTACAAAGGGCAGAGCAAGACAGTATCATTTGAAGAACTGAATAGTTCGCCTTTAACTACAAAGGGGTCACCAAATGGTAACTATCCGAACACCACTATTAGCAACAGTGGGTCCGGATAGTTTTTTTGTTTTGCGTAAATAAAAAAAGCGGAGGAGGATCTCCGCTTTTTTGAAAGTTTCAGTTGATTATCTTTACGTCTTCGCCGTCCCATTCAAACGTTATAGTGTGAGAGGCGAAAGTGGTTATGTTTGAAAAATCCGTGTCAGAACTGTGCAAAACTATTTCCGCGGTGCAGGTTCCTTCGCCTGCAGGCAGTACCGACGCAAGGTCGCCTACCATCACTTCCACGGCTTTGCCTGAGAAATTGCCGCCGCTTACCGTACGTCCTTCAAGATCTGCTTTTTTTATGGTATAGAATGTATGTAGCGTTATGGTGTCGGCAAACAAAGGATCTTCGTCTGAGAACGAAACATAGTATTCGTCGGCAAGCACAGCTTCGCTTTCGTGGCCGTAGTTCAGGTCGAACACTTTTTCCCCGTTCTTCCAGGTATCACCGTACACAAGTTTAACGGAAACTCCGTCGTCGGGCACGCTGCCGTTGCCTATGGATATGGTAAGTTCCGTTCCTCCGCCGCAGCCGGCAAAGATGAGCAACGCAAGCATGGCGCCTGCTATCAGAGGTATCAGTTTTTTCATGGAATTGCCCCCTTGAATGTTTTATGTAATATATATTATAGCCGTATTTGCGCGATTTGTCAATATGTATGTTTTTTCGGAGTCTGCGTTATTCGGGTTACGGCGGGGAACGGTCAGAATTGTCTTGCGTTTGCGGCCGCGCGGTGTTAAAATATATGCGTCAGACCAACGGAGGGAACCATGAAACTTAAAACAGAGGTGAGCTCGCAGTCGGAAGGAGAGGAGTACGGCGGGGTGCAGTACGTAGCCGCCGTGCGCGGCGAGTATGTGCTGGACGGCATATTCAAGCTGCACTTCTTCCGCATAATAATCGACGACGTGATAGGCGACGCGCTCTGCTTCCGCCTGATGGAAGGGTCGCAGCCGCACTACTTCGTGCTCGAGGGAGCGGGCGACAGCGCCGTGTTCGAGCGTGAGACGCCGGTATCGAGCGATTTTTTCCGATTTACGCTTGAATAGGGCGGTATTTGCCGCATATGTTGCGTTCAATTTCCAGAAAGTAAATTTGAAAACGAGGTCATGCATGAAAGAGAGAATGAAGATCGCGCTTGTGGACAGGTGCACTGTCTCGGCGGGGGATATGGATTTTTCCGCCATAGAGGCGCTGGGCGACGTGAGTTTTTACGACCTGCTCACTCCGGAACAACTCGTCGCGGCGGCGAGGGATGCCGACGTGTTGCTGGTCAACAAGGCGGAGGTGACGCGGGGACTGATAGCGGAGTGCCGCAGGCTGAAATATGTGGGCACTTTTTCCACGGGCTACAACAACATCGACCTTGCGGCGCTCTCCGAAAGGGGCATAGTCTGCTGCAATGTGCCCGGATATTCCACCGGCGCGGTGTGCCAGCATACCTTTGCGCTGCTGCTGATGTTCCTCGGCAAGACCGATAAATACGCCGCGTCAGTCGCCGCGGGCGACTGGAAGCTAAGCAAGTCGTTCTGCTATATGCCGTGGGCAATGAGCGAAGTGCAGGGCAAGACGTTCGGCGTGTACGGCTACGGCGGCATAGGCAGGGCGGTGGCGAAGGTGGCGGAGGCGTTCGGCATGCGCGTCATAGTGCACACCCGCTCCGTCCCCGAAGATTGCCCCTACGAACTTGTGGAAAAGAGTGAGATATTTCAAAGGAGCGACTTTCTGTCATTCCACTGTCCGCTCACCCCGCAGACGGCGGGCATAATAAACGCGGATACGCTCGCGCTGATGAAGGGTGACGCCGTCATAATCAACACGGCGCGCGGCGGCCTTGCCGACGAGAGCGCGCTTGCCGCGGCGCTGAACGGCGGACGCATAGGCGGCGCCTGCCTCGACACCCTCGCCCGCGAACCGATGAGCGCGGATAATCCGCTGTACGGCGCGCGCAATTGCATCATAACCCCGCACATAGCGTGGGCGCCCTCGGAGACGCGCGGCCGGCTGGTGCGCATAGTGGCGGAAAATCTCGCCGCGTTCATATCGGGCAGGCCGCAGAACGTTGTAAATGCGCGGGCGGGCGTTTAGCCGCGCCTGCAGAAAGAAACGGACGGCAGGATTGCCGTCCGTTAAATTTTTGCAATTATTTATGCCTGCCTGCCGAGCACACCCTCGACTTCGGCAAGCCTGAACTCCCATGCGCCCAGGCTGTAGCTCAGCGGCTGGTAAAGGCGCAGCATGGTGGCGCGGTAGGTGTTGTTGCGTTCGTCCTCCACGGCGGCGTACCATGCCGTGCGCGTCACGCCCCTGCCCGAGGACGCCCCGATGGATACGGGGTAATAGAAAATGTTGCTGCCTGCGTCTGCCTCGGCGGTTTCCACAGCGTCTTCCGAAGGGGGCTCGCCGTATGCCGCGGTGAGCGCCGAAATCATGTCGGCGTCGTCCGTGGCGTCAAGTTCTCCGCGGCTGCCCGCCGAAACGTTCACCGTGCTCACGCCGCCGTCGGCGGGAATGAGCAGGTTGAGCGCCGCGCCGAAGTTTTCGGAGAGGCTGAGTCCTCGGATGACTGTATAAAGGGTGTTGTTGTCGAACACCGCGCCGGGGTCGGAATTGAGCGAAACGGTTTTTACCTCGGCCTCGCCGCCTGCGGGGGAATAGGTTATCTCCGCCTCGGTGCCGTAGGGGCTGTAGCTCACTTCGTATTCATAGTCGAGCTGTTCGCACATCTCGTCCGCGGAGGAGGGGGAAATGGATTTGGGCACGGTGGTCACCGCGTCCTGGGTGCTGTAAACGGGCTGCAGCCCGTCGCCAGAGGAGCGGAAGTAAGTCTCCGTTACCATGCTGTCGGAAAACCGCACGGCGGTGCTTTCGTCGTCGCCGTAAACATATTCGCCGCTTATTTTAAGCTCTGTTTTAAGGACGTAGACGGTCTCCACGGTGCCGTCCAGGCGGGCCTTCAGCTCGCTGCTGTCGGGCAGGGACTCCGCGTCGTCCGCCGTAAGGCGGTACTTCTCGTTCACCCTCTCGTCGCTCCAGTCGAAGCCCGTCGCGTAGAAGGTCGTGCGGAAGTAGTGCGCGTTCTCGCCCGAGGCGAAGTCCTCGCCGTCGGTGAAGTAATTCACGCTGTAAACGGCGTTGCCCGCCGCTTCGGCGTCGGCCGTTATCTCGTAGAGCAGCACTTCGTTCTGCCTGCCGTTTTGTTCGGGGTCGGTCGCCGAGGGCTGGAAGCTGTCGAAGTTGGAGATATACCAGAACGAGTCGACCACAAGCCCGCGGCTCGCCGCCGCACAGCCCGAAACGCCCGCCATGCACAGTGCGGCAGCGCATGCGGCCGCCGCCGCGATTACCTTTACTTTTTTATTCATAAGATTCCCGTGATGTTGTATTTGCGATTAAACGGAAACATTATACCATATTTTTTTGCGCTTGTAAAAACTTTTGCGGCAAAATTACCGCTAAAAAAATTAAAAAAGTGTGCGCCGCGGTGCCTTTAAGGGACACAAAGTGTGCTATAATACAGTCATGAACATCTCGGTGATAGCTCCCGCGCTCGGAGAGGCGCTGGAGGAACTCAAAAAATACGTCGCCCGCAACGAAGAGGCGGGCAGACGGACGGTCGTCTTCTGCGAAGACAGGCTCACTCTGGTGGCGGAGCGCGCCGTGTGCGCAGCAGTGGGCGGCACCTTCTCCGCGGCGGTATATACCCTTGCGCGCTTTCTTTCGCAGGAGGGCGGGCAGCAGGAAAAGCTGCTTTCCAGCCGCGGCTCGGCCATAGTCATACGCGGAATTACGGAGCGCTGCCGCGACAGATTGCGGCTGTTCGGCAAGCTCTCCGCCGCCGCGGCGGCGGGCGCGGTGTACGACACCATAGCCCTTTTATACTCCTCGGGCATCTCCGCGGAGGAGATCTCGGCCGCGCGCACGGGCGGGCTGCTTTCTGACAAGCTGCACGACATCGCGGTCATCTATTCGGAATACGCCTCCTTCCTTGAAGAGAGCGGCATGCTCGACAGGAACGTCTATCTGCGGCTGCTGCCCTCGGTGATAGAAGGGAGCGAAAAGATAAAGGGGGCTGACGTGATATTCCTCGGCTTCCAGGCGTTCACAGGCACCGTGGGCGAGTGTGTAAAGGCGTGCATGCGCACGGCGGAAAACACCTGCGGCATATTCGTGGGCGGCGCGCCCGACATCTACGCCAACGAGGCGCCCGCGCAGTTCGAGGGCTTCACCCGCGGGCTGGGCGGATGCAAAACAGTCACGCTGCCCTCGGCGATGTGCGCGGAGGCCGAGCACATCAGACGCAATCTTTTCGAACCTTCGGCATTCCGCGGCAGCCCGGTGCCCACGGGCAGGGTGCACGTATTCGAGGCGGCGGACGAGAACGAGGAGCTGGAATTTATCGCGGCCTCCATAAAGAAGTTCGTCTGCGGGGGCGAGCGCTACTTCCGCATCTCGGTGATGCTCGCCGACGCCGAGGGCATGCGCCCGACGCTTGCAAGGGTGTTTTCGCAGTATAAAATACCCTATTACATAGACGAACGGCGGCCGCTTTCCGAACACGCGCTCTCGGAGTTTTTGTGCGGGTTTTTGGAGTGCGCCGCAGGCGGTTGCGCGCCCGACGACGTAGACGGGGTGCTGGCGAGCCCGCTGTTCGGTCTTACAAAAAGAGAGCGCGACATATGCCGCAATTACCTTGCAAGGTGCGCCTGTTACCGCGGCGGCATAAAGCGCGAGCCGCGCGCCGATATCTGCGATCGCCTCGGCTTCGATGCGGATATCGTGGGCGCCGTGCGCGCCCGCTTTTTAACGGCGTTTTCAAAGCTGCCCGCGCGCGCGGCGACCTCCGACGGCTGGGCGGAGGGCGTGCGCGATATTGCCGTATATTTTGAATGCGAAAGGCAGCTCGACGAACTCAAACAGCGCTACTTTGCCGAATATCCCGCCCGCGCCGAGTTCAACGGCAGGGCCTACGAAGGGGTGATCTCCGTGCTGGAAGAGACGGCGGAGCTCGGCCTCGGCGCGCAGTACACCGCGCGCGAATATAAAAAACTGCTTGCAAGCGGGCTTGCGGCGGCAAAGATATCGCTCATACCTCCTAAGTGCGACGCCGTGTTCGTGGGCGACATCTCCTCTACGGTGAACGCCGGTTCGGACGTGGTGTTTGCCGCGGGGCTTACCGACGCGGTGCCCGGCGCGGGTGCGGACACCGCCCTGCTCACCGACAGGGAGATAGGCGCGCTCGAGGCGGTCAACATCAACATATCCCCCAAGATAGCGCAGGTAAACGGCCGCCGCCGCGAGACGGTCGCGCTCAATATGTGCGCGTTCAGGGAGCACCTGTATGTAAGTTACCCGCTGCTCTCGGGCGGGGAGGAAAAGGTGCGCAGCGAAATAGTCTCCTATATCCTCGCACTGTTTGCAAATTCTGCCGGAAGGCCGCTCGTTCCCGTCACCGGGCGCGCCGTCGGGGCCTCGGGCAGGGCGCTGCCCTACTATTGCAGCGAACCTGTGCCCGCGCTGAGGATGCTTGCGGGCGGAAGCCTTTCGCCCGGGATAAATTCCGCGCTGTATAAGGTGCTCAAAGAAGGCGGCTTTGCAGCCGAAGCGGAGAGCGTCGTAAGCCGGGCGCGGACAAAACAGCCCATAAAGAACGGCAGAAAACTGTTTGCCGGCGGCGGGAACGTTTCGCCCACGCTGCTCGAAACTTACTTTTCCTGCCCGTATCTCAATTACGCGCGCGAAGGGCTTAAACTCTCCGAACGGCAGGAGGGCGCGCTGCGCCCGCTCGACACGGGCAATTTCATACACGAGGTGCTGCGGCAGTTTGCCGGAATACAGCTGCCCGCAAGCGAAGGGGAGGCAAGGAGGTGCGCCGCGAATCTTGCCGAAGAGACGCTTTCCCGCCCCGAATTTTCCTCGCTTGCGCAGGGCGCGGGTGGCGACGTGACCGCGGGCCGCCTGAAAACCGAGGCGGAGGAGGTGTGCGCGGGCGCTTACAGACAGCTTATCGCCTCGAACTTCCGCGTGCGCGACGTCGAAAAGTGGTACTCCGTGCCGCTGCTTAAAGACGTGAACGCCGGCGGCAGGATAGACAGGGTGGACGAGTGCGGCGACCTAGTGCGGGTCATCGACTATAAGACGGGCACTGCCGAAGCCGACCCCAACGACTACTACGCGGGCGTAAAGCTGCAGCTGCCGTTCTATCTCATGGCGGCATCGCAGGGCAAGCGCCCCGCGGGGGCATACTATTTCCCCGCAAACATTGATTTCAGGGATGACGACGGCGGCGACTTCACCCTCGAGGGATTCATGGACTCGGGCGAATACGTGGTCGGCAATTCCGACACCACCGTGCAGAAAAAGCAGCGCAGCAGATTTTTCAACGCCTACCTTGGCGGCAGGCAGCTCGCGGGCAACGTCAAGCAGGAGGACTTTGCCGACTTCATAAGCTATTCCGCCCTCATCGCGCGCAGCGGCGCCGAGGAGATGTTCTCGGGCAACATAGCGCCCTCGCCCTACGGCGAAACGTGCAAATACTGCAAGATGGGCGGCATGTGCGGCTTTGCCGAGGGTGTGGACCAACTTTCGCGCAAGGTCAAAAAGGTGACCTGCGCCGAGATAGCAGAGGCCGCAAGGCGCAAAAAGGAGGAGTGATATGCCCGATAAGGCTACGCCCCAACAGCGGGCGGCGATAGAAAAGCAGGGCAGGGTGATAGTTTCCGCCTCGGCGGGCAGCGGCAAGACGTTCGTGATGATCCGCCGCCTTGCAGACTATGTGGAGGGGGGCGGCGACCTCGACGAGGTGCTCGCCGTCACGTTCACCAAAAAGGCTGCCGCGCAGATGAAGGAGAAGTTGCGCGCCGAGCTGATAAAGCGCGCCGACGACGGCGACGCCGACGTGCGCGCGCACATAAAAAAGCAGCTTTCAAAGATAGCTTCCGCCAACATAAGCACCATACATTCCTTCTGCGGCTACCTGCTGCGCGTCTATTTCTACCTGCTGGACATAGACGGTTCGTTCGAGATAGTCTCGGAGGACGCGGGCGCGCAGGCTACGCTGCGTTCGCGCGCGATGGACGGGCTGTTCGAAGAGCTGTACGAGAGCGGCGACGAGGGCTTTTTGTACCTTCTGGAGCGATACACAAAAAAGCGTTCGGACGAAAACTTAAAAAAACTGGTGGCCGCCGCCTACGACGACGTGCGCAACCTGCCCGCGTACAGGCAGTTCCTCACCCGCGCGCAAGGCGGCCGTGACGAGCGTTCGTTCAACGATATATGCGGTGCAATTCTGGAATACGGCAAAAAGGTGTATGCCGAGCTGATAGCCGAAACGGAGCAGTTCTGCCTTGAATTTCCCGACATGGAGGAGGGGTATAAAAGGGTTGCGGGCGAGATGCTCGACATTTTGCGCGCGGCGGCCGCGCGCAGCGACCTGTTCGACCCCCTTCCGCCCTTTACAACCTCGCGCAAGCCCACTAAAAAGGGGGAGGGCAGCGAGTTCGACGACCGCTTTTCCGAGCTGAGAAAATACGTCAAGGATAAGTACGACGGCCTTCTGAAGGGGCTTTCGGACAGACAGACCGAGCTGGACATGTTCCTTGAAAGCGGCAGGTGCGCGGCGGAGTTCAACAGGCTGCTGCTGGCGTTCGACGACGCATATTCCGCGGTCAAACGCGAAGAGGGCAAGCTCGATTACGGCGATCTTGAGCACCTGACGTTAAGGCTTCTGGATATGGACGGCATGGGCGAAGAGGTGCGCTCGCGCTTTAAGCGCGTGTTCGTGGACGAATATCAGGACGTCAATCCCGTTCAGGAGCGCATAATCACGCTCGTCGGGGGCGAAAACCTGTTCCTCGTCGGCGACGTAAAGCAGGCCATCTACGGCTTCCGCGGTTCGCGCTCGGAGTATTTTACGCGCAAGGCCGAAGAATTTTCCGCGTTCGGCGGCTCTCTGCTGCTGCCGCACAACTTCCGCAGCGCGCCCGAGGTGATAGATTTCGTCAACGGCTCGTTTTCGCAGCTGATGCGTCCCGATACCTGCGGCATAGACTACCGCGGCGAGGGCGCCATGATCACGGGCGGCGGCTATCCGAAGGGCAGCGGCGGGGCATATCTGCACCTTTTCGGCAAGGAGGAGAAGGAGAAGACGGAGGCGGACGGCGTTTATTCGGTGCTGCGCGAAGGACTCAAAGCCAGGCCGCAGACGCTTGAAGGGGGCGCCGTGCTGCAGGTGGTGCTGCGCGAACTTTCGGGCACCTTATTCGATCCGGAACAGGGCAAAGAGCGCATGGTGGAGCCGGGCGACATCTGCATACTCACCCGCAAGCGCGACAACAGCTCTGCCGCGGGCATATACCGCGCGCTCACGGGGGCGGGTCTGCCCGTTTCGGGCGCACAGGGCGGCAACGTGTGCGACCTGCCCGAGGTAAAACAGCTTATCGACATACTTTCTTTCATCGATAACGGCGAGCAGGATATCCCCCTCGCCTCGGCGATGCTCTCGCCCGCGGGCGGGTTCGACGAGGACGAGCTTGCAGCCATCCGCATAGCCTTTGCGCGTGAAAAGGGGCTGTCGTTCCGCGAATGTTGCAGTAAGTTTGCCGCCACATATCCGGGGCCGATCACAAAAAAAATAGAGCTTTTCAACGACCGCATGGAGCGTTACCGCGGGCTTGCCGAGCTGTTCGGCGCGGGCACCGTGACAGACGCCGTACTGCGCGATACGGCGCTGGAGGCGGAGTACTACCGCGACGGCGGCAAAAAACTGAAGAACGTGCGCAGGCTGGCGCAGGCGGCATACACCCCAACGGGCGAGCTGAGCGTAAACGAGTTTCTGCGCAGGCTCAAGGCGGGCGGATACGACGTGGAGCTGCCCGAACCGGGCGGCGGCGACAGCATAAAGGTAATGACGATGCACTCTTCCAAGGGGCTGGAATTCCCCATAGTCATCCTTGCCGACGTCATGCGGCCGTACCGCGGCAGGGAAGACGGCTCGCTGCCGCTGAGCGACAAATTCGGCTTCGCGCACAAATATTTCGACCTCGGCCGCAGGGTGTGCAGGCCCACCGTGCTCGGCAGGCTGTGCAGGCTGGAGGGCGCCCGCGAAGAGGTCAGAAACGAAATGAACCTTTTATATGTGGCGTGCACGCGCGCAAAGTACCGCCTGCACGTCATGTCGCAGGAGGAAGTGCGCTTCAACCGTTACCGCGTGGCTTCTGCCGCCAATTACGCGCAGATGCTCGATTTTTCCCTGCTACGGCGGGAGGAGACGGATGAGGAATACATTTCCGAACAGCCCTCGCCCGTGCTCATAACAGCGCCTGACGAACAGGCATACGAGGCGCTCAAAAGCAAATTCATGCCTGCATATGCCTTTGCGGACAGCATCGATCTGCCTGTAAAGACCTCCGCCACGGCGGTGTTGAAGCTGTTCGACGACGAGCCCGCCGAGGCGGTGGAGCTCTTCCGCGAGGACGAGGGCGGAGGGGCGGACGCGCAGACGGGCACGGCCTACCACAGGTTCCTGCAGCTGTGCGACTTTGCCGTAAAGGATAAGGAGGGCATAGCGCGCGAAATAGCCGATATGGCGGCCTCGGGCGCGCTCGACGCCGGCCAGGCGGAGCTCATCGACGCGGACAACCTTGCAAAGATACTCTCCATGCCCTGCTTCGGGCGGACGGAGGGCGCGCAGTCGTGGCGCGAGCGGGCGTTCCTGTGCGCGCTGCCCGCAAACGCCTTTTTGGAGAGCTCGGCGGAGGACGACGTGCTCGTGCAGGGTGCGATAGATCTGCTGTGCGTAAAGGGAGAATACGCTGCCATAATCGACTACAAGTATTCGGGCAGGCCGCGCGCGCAGCTTGCGGCAAAGTATGCAAGGCAGCTGGAGCTTTACCGCCTCGCCGTGCAGAAGATATTGAAGCTCCCGCGCGAAAACACGCACGCTTACATTGTCAACATCAAGGGCCTCTACGAAATAGATCTTGGGTAAAAATAAAAGTCCCGCGGGCGGGACTTTTATTTTAATTGAACGGCAGATATATGGCGGTCAATGCAGTTTTATACCCTGCCGAACAGGCGGAAACGGCGCGCGGGCGCGGCGCTCTTTGCCATTGCGTGCTCGGTTATCTCGTCGGCGAACATCTGCTCGGCCTGCGAAAGCGAGTTTTCAAGGCTGAATTTCTTTGCGAACACGGCATATCTGCCGCCCATTGCCGCGCGCTCGGCGGGGTGTTCGTACCAATAATCGATCTTACGGGCAAGCTCCTCCGCGTCGCCCGCGGCAAACAGCGAGCGCCTGTCCAGCGCAAACTGCTTGGTGGCCGAAAGCGGCCCCTCGGCTATGACGGGCACCAGCCCGCAGGATATGGCCTCTATCGCCGCTATGGCCTCTATTTCCACCGTGGCGGAGTGCACGTAAAGGTCGCTCGTCTGCAACTTTTTTATCAGCTGCTCCTTTGGCAGAAAGCCGAACCGCACGTCGGCGCGCAGTTTTGCGGCAAGGTTTTGCAGCTTCTCCTTTTCGGGACCGTTGCCAAGCAGCGTAAGCGTTATGTCGTCGCGGTGCGCGCTCTTTGCTATTGCGCGGATTATCAGCTGCTGGTTCTTTTCCGGCGCGAGCCTGCCCGTCATCACTATCTCGAACTTTTTATTGCGCGGCCTGATCTTCGGCGGCACGAACGCGGGGTCGCAGCCGTTGGATATTACGTACAGTTCGTTCTTGTAGCCGTGGTCGGCGAGCTGCTGCGCTATGAACGCCGAAGGGCAGTGTATCCTGTTGAAGTTTTTATAAAAAGTTTCGTAGAAGTATGCATATATCGCGTCGTTGAACGGTCTGCACCAGCCGAGGCGGGCGTTGTAGGATATGTTTTCGGGCTGAACGTGAAAGGCCGCGGTGGTGGGTATGCCCATCTCATCGGCGAGCTGCTTGCACTTCTTTTCCAGCTTGAAAGGGAATATGAAGTGCACTATGTCGGCGCCCTCGAATGCCTTGCACACGCGCTCCCTGTCGAACTTCCCGAATTTCGTTTGGTTTTTTGCCGAAACTTCGGTCAGCACGGGCACATACCTTTCCTTTACGTTGCAGTCCTCTTTGCCGTCCGCGCCGATCGCCACGATGCGCACGTTGTGCCCGCGCGCCCTCAGCCCGTCGGCAAACCTGCGTGCGGTCATGACCGACCCGTTCGTGAGGCAGTCTATCGAATCTATAACTATAACTATCGTCATGTTGTCTCCTCCGTTGTCGTTGGCAGCATTTTATCGCGGCAGCGTAAATCTTTTATAACGGCTTTATAAACTCTGCCTAAACTTTGCAAATTCTGCAGGCTAAGTTGATTTTTGCGCGCCGTTCTGTTAAAATACAAAAAAAACCGTGCCGCGCCTTCCGGCGGGCACGCCTGCGGACGGAGAAGATATGGCAAACATACTTATAGTTGAAGACGACGCCAACATGCGCATACTCATGAGCGCGCGGCTCAAAGGCAGGCACAACGTGCTGCTCGCAAAGGACGGCGCCGAGGCGCTGGAAGTTTTCGAGCGCGGCGGCGTTAACCTTATAATAACCGACATAATGATGCCCGGCATAGACGGCTACACGCTGGTGGAGCTGCTGCGCAGCCGCGGCGAAACGATGCCCGTGATAATGCTCACCGCAAAGGACGCCATGGCCGACAAGCACCGCGGCTTTTCGGCGGGCACGGACGACTACATGACCAAACCCGTGAACTTCGAAGAGCTGGGCTGGCGCATAGACGCGCTTTTGCGCAGGAGCAGGATAGCCAACGAGGGCAGGATAACCATAGGCGACGTGGTGGCGGACAGGGAAACTTACTGCGTTACGCGCGGCGACGAGGTTGTGGAGCTGCCCTCGAAGGAATTTCAGCTGCTCTTTCTGCTGCTATCCTATCCGAACAAGATACTCACAAAGGAGAACATTCTGGATACGGTGTGGGGATATTCCTCCGAAAGCGACGAAAACACCGTGCGCACCCACATAAACAGGTTGCGCAACAAGTTCGAGGGTTGGCCCGAATTCGAGATTGTCACCATGCGCGGCATAGGCTATAAGGCGGTGATAAAGAAATGAGCGTATGGCAGAGGATAAAGAATTTTTTCAAGGGGGAAAAGCCATTTGCGGGGATCAGGGAGAGAGAGGAGAAATCGCTGAAACGCGGTGCGGGGAACGTTAAGGGCAAACGCAGAGATATCGGCCACGCCGTGGGCATGGGGTTGCTCATTTTTGTTTTGCTCGTAATGCTTTCGGAAACAACTTTGGCCATTGTAAATCTGTTTTTCTGGAAGGGGCAGAACGTGGGGTCTTTTGTAATACCCATCGCCGTTATGCCTACAATCGCCATTGTGATCACGGTTGCGATAGTCTGGATAAACAACGAAAACAACAAGCTGGCAGGCAAATTTATCGTTGCGTTCGAAAAGGTCTCGCGCGGGGAATACGGCTATCGGCTCGAAGTGCCCGCAAAGGGCAGGTTCAAAGAGCTGTTCGAAAACTTCAACAAGATGAGCGCGGAGCTTGCCAGCGTGCAGACGCTTAAGGACGGGTTCGTGCACGATTTCTCGCACGAGTTCAAAACGCCGATAGCTTCCATAAACGGCTTTGCCAACCTGCTGCTGGAGGGAGGGCTTTCCGAGGAGGAGCAGAGGCAGTATCTGGGCATAATAGCGCGCGAATCCGAACGCCTTTCCGCCCTTGCGGAAAATACGCTTATGATAAACAGGCTGGAAAACCAGCAGTTTGTGGGCGAAGCGGAAACTTACAGGCTGGATACCCAGCTTAAAGACTGCATCATCCTGCTGGAGCGTCAGTGGACGGAAAAGGGGATAGACATCTTCTCCGAACTGGAGCCCGCGGAATACAGGGGAAACGCACAGCTCATGCAGCAGGTATGGCTGAACATTATAAACAACGCCGTAAAGTTTACGCCCCGCGGCGGCAAAATAGGCGTAAAGCTCGTTCGCGAGGGAGGCGGCCTTAAAGTGAGCATTTCCGATACCGGCATAGGCATGAGCGAGGAGGTGGCGGCGCACGTCTTCGACAAATACTACCAGGGCGACCGCTCCCGCTCCACCGCGGGCAACGGGCTGGGGCTCTCCATTGCGCGGCGCATAGTCACGCTTGCGGGCGGCGACATATCGGTGCGCAGCCGGCCCGGCGTGGGCAGCACTTTCACCGTAACTTTGCCCGCATGAACATGTGCGCTGCTTTCCTTATGTTGCAAAGGTCCCGCAAGGGGCCTTTTTTAATGTGGTTTGCCGCATTTTGCAAAAAAATTACATTTTTATGCATAATTCATCAAATTTCAGCGGGCTAACAGTTGTCATAAAGTTCAGACGGTGTTATAATGGAAAGGTCGTTCGATATTATTTTATCGATTTGCGCCTGCCGCACGGCGTGCGTCGGGGGAAATTTTTACAGGAGTGATTTATGGCACAGTTCACGTTTGAGGGAACAGAGGAGCAGGAGAGGGAGCTCAAGGCCTTCATCTCCGCCAAGAAGGGGGAAAGGGGCTGCCTGATGCCCATACTGCACGAGGCCAACCGCATCTACGGCTACCTTCCCGCAGAGGTACAGACAATGATAGCCGACGAACTGGATATCCCGCTGGCGGAGGTCTACGGCGTTGCCACGTTCTATTCGCAGTTTTCGTTAAAGCCCAAGGGCAAGCACCGCATAAGCGTATGCCTTGGCACGGCGTGCTATGTCAAGGGCGCCGACAAGGTGCTTTCCGCCGTGGAAAAGGAGCTGCGCATATCGTGCGGCGAACTCACGCCCGACAGGAAGTTTTCTTTGGACAGCTGCCGCTGCGTGGGGGCGTGCGGGCTTGCGCCCGTCATGATAGTGGACGACGAAGTTTACGGCAGGCTTACCGAAAAGCAGGTAAAGGCCGTGCTCGACAAATACATAAAGGAGTGACGGCGATGACGATAGAACAGCTTAAAACAAAGTCGGAGCAGCTTGCAGACCTCATAAAGGTCAGGCGCATAGTGCGCGAGCAGGCGGAAAAGCTCGCCCCCGCCACGGGGTACAGAAAGCAGGTGCTCGTCTGCGGCGGCACGGGTTGCACTTCCAGCCGTTCGCTTAAAGTGATAGAGCAGCTCGAGGTCAGCTTTAAGGAACTGGGCATAGACGACGTGCTGATAGTCAAGACGGGCTGCTTCGGCCTGTGCGCGCTCGGCCCCATAATGATAGTCTATCCCGAGGGCGCGTTCTACCCGCACATGACGCCCGAACACGCAAAAACGGTCGCAGAAAAGCACCTCGTAAAGGGAGGCGGCATCGTAAAGGAACTGCTGTACGAGGGCACCGTGCACAAAGACGGCTCCATAATCCCGTTTGCCGAGATACCTTTCTATAAGCACCAGCTGCGCATAGCGCTGCGCAACTGCGGCGTGATAGCCGCCGAGAGCATCGACGAGGCCATCGCCGCGGGCGACTACATGGCGCTTGCAAAGGTGCTTTCCGGCATGACCGGCGACGAGGTGATAGAGCAGATAAAGGCTTCCGGCCTGCGCGGCAGGGGCGGCGCGGGCTTCCCCACCGGCATAAAGTGGGCCACCTCGAAGGCGGCGCCCGGCGACGAAAAGTATGTGGTGTGCAACGCCGACGAGGGCGACCCCGGCGCGTTCATGGACCGCTCCGTGCTCGAGGGCGACCCGCACTGCGTGCTCGAAGCCATGACGATAGCCGGCTATGCCGTGGGCGCGCATCAGGGCTTCATATATGTGCGCGCGGAATATCCCATAGCCGTGGAGAGGCTGGAGATAGCCATAAGGCAGGCGCGCGGATACGGGCTGCTCGGCAGCAACATACTCGGCAGCGGCTTCGATTTCGATATAGAGATACGTTTAGGCGCGGGCGCGTTCGTGTGCGGCGAGGAGACGGCGCTCATGCACAGCATAGAGGGCTTCCGCGGCGAGCCGCGTCCCCGCCCCCCGTTTTCGGCAACGTGCGGCGTGTTCGGAAAGCCCACCGTGCTCAACAATGTGGAGACGTGGGCCAACATCGCGCCCATCATACTCAACGGCGCGGAGTGGTTTTCTTCGATAGGCACCGAAAAGAGCAAGGGCACCAAGGTGTTCGCGCTCGGCGGAAAGATCCACAATGTCGGCCTGGTCGAAGTGCCCATGGGCACCACGCTGCGCACCATAATCTATGATATAGGCGGCGGCATACCCGACGGCAAGGCGTTCAAGGCGGCGCAGACGGGCGGCCCCTCGGGCGGGTGCATACCCGCAAAATATATAGATACCGGCATGGACTTCGACAGCCTTAAAGCCATCGGCTCCATGATGGGGTCGGGCGGCCTTATAGTGATGGACGAGGATACCTGCATGGTGGACATAGCCAAGTTCTACCTCGAATTCACCGCCGACGAGAGCTGCGGCAAGTGCAACCCCTGCCGCATAGGCACAAAGCGCCTTTTAGAGATACTCACAAGGATAACCGAGGGCAAGGGCAGAAAGGAGGACATTCAGCGCATACGCGACCTTTCGGAGTACATGCAGTCCTCCTCGCTGTGCGCGCTCGGCCAGTCGGCGCCCAACCCCGTGCTCTCGGCGATGAACAACTTCCTCGAAGAGTACGAGGCGCACATAAACGAAAAGCGCTGCCCCGCGGGCGTGTGCAAGTCGCTGCTCAACTACTACATACTCACCGACAAGTGCCGCGGCTGCACGCTGTGTGCGCGCAACTGCCCCGTGCAGGCGATAACCGGCTCGGTGAAGTCGCCGCACATCATAGATACCGCCAAGTGCATAAGGTGCGGGCAGTGCATAGCTCACTGCAAGTTCGGCGCGATAATCAAGAAGTAAGGGGAGGCTTGATATGGTTAACTTGAAAATAAACGGCATACCGGTGTCGGTGCCAGAAGGCTCGACCATAATGCAGGCGGCAAAGCTCGCCAACATCCGCATACCCACCCTTTGCTACTTAAAGGACGTGCAGTGCGTGGGCTCCTGCCGCATGTGCCTTGTCGAGGCGACGGGCGCGCGCGGCCTGGTGGCGGCGTGCGTCTACCCCGTGTCGGAGGGCATGGAGGTGCGCACCAACACCCCTAAGGTGAGAAAGTCCAGAAAGATGACGGTGGAGCTGATACTCTCCACACATAAAAAGAAGTGCCTCTCCTGCGTGCGTTCGATGAACTGCGAACTGCAGAAGCTGGCGCTCGAATACAACGCCGAGGAGGATGAATACGGCACAGACCACGACGTCCAGCCGATAGACGACATCTCTCCCTCGGTGGTAAGGGACAATTCCAAGTGCATACTCTGCACCCGCTGCGTGGCGGCGTGCGAGCACCAGACGATAGGCGCCATAGGCCCGAAGAACCGCGGATATGCCAAAACTATCGGCTCCCCTTACGACGTTTCGCTGGCGTTTACGCCATGCGTGAACTGCGGCCAGTGCATAGTCGCCTGCCCCGTGGGCGCGCTATATGAAAAGTCTGCCGTGGCGGACGTATGGGGCGCGATAGTCGACGACAAAAAGAAGGTGGTGTTCTTCACCGCGCCCTCGGTGCGCGCCACCCTCGGCGAGGCGTTCGGCCTGCCCGTGGGCACAAACGTCGAGGGCAAGATGGTCACCGCCATAAAGCAGCTCGGCGACGTGAAGTGCTTCAACATGGACGTCACCGCCGACCTCACCATAATGGAGGAGGCCACGGAGCTTATTTCAAGAATAAAGAGCGGCGGCACTACGCCCATGTTCACCAGCTGCTGCCCCGCGTGGGTGAAGTTCGTGGAGCACTACTATCCCGAATTCATACCCAACCTCTCCACCTGCAAATCCCCGCAGGAGATGTTCAGCGCGGTGCTCAAAACCTACTACTGCATGAAGGAGGGCATCGCCCCCGAAGACCTGTACGTAGTCTCGGTGATACCCTGCACAGCCAAGAAGTTCGAGCTCACGCGCGACGAGCTGGGGCACTACACCGACGCAGCGCTCACCACGCGCGAACTCGCCAAGATGATAAGGGAGGCCGGGCTCGACTTCGCCAACCTGCCCGAGAGCGAGTTCGACGATCCCTTCGGCGCGGCCTCCGGCGGCGGCGCGATATTCGGCGCAACGGGCGGCGTGACGGAGGCGGCGTTAAGGCTTGCCGCGCGCGCCCTCGGCGACGAGGACGAGCCCATAGTGTTCGAAGAGGTCCGCGGCACAAACGGCATAAAGGAGGCCACATATACCCTGGGCGGCGTGACTGTAAACGTTGCGGTAGCAAGCGGACTGGGCAACGCGCGCAAGGTCATGCAGGACATAAAGAGCGGTGCGAAGAATTATGCTTTCGTAGAGGTAATGGCGTGCCCCGGCGGTTGCATAAACGGCGGCGGACAGCCCTACATCCACGACGAGGTGCGCAACAACATGGATCTCAAAACGCTGCGCGCCTCGGCGCTGTACGATTCCGACAGCGCGAACAGGTACCGCGTGTCCGACGAGCCGCCCGCGGTCAAAAAGCTCTACGAAGATTTCTTCGGCGAGCCAAACAGTCACAGGGCGCACGAGTTGCTGCACACGACCTACGCTCCCCGCCCCAAATACTGAAAAACGGCAATCGAAAAAGTCCCGCGTCTGCGGGACTTTTATTTTGCGTTTATTCAGTTCATACGTGGATATGCCTTATTCGGCGCCGTTGCTGCTTCCGCTCCTGCGGTGGGCAAACGAACGCTTTTTCAGGCAGTCCTCGCCGCTCATCCTGCGCCTTATCACCTTGGGGAATACTATCAGGAACACCGCGCTCGAAAGCACGGCGCCGGCTATGTCGGCAACGGGTTCGGCATAGAACACCGCCTCTGCTCCCCATATCATGGGGAGCACTATTATGCTGCCCATAAAGAACACCACCTTCCTTATAAGCGACAGCGTGATCGCGTATTTAGGCTGGCCGAGCGCGGTGAAACAGTCCACGAAGGCGTACTGGAAGGACATGGGTATTGCGCCTATCATGAATATGCGTATGCCCCACACGGCCTTTTCAGCCACAGCGGGATTTTCGGGAATGAACAGCCCGGCAAACGGCTGCGCGCAGAATATCGAAATCACCGTCATAGCTGTGGTGAACACCAGGCACGAGATGAGTATGCGCACCTCGGCGCGCTTTATCAGGCTTTCGTTTTTTGCCCCGTAGGCGTAGCTCAGGACGGGCTGCGAACCTTCGGATATGCCCAGAAGCGGGGTGGACACCAGCGAAAAGAACGCCTGCACCACGGTGGCCACGGTTATCCACATGTCGCCCTCGGCGGGGCCGCCCATGCGCTGGAGCACGGCGTTCTGGATTATTATGATGAGCCCGTCCGACGCCATTATTATGAACGGCGAAACGCCCAGCTTTGCGATGTTGCCTATTATGCGCAGTTCTGGTCTGCAAAGGCTTAAACGTATCTTGGTGCTCTTCAGTCGCAGGAATGTTACTACGAATATGAATGTAAACAGCTGCGAAATTATGGTGGCAGTCGCCGCGCCCGCAACGTTCAGCCCGAACACATATATGAACAGCGGGTCGAGCGCGATGTTTGCCGCCGCGCCTATCACCGTGGAGATCATGGCTATACCCGAATATCCCTGCGCGGTGATGTATTGGTTGAGACCCGTTCCCGGAATGGAAAATATCGCGCCCGCGGCATAGATCATCAGGTACTGCCGCGCAAATTCATAAGTATTGTCGCTTGCGCCGAAGGCATATAAAAGGGGCTTGTGCAGCGCGATGAACAGCGCCGCAACCACTAACGAGATAAAGGCGAGCGAGACGGCCGCGTTGGAGAGTATCTTTTTTGCGTTGTCTTCCCTGCCCTCGCCCAGCGCCATCGCGAACAGCGGCGCGCCGCCCGTGCCTACGAGGAACGCGAACGAGGAGATTATGATCGTTATGGGCGAGCAGACGCCCACAGCGGCAAGCGCTATCTCGCCTATCTTTTCCTCCGCGCCGTTTATTACCATCACGCCGCCGATGTTTCCCACATACATGCGGTCGACTATCGAATAGAGCACGTTGATGAACTGCGCTATGGTGGCTGGTATTATTAGTTTCAGCACAGTGGAAAGCACGTTCGCGCTGCCAAGATTTATTGCCTTCATCAACTACCTCTTGAATGTAATGCGTACATATATATCTTAGCATTGCGCGCGCGCAAAGTCAATGCAACGGGGCGCTCCGTGCATAAATGTATAAATATTCATTTAATTTATAAAAATTCAGCGGCAAACGGCAAAAAGAGCGCATACTATGCCGCATCCGGCGCAAATATCGCTATGGTTGCGACGGACGCAAAAAACCGTGCGGAACAGTATTTTATTGTCTATTATATGCCCGCCGGCATAATTTTGCGGCGGGCGCGCAAACTGAGTGCATGAAGAGATCGGAAAAACCCGTGCCGTGCGACGATGTGGTGAGCGCCAACGAATACACCGGCAGCGCGCAGGGCATGGAAGTAACTGACGAGCAGGTACGAAAACTCAGAAAGCAATACCATACGGATTGAGCGCAGCTTTTGCGTACGCGAAGAGATGCGGCGGGCATGCCCGCCGCATTTTACTTTTCCGCGACATGAAATATTTGGGCGGCTGCGGCATATGCTGTAAGTACACATGAGATCTGTTTTTGCAAAAAAATGCGTCCGGTATTCGCGGCGCGCGCTCAGAAGGCTGGGCGCCGAGGTGTGCGGCGACGTGTTCGTGGAAAAGAGCGTTACCGTATGGCGGGGCGCAAGGCTGTTCGGCCCGTGCGTGGTCACGGGAAAAAGCGTGCTGTGCGAAGGGTGCGCCGTGCTGCCGTTCTGCCACATATCGGACAGTTTCGTCGGCCGCGGGGCGGTGGTGCGCGCAAGCAGCCTGCAGGGCGCGCGCGTGGGCGAGGGCAGCACCGTTGGGCCGTATGCCTGCCTGCGCGCAGGCGCGGCGGTGGGCAAAAACTGCCGCGTGGGCGACTTCGTGGAGATAAAGAACGCCACGCTGGGCGAGGGCTGCAAGGCGGCGCATTTAAGCTACATAGGCGACGCCGCGCTGGGCAGCAGGGTGAACGTGGGCTGCGGGGCGGTGTTCGCCAACTACGACGGCGCAAAGAAGTCGCGGAGCGTGGTGGGCGACGGGTGTTTTATCGGCTGCAACTGCAACATAGTTGCGCCCGTAAGTCTGGGGGAAGGGGCGTACATAGCTGCCGGCACAACAGTCACGCGCGACCTTGAAAGCGGCGATTTCTGCATAGGCAGATGCCGGGAAAAGATCAGACCGCGCGGCGCGGAGGGGAGGTATGCAGACGGGCAGGTACTTCGGGACTGACGGTTTCCGCGGAAGGGCGGGGGAAGGACTTACGGCTGAACACGCCTACGGCGTGGGCAGGTTTCTGGGCGGCAGGTTTTCGCGCGCCTCGGGCAAAAAGTGCAGGGTGGTGATCGGCAAGGATACCCGCCGCTCCTCGTATATGCTCGAATGTTCGCTGGTGGCGGGGCTGACCGCCTCGGGCGCGGATGCCTACATAATGCATGTGACCACCACGCCTTCGGTTTCCTACATAACGCGCACCGACGGGTTCGACTGCGGCATAATGATCTCCGCCAGCCACAATGCATTTGCCGACAACGGCATCAAGCTCATCGGCCCCGGCGGGGAAAAGCTGGACGACGGCGTCGTTGCCGAGCTGGAAGATTACCTCGACGGCTCCGGCGGGGCTTTTCCGCGGGCAAGCGGGCGCGACATAGGCGCTTCGTTCGACTATGTGTGCGGGCGCAACAGGTACATAGGTCATCTTATCTCCCTTTCGGCCTGTTCGTTCAAGGGTTATAAGGTGGGGTTGGACTGCGCCAACGGCAGCGCCTGGCAGATAGCGAAGCCCGTGTTCGACGCGCTCGGCGCGAGGACGTACGTCATCGGCTGCACCCCCGACGGGCTCAACATCAACGAGAGCGGTTCCACCCGCCCCGGTCGGCTGTGCGCGCTCGTCAGGGAGCGGGGACTGGACTGCGGCTTTGCCTTCGACGGCGACGCCGACAGGTGCATTGCCGCCGACGAGTGCGGCAACGTTGTGGACGGCGACGGGTTGATGTATATCCTCGCCTGCCGCTTAAAGGCACTGGGCGAGCTGAACGGTTCGGGCATAGTAGCCACCGTAATGAGCAATTCGGGGCTGGAGGAGAGCCTTGCGCTGCGCGGGATAGCTATGCGGCGCACCGATGTGGGCGACAGGTTCGTGTATGCGCAGATGGCGGCCTCGGGCGCGGCGCTCGGCGGCGAAAAGTCGGGTCATATAATAATTTCCAAATACGGCGCCTCGGGCGACGGACTTGTCACGGCCATAAAGGTGCTCGAGGCGGCCGCCGAAAGGGGGGTGTCGCTGTCAGCTCTGCTCGGCGGGTTCACGCCCATGGCGCAGACCGAACTCTCCGTTCCCGTGCGCGACAGGGCGCTGCCGTTTAAGCGTGGGCTTGCGGACTTTGCCGAACGGACTGCCCGCAGCTGCGGCTGCGCGCGGGTGAACGTGCGCCCCTCCGGCACCGAGCGCGCCATACGCATAATGGCGGAGGGGAAGGAACTGCGCGGCTGCGAGCGCTGCGTTGCGGAAATAGCGCGTTATATAGGCGATATTCAGGGGTGTAGCGGGGAAATATGTGCGGAATAATCGCTTGCGCCGGCGTAAGGCGCGCATCCGAGATACTCTATAAGGGGCTGTGCGACCTGGAATACCGCGGCTATGACTCTGCGGGCATTTCGGTGAAGCGCGGCGGCGAGATCGTAACGGTGAAGCGTGCGGGCAGGGTGAGCGCGATAGAGTGCGCGCGCAGGCTGGGCGGGAGCGCGGGCATAGGCCATACGCGCTGGGCCACCCACGGCAGGCCTTCGGACGAAAACGCCCATCCGCACTGCCGCGGCGGCTTTTCGGTGGTACATAACGGCATCATAGAGAACTATGCCGTGTTGAAGGAAGAGCTCATCGCCGAAGGCGACGAGTTCCTCTCGCAGACGGACAGCGAGGTGGTCGTGCACCTCCTGGCAAAATACTACCGCGGCGACCTCAAAGAAGCGGTGCTGCGCACCGTCGCCAGGCTGAAGGGCGCGTTCGCGCTGTGCATCCTGCACGAGGATTTCGAAGGGTTCGTGGCGGTTAAATACCGCAACCCCGTCATAGTGGGCTGCGGCAACGGGTGTTTTGCCGCCAGCGACATGCCGGCGCTCTCCGGCATAGCCGCGCGCGTGGCGGTGCTCAAAGACGGGCAGATAGCCTTTGCGTGCGAAGGCGGCTTCACCTTTTGCGACTTTGAAGGCAATGCCGCAAGTCTCACCTTTTCGCCGCTGCCTCCGCAGGCGCGTTCGGGCGGGACTGCGGGCTTTCCGCACTACATGATAAAGGAGATAAACGAGATCCCCTCCGCCATAAGACAGACGGCCGCCGCGTTCGAAACCGAAGGGTGCGCTCGGGCATTCGCAAAGCTGAGGCGCAAAAAATTTTCGCAGGTGATGCTGTGCGGGTGCGGCACGGCTTATCACGCCGCGCTTGCCGCGGCGTATGCGGGCGAGGAGTTGCTCGGAGTGCCCGTACGCGCGGAGACTGCGGGCGAATACCGCTACAGGCGCAGGGGCAGTCTTGCGGGCACGCTGTTCGCGGCGGTCAGCCAGAGCGGGGAGACGGCAGACACGGTTGAGGCGGCCCGCACCGCAAAGGCTGCGGGCGCCCTTGTGGCGGCGGTCACAAACGTGCCCTATTCCGCCCTGACGTCGGTGGCGGACATAGTGGTGCCCGTGCGCGCCGGCGCCGAGATCTGCGTGGCGGCCACCAAGAGTTACTGCGGCCAGTGCGCGGCGCTCGGGCTGATGTTTTCCGCGCTTGCCGGCGGCAGGCATTACAGGCAGGCGAAGCGCGCCCTCGGGGAGGCGGAGGGCATGTGCGCGGGAGCTATTTCGCACTGCGCCGTGGAAGACGTGGCGCGGGCATGCGCATCGGCCTCTGCGGTGTATTTCATAGGCAGGGGCGCGGACTATCCCGCCGCGCTCGAGGGCAGCTTAAAGCTCAAAGAGGTCTCTTACGTCCCCGGCGAGGGCTTCCCCGCCGGCGAGCTCAAGCACGGGCCCATCGCGCTCATCGACGGCGGCACGCTCACCGTGGCGGTCATCACCGACCCGGCGCTTGCCGAAAAAACTGCCTCCGCCGTGGAACAGGTGTGTGCCCGCGGCGGCAGGGCGGCGGTCGTCTGTGCCGAGGGATGCGAGCCCGAGGGCCTGCGCGAACGTGCGGAGTTTTTCATCACCGTGCCGCGCAGCGCGCTCTTCCCCGCGATAATTTCCGCCATACCTCTGCAGCTCATCGCCTACCGCACGGCTGTCATACTCGGGAGGGACCCCGACAAGCCCCGCAACCTTGCAAAGAGCGTCACCGTGGAATAGATATGACGCGCAATGCTGCTGTGCTGACACGGTTTGCTATTGACATCGCGCGCGCGATAACGTATAATTGTAGTGCAGGCCGCGCGGGTTCGCGCGGCAAAGGAGGTTTTTTTGAAAAATATACTTGTTACGGGCGGGGCGGGCTATATAGGCAGTCACACCGCCGTCGAGCTGCTCACGGGCGGCTACGGCGTGGTGGTCGCGGACAACCTGTGCAACTCCAGCGAGGAGAGCCTTAAGCGCGTCGAAAAGATCACCGGCAAAAAGGTGAAGTTCTATAACGCCGACGTGCGCGACCGCGCCGCGCTCGACAGGATCTTCGGCGAAAACGACATCGACTGCGTGATACACTTTGCGGGCCTCAAAGCCGTAGGCGAAAGCTGCGTAAAGCCCATAGAATACTACGACAACAACCTCTGCGGCACGCTGGCGCTGCTCGAGGCGATGCGCGATCACGGCTGCAAGAAGATAATCTTTTCGTCCTCTGCCACGGTGTACGGCACTCCGGAGCGCCTTCCGCTGGACGAGACCTGCCGCACGGGCGGAACTACCAACCCCTACGGCACGAGCAAGTATTTCCAGGAGATAATGCTGCAGGACGTGTACAAGGCTGACGGCGAGTGGACGGTGGTGCTGCTGCGCTACTTCAACCCCGTCGGCGCGCACGAAAGCGGCCTTATAGGCGAGGACCCCCGCGGCATCCCCAACAACCTCACGCCGTATATCGCAAAGGTGGCGATAGGCGAGCTCAAGGAAGTGGGCGTGTTCGGCAACGACTATCCCACTCCCGACGGCACGGGCGTGCGCGACTATATACACGTCGTCGACCTCGCCAAAGGTCACGTCGCCGCGATAGAGCGCTGCAAAAAGAGCGGCGTGTATGTGTATAACCTGGGCACGGGCGTGGGTTACAGCGTGATGGACGTCATCCATGCCTACGAAAAGGCGTGCGGACACGCCATACCCTATTCGGTGAAACCCCGCCGCCCCGGCGACATAGCCGCGTGCTATGCAGACGCCTCCAAGGCCGAACGCGAACTCGGCTGGAAGGCGCGCTACGGCATAGACGAGATGTGCGCCTCTTCGTGGAACTGGCAGAAAAACAACCCCAAAGGATACGAAAAATAACCGCGTCCGCCCGTAGATCACGGGGGGACGGCTGTAATGCGCCCCGCAAATTTTGCCTTTGCGGGGTGCGGTTTTTACAAGTTTGTTACAATGCCTGCCCGGGAAAGGGCAGTGCGCACAAAAAATTTTACAATTTTATTACAACTTTGTGAAAACTATATTACAGTTGGCTGGTACAATAGTAATAGCATCAAAGGAGAATAAAAATGGATTTTGCTAACCTGACCACGGTCACCAGCGTAGTTCTGCTGCTGGTAGGCCTTGGCGTGTTTTTGTTTGCCTTCAAGCTGCTCGGCGACAGCATCGAAAAGCTTTCGGCAAGCAAAATGCGCGCCCTCTTCAACAAGGCTGCGGGCAACCGCTTTGCAGGCGTCGGCATCGGCGCGCTCGCGACGGCCATAGTGCAGTCGTCGTCGGTCACCACCGTAATGGTGGTGGGCTTCGTCAACGCCGGCGTGATGACGCTCATGCAGGCCGCGGCGGTGATAATGGGCGCCAACATAGGCACCACTATCACTGGCTGGCTGGTGTGGCTTGAAAGGTTCGACTTCGTGATGTGGGCCATGCTGCTCACGCTCGTCGGGCTTGTCATCACCATGGTGTCCAAGAACAACAAGGTCAACACCGCGGGTACGCTCACCGCTTCGCTCGGCCTCGTGTTCGTCGGTCTCGAAATAATGTCCGGCTCCATGGCGGGCTTTGCCGAAACGGAGGGGGTAAAGAATGCGCTCGAAAGCGTCACCAATCCCTTCCTGCTGCTGCTCATAGGCGTGGGCATCACCGCGGTGGTCCAGTCCTCGAGCGCGGTCACGTCCGTGCTGATAGTCATGGCGAGCGAGGGGCTCGTGATAGGCGGTCAGGGCAACGGCATATTGTTTGTGCTTATGGGCACAAACATAGGCACATGTGTTACGGCGATAATCTCTTCGGTAGGCACCAACACAAACGCCAAGAGGGCGTGCCTCTATCATCTGCTGTTCAACGTGATAGGAACAGTCATAATCATGCCGTTCATGATCGGATTCCCCGGCTTCTTCGAGGACGTGCTCATGAACTGGTTCCATGAAACGACCACCTGCATAACCTTCTTCCACACCGCGTTCAACGTCATATGCACGGCGATATATCTGCCGTTCATAAAGTATCTGGTAAGGCTTACCGAGATAATAATACCCGACAGAAAGAAGAAGACGCAGTACAAGCAGGAAGAGGGCTACATGGACAAGCGCCTGCTGCTTACCCCCTCGCTTGCGATAGGGCAGCTCGTAAAGCAGACTACATACACCGCCGCCATCGCCATGAAGTGCCTCAACAGCGCGGTAAGCGGGTTCATAAACAAGGACGACAGCAAGGTAGACGTCATCCGTCAGGACATAACAAAGGTGAACGGGCTCTCGCAGCAGATAACCGATTACCTCATCGAAGTGTCGGCAAAGGACATATCGCTCAACGACGAAAAGCTCGTCAACATGCTGCACCGCGACAACATCGACGTGGTGCGGGTGGCCGATATCGCCGAAAACATCGTAGGCTACACTCGCAAGGCGATAGACGAAACGCTCAGCTTTTCAAAGGCGGTAAAAGAGGACCTCACCGGCTTCATGCAGCTTCTGAACGAGCAGTACGAGCTCGTTGTGGATATAGTAGAAAACAACAATATAGTAAAATTAAAGCAATCGGACGAGATTGAAGAGCAGATAAATTCTGAACGTCAGCGCCTTCTGGACGACCATATAGAGCGCATGCGCAGGGGCGAATGCAACGCTGAAAACAACAGCCTGTTCGTCAGCCTTGTGGGCAACCTCGAAAGGGTGGGCGACCACCTCAGCCTTATGGCGCACTCTGTTGCGGAGGTCGGCTGAAACTCGCCGCGGTTGCCGGAGGGTCGATCATGAACGGAAAGGTATTCGCGCTCGAAGACGACGCGAGCATCAGCGGGCTCATCAAGGTGGCGCTGCAGATGAACGGCACCGACTTCGAGGCATATTCAAACATAAAGGACTTCACTGCGGCAATTGAAAAGGCTCAGCCGGACGTGGCTCTGCTCGACATCATGCTGCCCGACGGCAGCGGGCTGGACGTGCTCAAAACGGTAAAGGCGCGTTGGCCGCAGGTTTCCTGCATCATGCTCTCCGCCCTTTCTAAGGAGGAGGACAAGGTCAACGGGCTCAACCTCGGCGCGGACGACTATGTTTCAAAGCCGTTCTCCGTGCTCGAACTCACCGCAAGGGTAAACGCGGCGCTCAGGCGCAAGAAGAAGGCCGACGAGATAACGGTGGGAAACCTTACGCTGAACACCGAGATGATGGAAGTAAGGCTGAACGGCGAAAAGCTCGATCTCAACAAAAAGGAGTATGCGCTGCTCAGGTACTTCATGCTCAACGCCGGCAAGGTGCTCTCCCGCGACGTCATCCTGCTGGAAGTCTGGGGCTACGAGCAGGGAGAAACGCGCACGCTCGACAACCACATCTCCAGGCTCAGAAAGCTGGGCATCACCAATCTCGAAACGGTGTTCGGGGTGGGGTACAGGCTTTCGGTATGAAAGTATTCACGAAAAATCTTTTTGCCGTGCAAAAATCTTTTTCCGTGATCTTACGGTAAGCCGTAAAAGCACTTAACGGCGAAAGTCAATTCCGCCTTGTGCTTTTTCGGCATAATTATCTCAAATTTGCCGTTGCAAAGAGCTTTTCCTTGTAAAATGCTCTACGCGCGGGCTTCCGCGCTGCATTTTACTGCGGGAATATTATTGCGCTCCCCTGCTTGCGCACATATATTATATAGTATATTGTGTCCGTGCCCATAACTTATCACGCTGCCGCAAGGCAACTCGTAACTCATAATAGTATCGGCGCTGCCGCGCCTCGCGCAAGCGGTCGCGGAGGCGCCTTTCGCTTAACGGTATGAAAATAAGGATATTGTTTATTTCCGTGCTTATAACGTTTGCGGGTATACTCGCATATTCGTTCGTATCCACGGAATTGTTCTACGATTCTGTCGTCAACGGAATGCGCGGCGCCATGTCGACATACATGAACGCGTACAGCGAGGACTACTCCCTCGACGAGGAGGGCGCCGCGCAGTTTTCAGCGCTCCTCGACGGGGCGCGCATCACCTTCATAGACGCCGAGGGCAACGTGCTTGCCGACAGCGCCGCCGAGGAGGTTGATGAAAACCATCTCGGGCGCGATGAGGTGGCGCAGGCCGCCGAAGAGGGCGAGGGGTTTGCCGTGCGGCGCAGCGCAACGGTGGGGGAGGACTTCGTGTATTTCTGCCGCAGGTTCGCCGCGGCCGACGGCACGGCTTACTTCGTACGCATCGCCGAGCCGGTTCAGAGCGAATGGGCGCTTTTTGCCGACTTTTTGCCGACGGTGGCGGTGTATCTCGTCATAGATCTGCTGGCGTGCATACTGTTCACCTATGTCGCCACATACTTCATTCTGCGGCCTGTGGAGAAACTTACAAGGCAGGCCGCGCTCTCCGACAGGATAGATACCCGCTTTGCCGAGCTCAAACCGCTTGCGGAGAAACTCAACGACCGCAATAAAGATATCGAGAGAAAGATGAACGAGATCAAGGAAGAAAAGGAACTTGTGGAAAAGGCTCAGAACTCAAAGAACGAGTTCATTTCCAACATCACTCACGAGATGAACACTCCGCTCACCTCCATAAGGGGGTATGCCGAGCTGCTCGCCTCGGGCATGATGAACGAGGAGCAGCAGGCCGCCGCGTACAAGACAATATTAAAGCAGAGCGAACGCCTCACCAACCTGATCGCCTGCATAATAAATTACAACGAGATCGATAACAGCGACGTGCCCGCGTGCGATGTCGACCTTTCAAAACTCGCCCGCGAAATGCTTGCCGTGGTAAAGCCGGAGGCGGACAAGCGGCAGGTCACGCTGATAGACGACATCACCGACAACGTGATAGTTCAGTCCACGCATGAACGAATGAGCGAAATGGTCGGCAACCTCATACGCAATGCCATCCGCTATAACAAGGCCGGCGGCAGCGTAAAAGTCACGCTGAATATCGACCGCTTCGAGGTCGCCGACACCGGAATAGGCATCTCCGAAGAGAATCTGAGCAAGGTGTTCAGCAGGTTCTTCACCGTGGATAAGTCGCACAGCGGCAAAAACGGCGGGTTCGGGCTGGGGCTCGCCATGGTAAAAAAGATCTGCCAGCGCGAGGGCTGGAGCATTTCGGTAAAGAGCAAGGAAGGCGAAGGCTCGACCTTCACCGTAAAGTTTTAACGGCCATAGCTTTGCATGTGCCCGTTTCAGTAAAAAAGACCGCTTTGCGCGGCCTTTTTTCTTTTGCGGACTATGTTGATAGCAAATAGAACGTTGCGCAATGCATTTATGCCGCGGTAAATAATTATCTGCAGACTGTGCAAAATAATTACATATAATTATTGTTTTTAACAAGGTTATTACAAGCCATTCAAAAAAAACTTAAAAAAATTTTTTTTGTTACAAATTTATTACAACTATGTGTAAGAGTTTTTTACAACTGTTTGGTATCATTTAACCGTCGAAAGGAAAGAGACAAAAAATTTATCTTTTAAGAAAGGAGTTAAAAGAAAAGTTATGAAAAAGTTGGCAAAGATAGTTGCAATTGCAGCTGCATGCGCAGCGCTCACCGGTTCCGTGGCGGCGTTCTCCGCCTGCGGCGACAGCTATGACCTCACGGTAAGCGGCTCTTCGTCCGTTACCCCGCTCATGCAGGAACTTGCCGCAAAGTATGAAGACGAGACCGGCATCAGGATCCAGATACAGCAGTCCGACTCCGGCACGGGTATCTCCGATGCTCAGCAGGGCCTCAACGACTTCGGCATGGCTTCCCGTGACGTAAAGGATACCGAAAAGGGCGTTACCGCTATAAAGATCGCGACCGACGGCGTTGCGCTTATCGTAAACGAGGCAAACACAACCGTTACCAACGTTACCAGTGCCGAGCTCTATGAGCTGTATGCCAACGGCACTGCATTCCAGGGCATAAACGCGGGCATCACCCGCGAAGAAGGTTCGGGCACGCGCGACGCGTTCGGCGACCTTATAAAGGATTCGACCGGCGAAAAGAAGCTCAAGGATCTCAAGACCCTCGCAAAGTGCATAACCACGCAGAACTCGACCGGCAACGTCATGACCGCCATCCAGTCCGATACGAAGGGCAACACCATAGGTTACATCTCCATGGGTTCCGTTGCGGAGGCGAAAACCAAAAAGTGCAAGACCGTGAACTTCGAAGGCGTTGAACCCACCTCGGCAAACGTTATGAGCGGCGACTACAAGCTGCAGAGGAACTTCAACCTGGTGTTCAACACCGAGACGGGCCTCAGCGACGTGGCTAAGAAATTCATCAGCTGGATACTCAGCGAGGAAGGCCAGAAGATAGTTGTGGAAAAGGGCTACATCGAGCTCACCGATGCCGAGCTCACCGCTTCCGAAGGCGTGCTTAAGTAATAAACAATTTTGCAAAGCTGAAAAGGAAAAATTACTTTCATGCGCAAAATCAACATAAAGGAAAGCCTTGCGAACGCCTTTTCGAGGGAAAACCTCGAAAAGGCGTTCACCAAGGAAAATATTGTAAAAGCCATCTTTATAATTTTTGCGGCGGTATCGATAATCGCCGTATTCGGGATAGTTATATTCCTGCTTATAAAGAGCATAGAACCTTTCAGTGAGATAGGCTTTTTCAAGATATTGTTCGGCGACGCGTGGCACACCGGCGACACCTATACCGACGGTTCGTACGGCGCGCTGCCCATGGTTGTGGGTACCATAGTGCTCACGCTCTGTTCGGTGCTCGTCGGCGGCACCATCGCCGTGTTTGTGGCAATATTCATGGCCTATTACTGCCCCAAAAAACTCAAGGGCATATATACGCAGATTATCAACCTGCTTGCGGGCATTCCATCGATAGTTTACGGCTTCTTCGGAATGATGGTGGTGGTGCCCGCCCTCAAGGGCATGTTCAACGTAGACTCCGCCTACGGCCTGCTTGCGGGCACCATAGTGCTGTCCGTAATGCTGATCCCTACGGTGGCGTCGGTGGCGCGCAACAGCCTCGAGGCGGTGCCCTCCAACTATTACGAGGGTGCGCTGGCACTGGGCTGCTCTAAAAACCAGGCGGTGTTCAAGGTGTGCGTGCCCGCCGCCAAAAAGGGCATAATCGCCGCGCTCATTCTCGGCGTGGGCCGTGCCGTGGGCGAGACAATGGCGGTGCAGATGATAATAGGCAACTCCCTTAACTATTATCCTTCGGGGCTCTTTCAGGGATTTGCCACGCTCACTTCTACTATAGTGCAGCAGTGGAGCTACGCTACCGCAGACGTGCGCAATATTCTTATAGCGCTCGGCTTTATACTTCTGCTGTTCATACTCATACTCAATCTCATACTTCTCGTGGTAAGGCGCGACACGATGGCGGGCAATAAATACTTCACCCGCCGCGTAAAGGGCGAGGGCGACACAATAAAGAGTTCGCTCAGCTACAAAAAGACGGGCAGCATACAGGACGTGCTCTGGGTGCTTTCGTATGCGCTTGCCATAATCGTAGCAGTGGCGCTCATAGGCATAGTCTTGTTCATGCTCATTCAGGGCATACCGCACCTTTCGTGGGACTTCCTGTTCGGCGAAAGCAACAACGCGCACGTGTCGCTGGCCCCGGCGTTCGTATCCACGGGCATGCTGATACTGCTGGCGCTCGTAATAGCGCTGCCGCTGGGCATTGGCGCGGCAATATACCTGAACGAATATTCTAAAAAGAACAGCATATTCGTAAAGATAATCAGGCTGTTCACCGATGCGCTTTCGGGCATACCTTCCATAGTAGTCGGTCTGTTCGGGTATATTTTCCTCGTAATTCCCATGAGGAGATATTCGCTGCTTGCGGGCAGCATAGTGCTTGCGCTTATGGTGCTGCCTACCATAATAAGGTCGGTCGAGCAATCCCTTTCCGAAGTGCCGGACTCCATGCGCGAGGCTTCTTATGCGCTTGGTGCGGGCAAGGTGCGCACGATATTCCTCGTGGTGCTGCCCTCTGCGCTTGCTGGTATAGTTACCTCGATAATACTTTCGATTGGCCGCATAGTCTCCGAAAGCGCGGCGCTCATATTCACTTCCGGATCTGTAATATATATGCCGGGCAGCTACCTTTCGCAGGGCTCGAGTTTTGCGGTGTTTATGTGGGCGTTCATGGGCGAGGGCCTGTACATCGATGAATGTTACGCTACATCCGTCGTGCTGCTTATCATTGTAATCATACTCAACCTGCTCGTGACTCTCGTCGAAAGGTTGGGCGACAGGGACAAGGGCAAGCCCCATCCCATACTTGCAATAAAGTCGGCATGGAAGTCCTTCATCGGGCTGTTCAAAAGAAAGAAGATCGACGTACCGGAAGAATACTCATCTGAAGAGAAGGAAAAGGTGTAAAATGTTTTTTAAGAAAAAGGATAAAACAGAGGAAACGCAGAAGAACAGCCCGGCTTCCGCGGGCGCGGCGATCGCGGAAATGGACGCCGCGGAAGAGAAGATTGAAAAGAAGCACGGAAATCAGGTGGAGAATTTCGTCATAGAAAACGGCATTGCCATCACCATCAAAAATATGAACCTCTTTTACGGGAGTTTCCAGGCGCTCAAAAACATCAACATGGAGATCCCCGAAAAGAAGATCACCGCCTTCATCGGTCCCTCGGGCTGCGGTAAGTCCACGCTCATAAAGTCGCTCAACCGCATGAACGATCTGGTGGAGGGCTGCAAGATAACCGGCGAGATAATGATAGGCGACACCAACATTTACGACAGGAAGACAGACCTTGCGCGTCTCAGAAAGAATGTGGGCATGGTGTTCCAGCGCCCCAACCCCCTTGCGATGAGCGTGTACGACAACATCGCCTACGGCCCCCGCACGTTCGGCATACGCGCGAAGTCGGTGCTTGACGGCATCGTGGAGACGTCGCTGCGCGGCGCCGCGATGTGGGATGAACTCAAAGACCGCCTCGGCAAGTCGGCGCTCGGCCTTTCGGGCGGCCAGCAGCAGAGGCTGTGCATAGCCCGCGCGCTCGCCGTTGAACCGCAGATCCTGCTCATGGACGAGCCCACTTCGGCGCTCGACCCCATATCCACCGGCAAGATCGAGGAGCTGTGCATGGAGCTCAAGGACAGGATAACCATAGTTATGGTCACCCACAACATGCAGCAGGCGTTCCGTATCGCCGATAAGACGGCATACTTCCTGCTCGGCGAGATGGTAGAGATGGGCGACACCAAGGAACTGTGGGCTCATCCCAAGAACAAGAAGACGGACGACTATATCAACGGCCGCTTCGGTTGATCGGAAACTTTGCGTAAGCGTATGCTTCGCATTATTATTCGGAATTATTCTAAGCCTACACAAAATTCGTATGTGCAAATAAGAGGTGCGGCGGCAAGTTTCGGACTTGCCGCCGTACTTCCGTATACAGTATGCGCGGCGGGCGCTGCCCGCCCGTTTTCTTGTGCGTATGGCGCAGACCGCGGTAAAAATTTGTCTGCTCACATTGTTTGTCTTTTGCGGTATGCGGTGGTATAATATATCCGTACTGTATTTTTGCAGTGAGGAGAATTATGAAAATAGCGATGACGGGCGTCAGCGGGCATATGGGCCGCGAGGCGCTCATTCAGGTCATGGAACTGCCGTTTGCCGAGCGTGTGCGCATACTGCTCACGCCCAAACGCAAGAACGATAAACTCGAACGCCGCCTTTCCGCGCGTTACGGAACGCGCCTTCAGGTGGTGCGCGGCTGGCTCTCCGACGCCGCGGCATGCGAAAAACTGGTGGAGGACTGCGACCTCGTCATAAACATGGCGGCGGTCATCCCGCCCGCCTCCGACAAAAACCCGCGCGCGAGCTACCTGTGCAACCAGCTCGGCACGATGCGCCTTACCGACGCCATAGCGGCGATGCCCGTGCAGGCAAAGTTCATACATACCTCCACGGTGGCCGTATACGGCAACCGCACGCTCGCACACCCTTGGGGCAGGCCGGGCGACCCGTTGCTGCCCTCGGTGTTCGATTACTACGCCATGCACAAGCTCATTGCCGAGCGCTATGTGCTCGAAAGCGAGGTGAAGAACACAGCTGTGCTCCGCCAGACGGCAATGCTCTACGACGGCATAGTCTTTGCAAACATAAGCGACGGGCTGCTCTTCCACACCACGCTCAACGGTCCGCTGGAGTGGGTGACCGCGCGCGACAGCGGCAGGCTTATCAGAAATATAGTCGTCGCAGAACACGAGGGTCGCAACGGCGGCTTCTGGAACGGCGTCTACGACATTGCGGGCGGCGCCGCCAACAGGCGCACCGGCTACGATACCTTTGCCGACGGCTTCGGCATAATGGGCGGTTCGCCCAGGGCGTATTTTACGCCCGATCTCTGCCAGACACGCAACTTTCACGGTCTGTGGTATGCCGACGATACGCTCGAAAGGATGTTTTCCTACCAGAGCGAAAGCGTGGAGCAATTCTGGAAGGAGGTGGGCGAACGCTACGCCTTTTTCAGACTGGCGCGGTTCGTGCCGTCGGGACTGATACGCACGTTCCTCTTCAACAGGCTGGCAAATGATGGCAACGCGCCCGCAAGGTGGCTGAAAGACGGCGACGCAGCCAAGGTGATTGCGGCATACGGCGGCCTTGAACAGGCCCGGACGCTTGCCCGCAGGTGGGAGGACTTCGCCGTTGCCAAGGCCGAGGAGTACGGCGCGCGCGAGGAGCACCCGTTTGAAACGTTCAAAGACAGGATGCTCTGCCACGGCTACGACGAAAGCAAGCCCGAGGAGGAGTGGTCGCTCGAAGATATGCGCGACGCCGCCGGATACCGCGGCGGCAAGTGCCTTTCAAACGAATACGCGGGAGCGCGCTCCAAGCTGTTGTGGCAGTGCAGCGAGGGCCATACCTTTTCGGCAACGCCGCAAACCGTGCTCAAGGGCGGGCACTGGTGCCCGTACTGCCAGCCCCAGCCGTGGATATACGACAGGCTGGCGAAAAAGTCTCCGTACTATGCACAGGTGTGGTACGACAGCCACGGCAGCGAAGAGAATTACACCTACAGCTTCGATAAGGACGGCAGGGCGCATGCCGAAGCGGAGGAGAAGGAGTGAGGGCTGTTTTTAACGTATTTTCCGGCACGGGCAACACCGATAAGGTCTGCCGCGCCATAATGGCGGAGTGGACGGACGCCGGCGTTGAGTGCAAATATGTGCATATCGGCAAGGATTGCGAGGTGCGCGACCCCAACAAGTTCGACAGGATGGTGATAGGTTATCCCGTCCACGCGTTCAACGCGCCGCAGCCGGTGTTCGAATTCATAAAAAAATTGCCGCAGTGCAGCGGCGGGGTGCTCGTATATCTTGTGAAAACTTCGGGCGAGCCGCTCGGGCTGAACGACGGTTCGTGCGCACATATGTACGATCTGTTGCGCAAAAAGGGCTATAAGGTGTGCGGAGAATATCATTACGTCATGCCGTATAACATGATCTTCCGCCATTCCGACGGAATGGCGGCGCGCATGTGGCAGGCGGCATTGCGGCGCATACCGTTTGAATCGCGCGAGATGCTCGAAGGCAGGGTAAAAAAACTGAAAAAGGGTCCTCTCAACAGGCTTGTTTCCTTCATATTCCGCATCGAACACCCCGCAATGCATATGATAGGCAAGCGGTTCAAAGCTACCGATGCCTGCACGGGGTGCGGCAAGTGCGCGCGCGGCTGCCCGCAAAAAAACATCACCATGGCAAACGGAAAACCGGTGTTCGGCGGGCACTGCGTGGGCTGCGTAAAGTGTTCGTTCGGCTGCCCCGAAGGGGCGATAAAGATAGGCGTGCTCAACGGCTGGCGGGTGAACGGCAGCTACGATTTTTCGGGCATTCCCGCCACCGACGACGAGGTGTGCCGCTATTGCAGGCGCTCGTATATAAAATATTTCCGCGAGGCGGAAAAATATCCCCTTCCGGGGGAGGGTGAAAACACGGGCTCGTAACTCCCGTGTTTTTCATTTATATCTGTGTGCCGTGTTTATTTTTGCGGGTGAATACGTTCCGGTATGTGATAAGAAGCCGCGTAAGACGAGTATTTGCCGTTAATCGATTATTGTAAATTGCGGTGACGGGGCGTAGGCAAGCAGCCGATTTTAATTAAAAAGAACGCAGGCCGTGTGTACGGCTTGCGTTCTTTTGGCGCAGATGATGAGATTTGAACTCATGCTGCAGTTTCCCGCACTACTCCCTTAGCAGGGGAGCCCCTTGAGCCACTTGGGTACATCTGCACGATGCGCGGCAGATAGCTCTTGTCTGCCGTCAAATGCTTGATTACTATATCACATTTTTATGCTTTTGTCAAAACTTTATCCGACTGTTTTTGTGTAAAGTCATTAAATTTTGAACCGCCGCGCCCGTTCACGGGCGCGGCGGCGCTTACTGCCGCAAAAAGCGCGCCGCGAACTTACTTTGTGAGCCTTTCAAGCGCGAGCTTGTAAATTTCGAAGCATTTTTCTATCTTTTCGAAGGTGATGTATTCGTCCGCCTGGTGGATGGTGCTCTCTTCGCCCGCCTCTTCGGGGCCGAACGCCGCGCCCCGCTTAAGCGCCCTGGCGTATGTGCCGCCGCCTATGGCTATAGGCTGCAGCTGCGTGCCGCACACCTCGTTATAGACTTCGCACAGCGTCTTTATGAGGAAGCTGTCCTTTTCGCCGTAGAGCGGCGCCTGCGAGTGGACTATCTCGAAGGGTATGCCGAAGCCGCTCACTCTTTCGAGTATGAATTTTTCGGTATAGGTGGCGGGGTAGCGCATGTCGCAGGTTATGAACACCTTGTCGCCGGCGCTCTTTATCACGTCCGGCGAGAGGGTGAGCGCGCCCGTCTCGTCTTTAAGGTCCTTCAGCCCGAGCTTTTCCTTGAATAGCAGGTCGGCTATGCCGTCGAGCTTTAAGTAGCGCAGCATCGGTTCTATGGCGTTTTCGCCCTCGTCGGGGGTGGAGCCGTGCGCCGATTTTCCGCGCGAGACCGCCTTGCCGCCCTCGAGCGCCAGACCGTACAGCGCGGGGTCGCCGTATGCGGCGGGGTCGGCCGAAGCGGCGCAGTAGTCGCACACCATGTTGGCACGCTCGCCGCCCGCAAGCTCTGCAAAGCGCGCGCCCTTCACGGTGAATTCGAACTTTAAGTGCAGTATGCCCTTTTCGGCATATATGACGGGGAAGTCGGCGTCGGGCGAGATGCCCTCTTCCGGCATGTGCGTAACCTTTTTGTAGTGGTCGATGCACGCCCAGCCCGTCTCTTCGTTGCAGCCGAGTATGAGCTTTATCTTGCGGTTGGGCTTAAAGCCCTCGTCTTTGAGCGCTTTCAGGCAGTAGAGCATTATAATCGCCGGGCCTTTGTCGTCCATTGTGCCCCTGCCCCATATCCTGCCGCGCTCCCTGTCTATCTCGCCGCCGAAGGGTTCGTGCGTCCAGCCGCTGCCCGCGGGAACGACGTCGAGGTGGGCGAGCACGGCGAACTCTTCGCCCTCGCCGAAGATGACTTCGCCCGCATAGTTGTCGTAGTTGTGCGTTTCAAAGCCCATGCCCTTGGCAAGGCTTAAAAAGTAGGTCAGCGCTTCCGCGGCGGGCGCGCCGAACGGCATGCCGCTTTCGGGCGGCTGCTGATAGGAGGGGAAGCGCACGATCTGTGAGATCTTCTTTTTGATCTCGTCTGAATAAACCGACATGTAATACCTTCCGTTGCGGCGTAAAGTGCCGCAAAATTTGCGCGCGGGGCTAAATTTTATCCGCACGCCTTAAATTTATTATACACTTTTTTAATTTTATGTTACAATAATTTTAACGGACATTTTCAAGAATATTCCGTTTATGTCTTACCGGAAAGGAGCCGCCATGCACGAGGGACACAGGCGCAGGCTGTATGAAAAACTTAAGAGCGGCGACAACCTCTACGAGCACGAGGTGCTCGAGATGCTGTTGTTCAACGCATATCCGCGCATCAATACCAATCCCATCGCGCACGAACTGCTTAAGCGCTTTCCCAGCATAGCGGCGGTGCTCTCTGCGGACTACGAAGAACTGATAACCGTGCCCGGCGTGGGCGAACAGGCGGCGCTCTATCTGATGTGCGTGGGCAGATGTCTTGAAAAGAGCAACAGCGCCGACTGCTTTTCCGTGGTGAAGAGCCGTGGCGACGCGGCGTCGTTCGTGAAGCTGCGCTTTGCGGGCAGGGCGGTGGAATACCTCGAGCTTTACTTCCTCGACAAAAACGGAAAGGTGCTGCGCATCTGTTCGTTCACCACGGGCGAAAGCCACCGCGTCACCGTGCCGCCGGAGGAGGTCATAAGGCTGATCTCGGTGTGTCATCCCTACGGCATACTGGCCGCGCACAACCACACCAACGGCAGCACCAGACCGTCTGTCATGGACGACGACTTCACCAAGGAGCTGCAGATAATCTGCAGCATGAACAACGTGCGGCTGTACGATCACATGATATATGCCGACGGCGTGCCGATGTACAGCTATTTCGACAGCGGCAGAATGAGCGAGATAGAGAGCAGCTTCTCTATAAACAGCATTTTGAGACATGGAAGACAGGGTTGAACTCACCATAAGCATCGAGCGGGTGCGCAAGTGGCTGGGCGCCGCGGTGGCCGTAGCCCTTGCCGTTATGGAGATAGTTATCTGCGTGCAGTATATGCCTGAAACCAACGCGGTGTTCACGTATATAGTGCTTGCGCTGTGTTGCGTCATGCTCGACGCGCTGGTCGTGCTCAATTTCTACGTGTTCAAACCGCTCAAAGTCAAATTTGTCGCATACGGCGTTCAGTTCTTCTTTCTGCTGCTCATATCGGCGATAACCGCCAACGACTTCTGCGTTGTGCTCTACTGCCTTGCAAATACCGAATTTTACATGAGCAGCGAAAACCTGAAGCTCAATTTCATCATATTCGGCGTAAGCGTGGGCGTGTTCGTCGCCTCGTTCGTCATCGGCTGGGTGCGGGTGTACGACGGCGAATCCACCTACAACGCCGTGGTGCAGATACTGGGCGGCTGCCTGTTCGGCATGCTCATTCTGATGATACACTTCTTCATAACCTACGGGCTGGTGCGTTTTTACCGCACCAGCAAGCGGCTTTCGGCGGCGCTTGCCGAAGCCGACGCGAGCAAGGCGGCGCTGGAGGAGGCGTACAAACAGCTCTCGCGCACGGCGGTGTACGAGGAGCGCAACCGCATCGCCAAGGATATACACGACAATGCCGGTCATTCGATAACCACCGTGATAATGCAGACCGAGGCCGCCAAACTGCTTATAGAGAGCGACCCGGAAGAGGCGAAAAAGCGTATAATATCCGCCAACATACAGGCCAAAAACGCGCTCGACCAGATGCGCACCAGCGTGCACCTGCTTGCGGGAAGAGCGGCCGAGACGTCGCTGAAAGACGGCATAGAGGAGATAGTGGCGCAGACGGTTGACTCCACCGACCTGAAGATAAGGTGCGACGTGCAGGACGTCAATCTCGAAGAGGAGCGCGCCCGCTTTCTGTTCAACTGCGTAAAGGAGTGCATAGCCAACGGCATACGCCACGGCGGAGCCACCGCGTTCTATATAGAGGCGCGGCTGCGCTCGGGCGAGGTCTCGCTGCTCGTCTCCGACAACGGCCGCGGCCCGCGGGGAGAGATAAAGGAGGGCTACGGGCTTAAAAGCATGCGCGAAAAGGCCGAACAGTTCGGCGGCACTATGCGCATCTCCGGCGAGCCCGACGAGGGCTGCGAGGTGAGCGTGTTCATAAGATCGGAATAGCCTGCATGATGGCAGAATTTTTTGATTTGTACACATATATGCCGCATTCAACGCGGCAAAGGAGGTTGTTATGATACGGGTTATGCTGGCGGACGACCAGAAAATACTTGCCGAGGGGATAAGGAGCGTGCTCGACACCTGCCCGGACATCGAGGTGTGCGGAGTGGCCTGCGACGGCGTTGCGGCCGTGGAGATGGCAAAGACGCTGAAGCCCGACGTGATACTCATGGACGTGCGCATGCCCGAGATGAACGGCGTCGCCGCCACCAAGCGGATAAAGGAGAGCGACCCCGGAATAAAGATAATAATACTTACCACGTTCGACGACAGCGACTATATTTTAAGCGGCATAAACAACGGCGCGAGCGGCTACCTGCTGAAAGACATAGGCTCGGCGGCGCTCATCGACGCAATAAAGAACGCCTACGAGGGCGACACCATACTGCCTTCCAAGATAGCCAAAAAGATAACCGACGCCGCTATGATGGTCTCTTCCGACAGGCAGATAAAGCTCAAAAAGGCGTACGGCCTTTCGGACAGGGAGGTGGATATAGCGCTCATGCTCGCCGACGGGTTCACCAACAGGCAGATAGCCGCGGCGGTAAAACTTTCCGACGGCACGGCGCGCAACTACATAAGCTCGATATATCTGAAGCTCGGGGTGGACAACCGCATGGGCGCGATGGAGAAGATAAAGGAGATAACCTGACGGGATATGCGTACCTGAAAAAGGTGCGGCGCCCGCCGCGGACGGCAAAACAGTCCGCGGCGGGTTTTTATATGTTGCAGTTCGCGCCGCGCCGGGCGCAGTTCGTGCCGCATGTGCGGGTTTCATATAAAAATTTGTCACATATAAGTCTTTGAACATACAATTTATGTAAAAACACTTGAAATTCGGGCGGGTGCGTGATAAAATAAACAATGATAGGGATAATATTTTTTTGTGAACGGCTTTCATTGCCGCGGGTACGGTCAAGGCAGCCATTCACAAAAGGCCATGCGTATATTTCAGCCTTATCCAAAAAATAAAATTCAGGGGCAGACATATGAACAGAGAAGAAGTCATTAAAAAACTTACATTACGCCAGAAGGCAGACCTGCTTACGGGCAAGGACTTCTGGAGCACCCAGGGCTACGAAGAACTCGGGATTCCTTCGATATTCTTTTCGGACGGCCCTCACGGACTGAGAAAGCAGGCTGCGGCCTCGGACCATCTCGGCCTCAACGCCAGCATACCGGCAACGTGTTTCCCCACCGCGGTCTCCATGGCTTCGGGCTGGAACGACGAGCTCGCCGAAGAGGTGGGCGAGGCGCTCGGCGAAGAGTGCGCCGCGCAGGACGTAAACATGCTGCTCGGACCCGGACTGTGCATGAAGCGCAACCCCCGCTGCGGCAGGAACTTCGAATACTTTTCCGAAGATCCTTACCTTGCAGGCAAGATGGCCGCGGCATATGTGCGCGGCATTCAGAAGAACGGCACCGCTTCGTGCATAAAGCACTTTGCGGCCAACAGCCAGGAGGAGCGCCGCATGGTCACCGACTCGGTGATGGACGAGCGCACCCTGCGCGAGATATACCTCACCGGCTTCGAGATAGCCGTTAAAGAGGGAAAGCCCCATGCAATAATGTCTGCCTATAATATGGTCAACGGCAAGTTCGCCGATGAAAACGAGCACCTCCTGCGCGAGATACTGCGCGACGACTGGGGCTTCGACGGCGTGGTCGTATCCGACTGGGCGGGCACAAACAACAAGGTGGCCTCCACGATAGCAGGCAGCGATATCGAGATGCCCGGCTGCCGCTACGGCGCCGACGACGTCGTAAAGGCGGTGGAGGAGGGCAGGCTCGACATCAGGTATGTGGACGAGTGCGTAAACCGCGTGCTCGATCTTATAGAGATAACCACCAAGGGCGAAAAGGGCAAGCCTTTCGACGTCGAGGCCCATCACGACCTCGCAAAGCGCATCGCCGACGAATGCGTGGTGCTGCTCAAAAACGACGGCATACTGCCCCTTGCGCCCGAAACCAGGGTGGCGCTCGTGGGTGACTTTGCCCGCAAGCCCCGCTATCAGGGCGCGGGATCCTCTATAGTAAATCCCACCAAACTCGAGTGCGTGCTCGACGACGTGCGCGTATATCCCTTCAAGATGATAGGCTTTGCCGAGGGTTTCAAGCGCTACGGCAAGAAGAGCGCGTCCGACGTAAAGGCGGCCGTAGAGCTTGCAAAGAAGGCCGACGTCACTCTGTTCTTTGCCGGCCTCGACGAATACAGCGAGGCAGAGGGTCTCGACAGGCAGTCGCTCTCCGTTCCCGCAAATCAGATCGAGACCTACAGGGCGCTCAAGGCCGCGGGGCTCAAGGTCGTTGTGGTGCTCTCCTGCGGCAGCGCCGTTTATATGGACTGGGCGCAGGACGCAGATGCGATAGTGTATGCCGGCCTCACCGGCCAGGCGGGCGCGGCTTCCGTGCTTGACGTCATCTCCGGCTCGGTGAATCCTTCGGGCAAACTTGCCGAAACGTGGTCGCTGCCCACCTCGCCCTGCGCGAGCGAGAGCTACTTCCCCGGCAAAGAGATGACCTGCGAATACAGGGAGGGCCCCTACATCGGCTACCGCTATTTCGATAAGGCGGGCAAGAATGTGGAATATCCATTCGGCTTCGGCCTCTCTTACACCACGTTCGAATATTCCGATATCTCCGCAGACGAAAACGGCGTAACGTTCACCATAAAGAATACCGGCAGCATGGCGGGCGCCGAGATAGCTCAGCTCTACGTCGGCAAAAAGGACAGCGCCATATTCCGCCCCGTAAAGGAGCTCAAGGGCTTCAAGAAGGTCATACTCATGAAGGGCGAAAGCAAGCGCGTGACCATCCCGTTCGACGACAAGACCTTCCGCTACTTTGACGTAAAGACAAACAAGTGGGAAATCGAAGGCGGAACGTATCAGATATGCATAGGCGCAAGCTCGCGCGATATACGCCTTGAAACGGAGATCGAGCGCGAGGGCACCGTGACCGAATGCCCCTACGATATGGCCAAATTACCTTCCTATTACAGCGGCAAGGTGGACGAGATCGGCGACGACGAGTTCAGGGAGCTGCTCGGCAGGGAGATACCCAGAAGCGGTTACGACTTCTATAAGCACAACAGGATGATAATTACGGAAAACGCCACCGTGGCAGATCTCCGCTATTCCCGCAGATGGGTGGGCAGGCTGTTCTCGGGCGCGATCCGCTTTGCGATAAAGTTCATGGGCCTCATCGGCAACCGCGGCATGGCAAACACGCTGGTAATGGGCGTGCTGCACCAGCCCGTCAGGGGCCTTGCAAAATTCGGCGGCATGTCGCGCAGGCAGATGGAGGGTCTGCTCATGATATTCAACGGCCAGTTCTTCAGGGGACTCGGCAAGTTTCTCACCAAGGAAAAGAAGAAGTCCGGGGAGGAAGCTTCTGAATAATGGCCGGCAAGAAGAGCGTATTCGATAATCCTGTACTTTCCACTAAAGTCAAATCGGCAAACGTAAAGATATTTCCGGAGGCGCTTATAGGCTACCTCGTGGGTCCGTTCTGCGGCCTGCTGGCAAACAGCCTGCTGAGCACTTACCTGAACACCTACTTCAAAGAAGTGCTGTTCGCCGGTGAAGTCACCGCCGGCGTAAACGCCTTCCTCACGATCTTCCCGATGGTGTCGGCCATACTTATAGTGGCTGGCAACCTGATTGCGGGGCAGATAATCGAACGCACCCGCTCGCGTGCGGGCAAAGCGAGGCCGTATATACTGCTTTCGGCGATTACGGTGGCGGTCGCCAGCGTACTGATATTTATTCAGCCGATAGATAACCCCGTTTTCAAAATGGTATGGCTTGCCGTGGCATATAACCTGTTCTATGCGGTGGCATTCCCGTTGTATAATACGGCAAACAGCGCGCTTGTGCCTGTCTCCACGCGCAACGGCAAACAGCGCGGGCTGCTTGCTTCGCTCGTAAATATGGCGGTGCTCGGCGGTGCGGGCGCGGGTTCTATAATCTTCCCGCAGATACTTGCCGCTCTTGCACGGCCGTTCCCCAACGGAAACGCCGTATCCGATGTGGGCGAAAAATTGCCCGGCTCCAACGGTTACCTCATAACGTTTATAGTTATCGGTATAGTTACCTTTATCGGATGCCTTGCGCAGTACTATTTCACGCGCGAACGCGTCACCGAAGAGGGTATGTTAAAGACGATGCCTGACGACGGCCGGGAAGAGGCCCTGCCCGGGAGGAAGGGCCCTTCGATGAAAGAGCAGGCGAGGGCGCTGTTCAAGGACAAGTTCTTTGTAATAACCATAGTGTTCTATCTGCTCTATCAGCTCTCCGGCTCCATAAAGAATGCTTCAATGCAGTACTATACGCTGGAAATATTCGGCGAGCAGTGGGCCAACATGCAGACGATACTCGGCATAGTGGGCGCGGTGCCCATGGCGGTGGCCATAGTGTTCGTGGCTCCGCTGTGCAACAAGTTCGGAAAGCGCCCCGTGGTGTTTGCAGGCATGATAGTGGGTGTGGTAGGCGGTGTGATAGCCGGCCTGTTCTATGACGACATCGTGCCCGCCGCGATAGGCATAGCCTTAAAGTGCCTCGGTTCGGCGCCCGCGGGATACATGATACTCGCGATGCTCGCCGACTGTCTCGACCATATCGAGGCCAAGAACGGGTTCCGCTGCGACGGCTTCGGAATGTCGGTGTACAGTGCCATACTCATAGCGGCGGTGCCGCTGGCTACGGGCATAATAAACGGCATAGTCAGCGTGGGCTCCTACGGAACGGTAGTGGCGTATATATGGATAGAGACGGGCGCATACGCGCTTGCCGCGATAGTTGTGCTGTTCTTCGGCGTCGAAAAGTTTATTGCCGAGGACAAGGAAAAGATACTTGCCCGCCAGAAGGCGGAGGCCGAGGCCGCGGGCATCGAGTGGATAGAGCCCGAAGAGAGGCTGCGCCGCGAAGAGGAAGAGGCCGATCGCCTTGCCGAAGCCGCGCGCGTTGCCGAGCTCAAGGCTCTGTGCGAAAAGAAGGGGCTCTCCTTCGAAGAGGAGGAGGCAAAATATCAGGCGAAGCAAGAGGAAAAGCGCAAGGTTGCCGAAGAAAAGGCGGCGAGGAAGGCTGCCAAGGGCGTCGACCGCAAAGACGACTGAATTTGTTCACACATAAGTTTTTCATTTCAACTCCACCCCATAAAATTCCCGCCGCGCATGCTCGGCGGGAATTTTACGCCGTGCGGGCTGCGCGGCCTGCCGTTAAAAACGGCGCTAAGAGAGCGTCTTTTTGCGGTTTCGGTATTGCAATTACCCCAATTTTATGTTAAAATTGATAAAAGCAAAAAATCGGGCGCAGCGCCGAGTGCGCGGGCGTATTGCAGGGGAAAACGATAATCATGCTTAAAATTGCTATAGTGGAAAACGAGACGGATCAGGCAGAACTGTTGCGCGGGTACGTCATGCGCTATGCGGAGGAATCGGGCGTTAAGTGCCAGGCGGTTATCTATTCAAACGGGCTGGAATTCATCTCCGGTTACAGCCCCGGGTTCGACGCCGTGTTCATGGACATCAGGATGCCGCTCGTCGACGGGATGGAGGCCGCCGAACGCCTGCGCCGCGTGGACGAAAACGTAATTCTGATCTTCGTCACAAATATGGGTCAGCTTGCGATAAAGGGTTACAAGGTCAACGCCATGGACTTCATCGTCAAGCCCGTCTCTTATTTCGATTTTTCGCTTGAGATGCAGAAGATTAACCGCGAGCACGACCGCCGGTCTTCCGACTATATCTGGGTAAAGGCGGGCGGGGTGCTCAGGCGCGTCGACTTTGCCGACATAACGTACATCGAGATAATAATGCACGACATATACATGCATACCGTCGGCGAGACGCTTAATTTCCGCGGCTCGCTCAAAAGCCTCGAAGAGCAGCTCGACGGCCGCAGTTTTTCGCGCTGCAACAACTGTTACATAGTCAACCTTGCCTATGTTACGGGCGTGCGCGACGACACCGTGGTGCTTGAAACGGGCGACGAGCTGCATATGAGCAGGACGCGCAAGCGTGCGTTCATGAACGACTTCACCGCATACTTTACCGTCGCGGGAGGGAGCAGATGAATTATTATTCGATGATACTTCTCGGGCAGCTGAACTTTTACCTCGAGATGCTCATCCCGATGTTTCTGCTCATGCGCCGTCAGGAGAGGCGCAGCTTTTTCTGGCTGCGCCTGCTTGTGCTTGCCGCGGCGGGCGCGGGGCTGGCATTCATGCCCGTGCTTGAAATAGGGCCGTTCGGCATGCATTATCTCATAGTATTCGGAATAGTCTTTCTTGCGGGCTGGTTCGTGTTCAGGGTGCGTCCGCTCGACGCGCTGTTCTATGCGATCGCGGCGTTCGCCGTGCAGCACGGGCTGTGGGATGTGCTGTTCATCGTCTTTGAAAGCATCGGCTATATGACGCAGGCTACGGCGCTGGTGATATACTTTTGCCTGTATGCGGCGGCATACACGCTGTTCTTCTTTTTCTTCCCCGTAAACGAGCGGGGCGCGGTCAAAGGCAGGGGACTGCAGTTTGCCGTGTCGGGCTTCATAATCGCGTTCGTGTATGTAGTGGCGTCGCTCGTCCCGTGGTATTCGGAGTGGAACATACTCTACAGGCTGTATGCGCTGCTCTGCTGCGTGTTCGCGCTCTGCCTGCAGTGCGGTGTGTTTGAACAGGACAAGCTGCGCAGGCGCAACGAGGAGCTGCGGAGGGAAAAGTTCGTGCTCGAAGAGCTGCTCGGCCGCGAACAGAAGCAGTACGCCATAACCAAGGACACCATCGACCTTATAAACGTCAAGTGCCACGACCTCAAGCATCAGATAGCCGCCCTGCGCACCATGGGCGCCGACGAGCGCGAAAAGAGTCTGCGCGAGGTGGAAAAGGCGGTGATGATCTACGGCAACATCGCCAAAACCGGCAGCGAAACGCTGGACGTGGTGTTCACCGAAAAGAGCTTTCTGTGCGAAAAGCACGGCATACGCTTCACCTACATGATTGACGGCTCGGGCCTTTCGTTCATGGCTCCGGCAGACCTTTCGTCGCTGTTCGGCAACGCGCTGGACAACGCCATCGAGAGCGTGATGAAGGAGAGCGACGAGGGGCGCAGGGTGATAAAGCTCAATGCCTGCGAAAGGCGCGGCTGCATAGCGGTGCACATCGAAAATTACTGTGCCGAAAAGATACGCTTCAAAGACGGCGTGCCTCTCACGAGCAAGGCCGACAAGGACAACCACGGTTTCGGCGTGAAGAGCATGCGCTACATAGTGGACAAGTACGGCGGCAACCTTGCCATGAGGCAGGAGGGGTGCCTGGTGTGCCTCGACTTCATGCTTCCGCTGCCCGCCGCGGAATTCGCAGGGCGCAACATAGCCTGAGCGCCCGTGGTTTTGCGGTTTTGGTAGTTATTATATAAAAATGATAAAATGCGTCCTTTACGGGCGCATTTTTTGTTGTGTTTTGCTTAAAATATGTGAGTGGTTTTCCGTTGCGGATGCAAAGCAAGTCAAATTTTATGCCGACTAAGGCAAAAGCCGTTGTAAAATTTTTATAAACATATATACTTTCAATCGCGCGGAGGAAATGAAAATGTATTAAATTGCCCGCGCGGAGGAAAAAATCTAAACAGGAGGACTTATGAACAACAAAACAAGATTGTTTCGCGGGCTGACGCTCATCTTTGCTTTCATACTTGTGCTGTCGGTTGCGACTTCCATAATCATGGAAAAGTATAAGACGCCGCTCGACGAAAACACCGGCTCCATAAGCACCGGCCTCGAGGTGAACGAGGACTACGGCGAGTGGACGTACGGCACGCGCTATGAAAGCACTGCCGACGCGGTAGAGCAGATGAAGCAGTTTGCCATACGCGAGGCTGCCGAATCGTTCGTGCTTCTCAAAAACGAGGGCAACGCTCTTCCGCTCACGCAGGAGAAGCCCAAGGTGACGCTGCTGGGCATACGCAGCTTCACGCCGTACTACGGCAGCACCACGGGCGGCAGCATCCCCGACAAGGCAGTTATAGATAACGACCCCAACCGCAGCACGATAGAGACGGATTTTGCCAAGCATTTCGACGTAAATCCCAATGTGTTGGGCGCATATAAGAAATATTTTGCAAACAAGAAGTGGGGCAGCGAGGGTTATGGCGCGCTGGCGCCCGTATATTCGGAATATTACAGCGCCACCGATCCCCAGGAGCTCACGCTTGCCGAGATAGGCATAAACGACAGCAACGCGGGTTACAGGGACTATAACGACGCCGCTATAGTCGTTCTCGGCAGGTCGAGCGGTGAAAATACCACCTTCACGCCGGGCGCCGCGGGCCTTGCTGCGGGCGTCACCACGAATACGGGCAACATTCTGGGCATCAGCGCGGAGGAGCAGGCGCTCATCGACACCGCCAAGGCCAACTTCGATAAGGTGATCGTGCTCATCAACGCCGTAAACCAGATGGAGATCGAAAGCCTCAAGACGGACGACGGCATCGACGCCATAATGTGGATAGGCTATCCGGGCGTCTACGGCTTCGAGGCCGTGGCGCAGGCACTCAAGGGCGATGTCAACCCCTCGGGCAGGCTGGGCAACATCTATGCGGTGAACAGCGCCGCTTCGCCCGCCGTTCAGAACTACGGCACGGCCACAAAGTGGACGAACGTCGCCGGCTTATCCGAGGAGGAGCTTGCTGCAAGCAAATATGCGGGCATGAACGTCAACTCTTACCTCGTGGAGGCCGAAGGCATATACACCGGCTACCGCTATTACGAGACGAGATATGCCGACAGTCTGCTTGCGGACGATCCCCGCAGCGCGGTGACCGCCAAGGCCGGCTCCTATACGGCATACGACGCCGGGGCGGGCACGTTCGGCCTTGCCGATACCGACGGCGAGTGGATATACAACCGGGAAGTCTCCTATCCGTTCGGCTACGGCCTTTCGTACACCACCTTCACGCAGAACCTCGACAGCGTTGAAGTTTCCGAAGACCGCACCACTGCCGTCGCGAAGGTGACGGTAACCAACACCGGCGAAGTTGCCGGCAAGTCGGTGGTGCAGCTGTATGCGCAGCTCCCCTACGAAGAGGGCGACGTTCAAAAGTCCGCCATTCAGCTTGTGGACTATGAAAAGACCGAGCTGCTTCAGCCCGACGCGAGCGAGACCGTCACGCTGAACATCGACATGTCCAACCTTGCAAGCTACGACTACGAGGGCGCAAAGACGTTCAGGATGGACGCAGGCACTTACTATTTTGCGATAGGCGAATCTTCGCACGACGCACTCAATAACGTGCTCTCCGCCCGTCAGATGAGCGGCATGGTAAATACCGACGGCACGGCGTTTGCCGCTTCGCAGCAGAAGAAGGTAGAACAGTGGACGCTGGCAAACGACGACACGACTACGTTTGCAAAGTCCGACGCCACCGGGGCCGACATCACCAACAGGCTGACCGAGGGCGACTATGCCACCGACGCCAACGCGTGGATCGACCAGATCGACGGCGCGGAGGAAGTGGTATACCTCACCCGCTCCGACTGGAACGGCACCTTCCCCAAGACCTACAGCGGCTGGGGAATAAAGGACGGCAGCCGCCTCGACGAGATCATGCTCAACGACTTCATCCCGCTCGGCACGAACGAGGACATCTCCGATCTTACTTTCGGCGACACTACCTCCGAACTCACCTTTGCCGACATGAAGGGCGTTCCGTTCGACGATCCCAGATGGCAGGAACTGGTTGAAAAAATCCCCCTTTCTGAGATAATGAACTTCATGGCCAATGCCTTCCACAACATCGAAGGCATCCCCTCGATAGGCTTTGCCGGTTACGCCGCGGACGACGGCCCCGGCGGCTCCGACTCGCACGATATGGGCGAAGCTTCCAACCAGGGCACGCTGTTTGCCGACGCAAGGGATTTCAAGGGCAAAGTGGGCACAAGGATAGCGCCCTCACCCATGAACCTTGCATATACATGGAACAAGGTGCTCGCATATGAAAACGGCGAGATAATCTTAGGCGAATCCACCCTCCTTTATAACCTGCCCATAATGATAGGCCCCGGCATGAACATTCACCGCACGCCTTACAACGGGCGCAACGTGGAATACTACTCCGAAGACCCCATCCTTTCCGGCTTCACCGGCAGCGCCGTAGTTCAGGGCGCACAGGAAAACGGGTGTCTTGTAAACATAAAGCATGTTGCTTTCAATACTCAGGAGGCCGACCGTGCGGGCGTTTGCGAACTTCTGAACGAGCAGGCGGCGCGCGAACTTGAACTCAGGAACCTTCAGCAGGCGTTCACCGCAAAGGGCCGCTCCCCCAAGATGACCGACGTGGCTGCGGGCGAAGATCCCTTCCGCTATGAGGCAGAGGGCGCGCGCGGCACGATGACTGCATATAACCGTATCGGCATGGTGGCATCCAGCGCCAACGCGGGCGTTCAGATGGACATACTCCGCGGCGAATGGGGCTTCGACGGCTACAGTGTGACCGACTTCACCGGCCTCGACATAAAGGCGGCTCCCAAGGAGTCCGTGCTTGCCGGCACCACGGCATTCTGCGGCTTCGGCGGCAACACGCCCTACTGGACGGAGGCACAGATAAGCGGCGACGCCGATCTTATGAAGGCCATGCAGGACAGCATGCACTACGCGCTGTACGCGCTTTCCAACAGCTACGCAATGGATCTTGTGAACACCCATCCCGTAGACCTCATGACGTGGTGGAGGGCAATGTATATCTCGCTCATAACCATAAGCTCGGTACTTGCCGCGGCGTCCGTTGCGGGCTATGTGGTATTTACCCTCAAAGGCAAAAAGGAGGCATAAGCAATGTTGAACCGGATCAAAAAACAGAGCATAAGCGCCTGGATATGCCTCGGCGCGGCGGTACTCGCACTCATAGCGATGATCCTCTATATTCAGAACTCCACCACGGGCATAATGCAGACCGTTCCCCTCAAGACGCTTGCCATATGGTTCTCGGCGATATCGGTGATACTGCTTGCGGCGCTGTTTGCCATAGGCGACAGGCTTCCGCACTGGATAGTCAGCATAGTGATGCTTGTAGTCGTAGTGTTCCTCACCGTAAGCATCTGCTCGCTCATAAATAACAGGACGGACATCGCGGGCGACCAGTGGCTGATACCCGGCATGGACACTCCCGAAAAGGGCGCGTGCCTCAGCGGCGCCATCACCTGCATAGTATTCTGGGTGCTTTCGATAGCGGCGGTGATAGTTGCGGCCTTCTTCGGCAGGTCTGAAAAGAGGTAACTTAAAAACACTTTTCCGCCATGGCGGAACGCTTCATGCAAGAGCGCGGGGCTTTGCCGCCCTGCGCTCTTAGTGAAGTAAATCACATATTGACGGCGGGCGGATTCTGCGGTATAATTACCGTGCCGCCGTGCGTTTGGTAAAATTATCCGCATACACATAAATCAGAGGTGGATCATGCAGAAAATATCATTCAATGAAGGCTGGGCCTACGGACATCTCGGGGCGGACAGCCTTGTGCCCGTCACGCTTCCACACGACGCAATGCTCGGCGAAGAGCGCAGGGAGGGCAACCCCGGCGGCAAGAATGCCTGCTGGTACGACGGGTTCGACTATGAATACGTAAAAAAATTCTTTGTGCCCGAGGAGTGGAAGGATCTCGACGTATTGTTTGAATTCGAGGGCGTCTACCGCAACGCAAAGGTGTATATAAACGGCAGCTATGCGGGCGGCAGGGCGTACGGCTACGTCAACTTCTTCATCCCCGCGGCGGGGCTTAAATACGGCGAGGAGAACGAGATAAGGGTGGAGGCATTTAACGCCGACCAGCCCAACAGCCGCTGGTATTCGGGCGCGGGCATATACCGCCCCGTGTGGGTGTATCTGCTGCCCAAGGAGCACATCGTTCCCGAGGGCATAAGGGTAACCACGCTCGGCTACGAACAGCCGCGCATAGCGGTAGAGGCCGAGACCAACGCCGCGGGCGACGTGAAGATAGAGATCCTCGACGGCGGCAGGGCGGTCGCCTTTGCACAGTGCCGTTCCGAAGGGCTTGCAAGGGCGGAGATAGAGCTGCCTGGCGCAAAGCTGTGGAGCCCCGAATCGCCCTATCTTTATACCTGCCGCGTCACCTTCGGCGGGGACGCTCAGGAGGTAAAATTCGGCGTGCGCACGCTCGAGTGCGATGCAAAGGGCGGACTGCAGATCAACGGCAGGCGCGTGATACTGCGCGGCGCATGCATACATCACGACAACGGCATCCTGGGCGCGGTAAACCACCCGTTTGCCGACGAGCGCAAGATACGGCTGCTCAAAAAATACGGCTACAACGCCATACGTTCGGCGCACAATCCCACCTCGCTCGCCACGCTCGAGGCGTGCGACAGGCTGGGCGTGCTCGTCTTGGACGAATACTGCGACATGTGGTATATCCACAAGAACAAATACGACTATGCCGACAGGCTGATGGACGAATGGCAGGGCGACCTTACCTCGCTCGTCCGCCGCGACTACAACCACCCCAGCGTGGTGATGTATTCGCTGGGCAACGAGGTCGCCGAAACGGGGCAGAAGAAGGGCATAGCCTTCGCCGCCGAGATGACGAAGTTCATCCACACCATGGATCAGCGCCCCGTAACCTGCGGCATAAACATATTCTTCAACCTGCTGTATTCGCTCGGGTTCGGCATATACAGCGACAAGAAGGCCGAAAGCGAGCTTAAAAACAACAAGAAGAAAAAGAAGTCGGTGGGAAGCGAGTTCTTCAACGACCTCGCGGGGCTGCTCGGCGCCACCACGATGAAGGTGGGCGCCACCCTTCCCGGTTGCAACGCCAGAACGAAGGACGCCTTTGCGGCGATGGACGTCGCGGGATACAACTACGGCATACTGCGCTATAAGGGCGATTTCAAACGCCACCCCGACCGCGTGATATTGGGCAGCGAGACCTTCTGTTCGGACGCGCGCAGGTTCTGGCTTACGGCACAGAAGCACCCCGCGCTGATAGGCGACTTCGTGTGGGCGGGCATCGACTACTTAGGCGAGGTGGCCGTCGGCTCGTGGGAGCACGCCGATTACGCCCCCGATTTTACCGGCGGCGTGGGCTGGATGACGGCGGGCAGCGGCAGGCTCGATCTCAACGGCAGGCCGCTTGCCGAGGCGCTGTATACCCGCGTGGCATTCGACTTCGACAGGATAGCTGTGGGCGTGGTGCGCGCCGACAAGGCGTTCGAAAAGCACTCGCCCTCGGCGTGGAAGCTCTCGGGCGCGTGGAACAGCTGGTCGTGGGACGGCTGCGAGGGCAACAGGACGGTTGTGGAGGTTTACACTACCTGCCCGCGCGCGGCAATATATATAAACGGCAGAAAGGTTGGCGAAAAGAAGGTCGGCAAGGACGCGCGCGCTTACTTCAAGGTGACTTACGAACGGGGCGAGCTGGTTGCCGTCGGTCTGGACAAAAAGGGCAACGAAGTCTGCCGCACTTCGCTTGCAAGCGGCACCGAAAAGACTGTGCTCACCGCCATACCCGAGCGCGAGGCTATACCCGCTGACGGACTGTGCTATATCCGCCTCGACTACACCGACGAAAACGGAGTATGGAAGCCGCTGGCGCGCGGCGACATAAAGGCGCAGGTCGAGGGCGGCGAGCTCGTCGCGTTCGGTAACGCCTGCCCGTTCAATATGCGCGGCTATCTTTCGGATACCACCGACACCTACTACGGAGAGGCGCTGGCGATAGTCCGCCCGTCCAAGGGAGCGGAGGAGATAAAGCTCACCGCTTCAAGCCCATACGGCCTGGCGACTGCCCGCGTAAAGGTGGAGCCCGAAGAGGCAAAGTGAGGGAGTTTTCGGAAAAACCTGCAAAAAAATTTGCGCGTTTTTGATGAAAAGGAGCTGACATGGAAAAATTAAGTGCTATAATAGATGAGCTCGTAAGCTATGCGCGCGCCAACCTCGGGCTTGCAAAAGAGAACGAGACGGCGGCAAGGAACGCCGTGCTGGACGTGCTCGGCTCACCCTCGTACTCGTTTACGGGCGCGGTAAGCCGCGAAAAGCGCCCCGACGGGCTGCTCGAACGGCTGGAAAGGGAGTGCGTCGCCTCGGGCATATTTTCCGCCGGCGAGGCGGAGGAGTATCGCGACAGGGTGATGGGTGCGCTCACCCTTCCCCCGCAGAGCGTGCGCGCGCTCTTCAACAGGCGGCTTTCCGGCGGCAAAACGAGGGACGCCACCGACTGGTTCTATTCTTACTGCGTAAAGAACGACTACGTAAAGCGCGGCAGGCTGGACAAAAATCCGCGCTTTGCCGAAAACGGACTGATAATCACCATAAACAAGGCTAAGCCGGAATTCCGCGACCCCAAGCGCGCGGCAAGCGGCAATTCGGTGGCGGGCGGCTATCCGAAGTGCGCCATCTGCCGCGAAAACGAGGGGTGCCCCGTGCGCAACAAGCGCACTCTGCGCACTGTAGATATCACGCTCGACGGCGAAAAGTGGTTCTGGCAGTATTCGCCCTACGGCTACTTCAACGAACACGGCATAGCCGTCAACTGCGAACACACGCCCATGCATGTGGACAGGAGCACCTTTGCAAAGCTCATCGACTTTGTGGATATGTTTCCGCACTACTTCATAGGCTGCAACGCTCCCCTGCCGAGGATAGGCGGCAGCGTACTGGCGCACGATCACTTCCAGGGCGGCGGCGAAGTACTGCCCATGCACAGGGCGGGCGCATACGCCGTGCTCGGCCGCGCGGGCTTCGACGGCTGCGCCGAGGTGCTCGACTGGCCCGGCACGGTGATAAGGGTGGTGAGCACTGACAGAGAGGCGCTCATCGGCGTGTGCGAAGAAATACGCGAAAAGTGGGTAAAATTCCGCGATGAGGCGCTGGGCATAATCCCCGAGGACGGGGACGGCATACATAACGCCGTCAGCCCCACGCTGGTAAAGACGGCGCGCGGCTACGAGATGAGTATAATTTTACGCAGCAACATAACAAGCGACCGGTATCCCGACGGAGTGTTCCACGCTCACCCCGAATTCCATGCGATAAAGAAGGAATCGATAGGGCTGATCGAGGCGCAGGGGCTGTTCATTCTTCCCGGCAGGCTGGAAGAGCAGCTTGCGGTGCTGGCGGAAATAATGGAGGACAGAGGAGGATTGCCCCGCGAATATGCCCCGTTCAGGCTGGTTTTCGACGAGGCTTCGGCTATATTTGCGCAGCATCCGGAACTCGGCGCGGGCGAGGCGCTTAAAAGGGAGCTCGGCAGCGTGTGCGGGCGCATATTGCAGAACACCGCGGTGTTCAAGGACAGTGGGCAGACGGTGAAATTCCTGCGGGAACTGGGGTTTATCGGAAATGACTGACGTTAAAGGTTACGAATATAAAGTGTCCGCCTCGGGGCGGGTAAACATAATAGGCGAGCACATAGATTACTGCGGCGGCAAGGTCATGCCCGCCGCGCTCTCGCTCAAAAATACGGTATATGTGCGGCCCAACGGCACCGACCGTATCAACATAGCGTGGACTACGCTGCCCGACACCGTGAGCCTTGAGACAGGCAGGCTGGAGGAGTACAGGCACTTAAAGTACGGCAACTATCAGGCAGGCAGCGCGCTCATGTGGCAGCGCGCGGGGCACAAAATAGTCGGCTGCGATATGTTGCAGGACTGCAAGGTGCCCTTCGGCAGCGGTCTTTCGTCCTCGGCGGCGATAGAGGTCTCCACGATAGCGGCGCTCGCGGCGGTTGCGGGCGAACAGTTCGACCCGGTGCAGGTTGCGCTTACGGCGCAGGCGGCGGAGCGGGAATATGCGGGCGTCAACTGCGGAATTATGGATCAGTACGCATCTGCCTGCGGCAAAAAGGGTATGGCCATGCTGCTCGACTGTAAGACGCTCGAATGCGAATATATCCCGATGGAGCTGGGCGATTACCGCCTTATAATAACCGACTGCTGCAAGCCGCACAGCCTTTCGGACAGCAAGTATAACGAGCGCCGTGCCGAAACGGAGGAGGCACTTAAAATATTGCGGCGCAGGCTGGACGTAAGCTGCCTTGCGGAGGTCACTCCCGCGCAGTTTTCGCAGTGCAGCTATATGCTGCCGAAGACGCTGCGCATGCGCGCCGAGCACGTCGTGAACGAGTGCCAGCGCGTAAAGACTGCCGAACAGGCGCTGCGCGCGGGAAACATAGAGCTTTTGGGCAGGCTTATAAACCAGTCGCACGCATCGCTGAAAAACCTGTATCAGACCACCGGCTTCGAACCGGACGTGCTGGTGGAGGCGGCGCAGAACCACCCCGCGTGCATAGGCTCGCGCCTGACGGGCGGCGGGTTCGGCGGATGCACGATATCATTGGTAAAAAAGGACAGTGCCGAAGAATTTACAGACTATCTGCTCAGGGCCTACGCCCGCTGTACGAGTTACAGGGCGGTATGCTACAGTGCGGAAATAGACGACGGCATAACTGTTGAAGAGGTAAATGGAAAATAACGAAGGAATGGGAGGGGGGCGCGAGGAGCGCATCTGTACCCTCGGCAATGAACTGCTGCGCGTTGCCGTAAGCAACATCGGCGCGGCAATCAACGGCATATATGTAAGAAATAACGGCGCATGGCAGAGCGTGTCGCCAGCTTTTTCTTCGTGCGGACAGCGTAAGGAAGGCGGCACTTATTGCGGCGCAACGATAGGCAGGGTGTCCGGCAGAATAGCCGGCGCCCGCTTTGTGCTTGAAGGCAGGGAGTACCGCCTTTCGGAAAACGAGCGCGGCGGCTGCCTGCACGGCGGCGAGGTCGGGTTCGACAGCCGCCCGTTTACGGTAAGCCGGGACGGCAACGTGCTCGGGCTTGAAATGACGAGTCCCGACGGCGATATGGGCTTTCCCGGCGAACTTAAACTTAAAGTCAGGTATGAACTTAGCGGCGACAGCCTCACCGTTTTGTATACCGCGGTAAGCAACCGCGATACGGTGTGGGCGCCGACCTGCCACGCCTACTTCAATCTGGAAGGAGAGGGCGATTGCCTCGGCAATATGCTTAAAATAAATGCGCACTGCATTGCCGAGCTGGACGATAATATGCACTCTACGGGCAGACTGCTGCCCGTGGAGGGCACGCCGCTGGACTTCACTTCGTTCCATGCGATAGGCGAACGGCTGCACGGCACGGACGCTCAGATGGAGATCGCGGGCGGCTACGACCATACCTATATCACCGAGGGCGCGCTCATGGCGCAGGCATACGGCAAAAACAGCGGAATAGGGCTGGAGCTTTACTCCGATCTGCCCGCCATGCAGTTTTACAGCGGTAATTTCATGCGCGGCGGATATGCCGGCGGCACTCTGCACCCGCACGACTATTTCGCGCTCGAGCCTCAGTTCGTTCCCAACGCCGTGAATATCCCCGCGTTTGCCTCGCCCGTGTTGCGGGCAGGGCGGGAAAAGAGCTATTATATCCGCTATCGGTTTACCTGCGTGCGGTGAGCGGACGGTCGCAAAAATTGCATTGACCGTGCCATATTGCCGTGCGTTTCGGGCTAATGGAGTAAAATGATGAAACTGCTTGTAACCGGCGGGGCAGGGTTTATCGGCAGCCACTTCGTGCACTACATGCTGGGCGCGCATGCCGATACCGAGATCGTCTGCCTCGACAAACTCACATATGCCGGCAACATATCTTCGGTTGCGGATCTGTTTGGCGACGGGCGGTTCACGTTCGTGCGCGGCGATATCTGCGACGAACAGCTTACCGGCAGACTGTTCGAAGACTTCCGCTTCGACGCGGCGGTGAATTTCGCCGCGGAGAGCCACGTAGACCGCAGCATATCTTCGCCGCGGCCGTTTACCTTGACCAATGTTCTGGGCGCGCAGACGCTGCTCGATATGTGCGTAAGGCACGGCGTGCGCTTTCACCAGATATCCACCGACGAGGTGTACGGCGACCTGCCGGCGGGCAGCCGCGAGCGGTTCACCGAAGAGAGCCCGCTCAGACCCTCCAGCCCCTATTCGGCGAGCAAGGCCGCGGCAGACCTGTTGGTTAAGGCATATTGCCGTACTTACGGACTTTTTGTCACCATTTCGCGCAGCGGAAACAACTACGGCGCAAGGCAGTTTCCCGAAAAGCTGATACCGCTTGCGGTAACCCTGGCGCTCAAACGCAGGTCTGTGCCCGTCTACGGCGACGGCCGCAACGAGCGCGACTGGATAGCGGTGGAGGATCACTGCCGCGCCGTCGACCTTATCTTGCAGCGCGGCGAAAGCGGAGAGGTCTACAACGTGGGCGCAGACTGCGTGTGCGACAACCTTACCCTCGTTAAGCGGATACTGGCGCTTCTGGGCAGGCCGGAAAGTCTTATAGGCTTCGTTCCCGACAGGAGGGGGCACGACAGGCGGTATGCCCTCGACTGCGGCAAGCTGCGCGCGCTCGGCTGGCAGCCGCAGACGGAGTTTTCCGAAGGCTTGCGGCGTACGGTGCGCTGGTACGAAGAGAACGCGGGCTGGGTAGGCGACATACTCAGCGGGGTATATCTGCTTAAAAACAGCCGCGTGCGCACGGGCGAACGCATGGGAGGGGGCAACGGTGAAGTACATTGATATAGCGCATGTAAATAAAAGAGTGAGCAGGATAGTCTGCGGCACCGCCGCGGCGCCCTATAACACGGGTGCCGACTGCAACGAACTTTTAAGCGGCATGCTGGCGCTCGGGGTGAATGTGTTCGATACCGCCCGCGTATACGGCGGCGCGGAGAGGGCGCTCGGCAGGTGGATATCCGGCTGCGGCGTGCGCGAAGATATAGTCCTCATCACCAAGTGCTGCCACCCGGATATCCTCGGGCGCAGGCGGGTGAACGCAAGGGCGATGCGCGCCGACCTGAAAAGGTCGCTCTCCCTTCTTAATACCGGCTATGTCGATATATTCCTGTTGCACCGCGACGACCCGTCGGTGCCCGCAGGAGAGCTGGTGGAGGAGCTCAACGCCCTGCACGCCGAGGGCAGGATAGGCGCGTTCGGCGGTTCCAACTGGACTTACGCCCGCGTGGCCGAGGCCAACGAATACGCCTATGCGCACGGGCTTGTCCCGTTTGCGGTAAGCAGCCCCGATTTCAGCCTTGCCGTGCGCGCACGCGACATCTGGGGCGGCGGCGAAAGCATTTCGGGCACGGATATGGCGCGGGTCAGGCGCGGCTATGCCGAAAACGGCATTGCGGTGCTCGCTTATTCGGCGCTGGCGCGCGGGCTGTTTTCCGGTAAGTTTTCTTCCGGCAGCGAGAGGGCGGCCCGCGCCGCACTCGATAAATATGCGGTAAAGGGGTATCTCACGCAGGACAACCTTGCGCGGCTTGCCCGCTGCGAAAAGCTGGCGCGCATGAAGGGCGTTACCGTTGCGCAGATAGCGCTGGCGTACGTGCTGTGCGCGCAGCCGCTTTCGATGGCGGCGGTCAGCTGCTCGCGGATCGCGCGCATGGAGGAGAACGCGCTCGCCGCCGACATCGTGCTTTCCGCCGAGGAGATAAGTTACCTCGAAGGCGGCATTGCGGCACAATAGCCGCGGTATATATGCGGGGCAATCGTAAAATAAGGTAAATGTTATGAAATCTTTTGCAGGTAAAACGGTGCTCGTCACGGGCGGAACCGCCGGCATAGGGCTTGCCGTGTGCGAGCTGTTCTCTTCGCTCGGCGCGTCGGTGGCGTGCATGGCGCGGCACAGGTCGGAAAAATTCTTTTCTGTGTGCGCGGACGTCTCCGACGAACAGTCCGTCCGCCGAGCAACGGCAGAGGTGGCGGAAAAGTTCGGCGGCATAGACGTGCTGGTGTGCAACGCAGGTTTCGGCATCTCGGGCGCGGCGGAATGCACCGCGGCGGAGGACGTTTTAAGGCTCTTCGAAGTAAACTTTCTTGGCGTGCACAATGCCGTGCGGGCGGCGCTGCCCTATATGCGCGGCAGGGGCGGGCACATCATAACGGTAAGTTCGGTGGCGGCGCTGCTGCCCATACCCTATCAGTCCTACTATTCGGCAAGCAAGGCGGCAGTCTCGTCGTTCAGCGCCGCTCTGAAAAACGAGGTCGCGCCCTTTGGCGTAAAGGTGTGCGCCGTGCTACCCGGTGACGTTAAGACGGGCTTTACCTCCGCAAGGAAGAAGAACGCGGACGACGGCGTGTACGCGCCGCGCGCAGAGCGCGCGGTGAGCGCCATGGAGCGCGACGAGCAGGGCGGCATGCCTCCGCAGGCAGTGGCAAGGGCGGTGGCAAGGCAGGCGGCGCGCAAAAATCCGCCCGTGCAGGTGGTAGTGGGCGCGAAGTATAAGTTGTTCGCTCTGCTGGCAAAACTGTTGCCGCGGCGCCTTGTGAACTACATACTCGGCAGACTATACTGAACATAAGCCCCGCGGCGCGGGGCGTTGTTTTTGTAGTATTATATTGCGGGCAATTTTGTCTGTGCCGCGCACGGTTGACATTTTTGCGCGCGTTTAATATAATACTAAGAGAGAGTAAACAAGGTGTTATCATGAAGATCTGCATTTTCGGCGCTTCGAGCGCCACTATAGACCAAACTTATATAACAGAGGTGGAGCGTCTCGCCGAAACGATGGCGAGGAGAGGGCACTCGCTGGTTTTCGGCGCGGGCGCCACAGGCGCGATGGGCGCGGCGGCGCGCGGCACCAAGCGGGGCGGTGGCTTTATTCAGGGCGTCATCCCCGAGTTTTTCCGCGAAGAGGGGGTGGAAAAGATCTACCCGGAATGTGACCTGCTCACTTTCACCGATTCCATGGCGCAGCGCAAGACTATGATGGAGGACCTTGCCGACGCGTTCATAATTGCTCCCGGCGGCATAGGCACGCTGGAGGAGTTCTTCGAGGTGATAACCTTGAAGCAGCTCGGCAGGCACAACAAGGCGGTGGCGATATTCAATATATCGGGATATTACGACACGCTGGAAAACTTCATGGCGGAGATGGCGGAAAAGTCCTTCCTCGCGCACGAGTGCAGGCAGATGTATAAGTACTTCACCGACGGGGACGATCTTTTGCGCTATATCGAAAATTACAGCCCCGACGATGTGAGCTGGCGCACGCTGAAAAAGGTGGACTGATGATCTCTGTGGTATTCGTCTGCCTGGGCAATATATGCCGCTCGCCCATGGCCGAACTGATCTTTTCAAAGCTCGCCGCGGAGCGGGCGCCGCAGCTTGCGCTCGACATAACTTCGCGCGGGACTTCGGACGAAGAGGAGGATAACCCCATCTACCCGCCCGCGGCGAAGGTGCTGCGCGAACACGGCATAACGGGCGCGCACCGCGCAAGGCAGCTGACAAAGCGCGAGGTGGTGAACGCCGACTATGTGCTGGTAATGGACTCATCCAACCTGTTCGACGTGCTCCGTTTAACGGGCGGAATGTTCAGCGACAAGGTGTTCAAGCTGTGCTCGTTCACCTCGCGTCCGCGCGACGTGGCCGACCCGTGGTACACGCGCGACTTCGAGGGCGCCTACCGCGATATTCTTGACGGCTGCGAGGGCTTTTTGAGGTATCTGCTGAATAGATACGGGAATAAATAATTATTTTAATATATAGTGTTTGCGGCATATATGCGGATGTTTTTCTGAAAAATCGTGTATTTTGCCGTTATTTTTAATTTTACTATTGACTTGCGGCCGCGGCGGGGTTATAATATTAGGCGTAAGGCGGAAAGCCCGCGTGCTTGCGCTTTACGGAGGAATATTTATGTCAAGAAGAAGTAAAAACAAGGGCGGGAGCAGCGTAAGCTATATCCTCCTGCTCGGCATTCTGGTCATGGCGGTGCTCGCCATAGTCGGCGTATGCATAGCGTGGGTTACCCGCAGCGGCGAGGGACTCGGCGGACTGGTGTCCGGCTCGTCAGACCTGAAACTCGGCGACATGTTCGAAACTTACGGCGAGGGCGAAAGCGAGATCGCGGGCGCCTTCAGGGTAATGGCGGCGTTCGGCATACTTACGGCGATACTCTCCGTTGCCACGCTGGTGCTTGCGGGCGTCTCCAAGGTGCTCGGCTGGAAGCTGTTCCGCTTCCTGCTCATAGTTGCGGCGGTGGTGTGCGTGATATGCGCCGTTGTAAGCATCATCACCACGTTCTCTTTCTGCGACAAGGCTATAAGCCTCGATCTGGGCGAGCTTGCATCCACAGAGATGACCCCTGCGGCGGGCGCATGGCTCACCGGCATCGGCGGCGCGCTTGCAGGTCTTGTGGGGATAGGCGCCGCGCTCAAGAGCTGAGATCCATCAAAGGCCGGATATTTATTTTTAAGGTTGCGTTCAATAAGGCGCGCCGCGTGCAGAAACTGCACGCGGCGCGCCTTTCTGTTTTGTACATGTTTATTGTGTGCGCCGGCGCGTGCCCGTAAAATTTTTCTCAAAAACTTCTTCCGGACGCTTGACATTTACAAAACAAGATATTATCATATGATTAAACATTCATATGTAAGGAGGCATGCGACATGCAAAACACCTGCAATACGCCCGAACGGCACGAGGGCGTCATGAAGGCGGCGCTGGCCGCCATGCCGTCGGAGGAGGGTATCGCCGTGATGGCTGCGCGCTTCAAGGCGATAAGCGAACCTTCGCGGCTGAAGATCCTGCTTGCGCTCTCGGCGGGGGAGCTGTGCGTGGAGCACATCTGCGCCGCGGTGGGCGGGCAGCAGAGCGCCGTTTCGCACCAGCTGAAGACGCTTAAGGACAACAGGATAATCAAGAGCCGCCGCGACGGGAAGAATATCCTCTACTCCGTCGACGACGAGCATATCGTGACCATGATCAGGGTGGCAAAGGAGCATCTGCACGGCGATGATTAAGGTATTCAGGCTTGAGGGGCTGGACTGCGCCGCATGCGCGTCCGAGCTGGAGCAGATAATTTCGAAGGTCGGAGGCGTAAAGAACGCCTCTGTGGATTTCATCGCGCAGAAGGCGCGATTCGAGTGCGGCGACGAGCGTGCCGCCGAAGAGGTGCGCGCAAAGTGCAACGCGTTCGAGGACGTGAAGGTGATCGGCGAGGAGAACGAAGGCTGCGGCAGAAGGGAGATACAGCTGGAAAATATCGACTGCGCGTCGTGCGCGGCGGAGCTGGAAGAGCTGGTCTCCGGAGTAAGGGGCGTAAAGAACGCCTCTGTGGATTTTATCGCGCAGAAGGTATATTTTGACTGTGACAGCGAGGACACTGTCGAAGCGGTAAAGAGGTGCTGCAACGGGTTCGAGGAGGTGCGCGTAGTCGAGCCTGCCGTCCCCGCCCCCGGCACGGAAAAGCTGAAGATTGAGGGGCTAGACTGTGCCAACTGTGCGCGGGAGCTCGAAGAGATACTCAACGGTACCGAGGGCGTGACGGCGGCGGTGGATTTCATGAACATGACGGTCACGCTCAGCTGCGAAAGCCCCGCCGCGCGCGAGAGGGCGATATACGCCATAAATCATTTCGAGGACGTCAGGGTGGCGGAAGACCTGCCCGGAAAGCCCGCGGCAAAGGGACTGCTGAGGCAGCACCTGCGCGAGATCGTTCAGGTGATGGTTTCGGTGGCGTGTTTCATCCCTGCAATGATATTATACTTCGCGGGCGGAAACACGGGCAGAATTATTTCCTATCCGCTGTTTGCGGTATCCTACCTCTCGGTGGGGTGGGAGGTGCTCGCAAATACCGTCAAAAACATCTCCAAGGGCAGGATATTCGACGAAAATTTTCTGATGACGGTGGCTTCGGTGGCCGCGGTCGTACTCGGCATAGTTTCCGGCGACGGCCTTTACGAGGGTGTGGCGGTCATGCTGCTGTATCAGATCGGCGAGCTGCTGCAGTCGGTCGCCGTGGGTTCCTCGCGCAATTCCATTACAAAGCTGATGGATCTCAGGAGCGATACCGCCACTTTGCTTAAGGGCGGCGAACAGGTGACTGTAAGGCCGGAGGAGCTGGAGGCCGGGGACGTCATCCTAATAAAGGCGGGCGAAAAGGTGCCCGTCGACGGCGTGATAGTAAAGGGAGAGAGCGCGCTGGATATGCGCTCGCTCAACGGCGAATCGTTGCCCGTAGAAGTCGGGGAAGGGCAGGAGATACTCTCAGGCGCTATAAACGTCTCCGGGGCGTTAGAGGTAAAAGTGCTGCGCAGGTACTGCGATTCGGCGGTGGCAAAGATACTCGACCTTGTGGAGAATTCCACTGCAAAGAAGGCTAAGCCCGAAAAGTTCATAACAAAGTTCGCCCGATACTACACCCCTGCGGTGTGCGCCGCCGCGCTCGTCGTGGCCGCGCTGGTGCCCACGGTCATCTGCGCGGCGAACGGAACGTTCGGCTGGCCGACATATTCGGAGTGGATCTCGAGGGCGCTTTCGTTCCTCGTAATAAGCTGCCCGTGCGCGCTGGTCATTTCGGTGCCGCTCTCCTACTTCGGCGGCATAGGCCGCGCGGCAAGCTCGGGCATACTCGTAAAGGGTTCCACCTGCCTGGACGAACTCGCGCAGTGCAAGGTGGCGGCGTTCGATAAGACAGGCACGCTCACCGAAGGTTCATTCAAAATAATCTCATCCGATTCCGACATGGCAGTGCAGCTTGCTGCTGCGGCGGAAAAATATTCCTCCCATCCGATAGCCGCGGCGTTCGCGGATGTGGCTACGCCGTATGCGGCCGAAAGCGCCGAAGAGGTGGCCGGGCGCGGCATCAGGTGCCTGGCGGACGGAAAGGCGCTGCTGTGCGGCAACGCTAAGCTGCTCAGTGAAAACGGCATAGTTTTTCCCGAAAAGGACAGCATATATACAGTGATCTACGTCGCTTACGACGGCGGATACGTCGGCTGCATAGAGATAGGCGACGGCGTTAAGGCGGACGCGAAGCGCGCCGTTGCGGAGCTGAAGCGGCAGGGTGTTGAGTACTGCACCATGCTCACCGGCGACAATTCCGCGCGCGCGGCGGCGGTAGCCGGAGAGGTCGGGCTGGACGGCTTCGAAGCGGGCCTGCTGCCCGACGGAAAGCTGGAATGCGCCGAACGGCTGAGACGGCGCGGCAAGCTGATCTATGTCGGCGACGGTATAAACGACGCGCCCGTTATGGCTGCGGCGGACTGCGCGGTGTCCATGGGCAAGGTCGGCTCCGACGCGGCTATAGAGGCCAGCGACATGGTGCTCGTCACCGACAATCTGGAACTGCTGCCCAAGGCCGGGCGGATAGCAAGGGGCACGCGCTCGATAGTCTTCCAGAATATTGCAGGCTCGCTCGCGGTAAAGCTGGTCGTCATGGTGCTCGGCGTTGCGGTGCAGGGCTTTCCGCTGATCGCCGCGGTGGCCGCGGACGTCGGCGTGATGCTGATCGCCGTGCTAAACTCCATGCGCACGAAACTCATAAAATAAGACCGGCACACGGTGCGGGGCGGGCTTCGGCCCGCCCCTGTTTTTTTGCGCGGTCCTGCCGCGTTGCCGAAAAAAGCCGCCGGGCCGCCTGCGTTTTACCGTAAAAAACAAAATATTTGATTTTTTTGCAGAAAAGCGATTGCAAATATACCCTTCGATGTAGTAAAATATTAAACGGATTATAACGCTCCGCTTGCGGGGCCTGCCAAAAAATATTCCGTTTTCTATCGGTTTGTTCAAGGAGTATAAATGGGACTTATCAGCTACATTCTCGGTTCCGACAGCAGGGCTGCGGTTAAAAAGCTCAACAAACTCGCCGTTAAGGTCGAGGAGCTCGAACCAAAGTACCAGAGCATGTCGGACGAGCAGCTCAAAGATCAGACGCGCGTGCTCAAAGAGAGGCTTGCAAAGGGCGAGACGCTCGACGACATAATGTTCGACGCCTTTGCCGCCCTGCGCGAGGCAAGCTGGCGCGTGCTCAAAATGAAGCATTTCCACGTTCAGATAATGGGCGGCATCTGCCTGCATCAGGGCCGTATCGCAGAGATGCGCACGGGCGAAGGCAAGACGCTCGTCTCTACCCTTCCCGCCTACCTCAACGCGCTCACCGGCAAGGGCGTGCACATTGTCACCGTAAACGATTATCTTGCAAGGCGCGACGCCGAGTGGATGGGAAAGGTGCATAAATTCATGGGACTCACCGTGGGCGTCGTCGTGCCCGGCATGGACGACAGGCAGAAGAAGGAGGCCTATGCGTGCGACATAGTTTACGGCACCAACAACGAGCTGGGCTTCGACTACCTGCGCGACAACCTCAAAGTTTCGCTCGCCTCCATGGTGCAGCGCGAACTCAACTTCTGCATAATCGACGAAGTGGACTCCATTCTCATCGACGAGGCGCGCACCCCGCTCATCATCTCGGGCAGGGGCGGCGAAAGCTCGAGACTGTACGAGGACGTCGACAGGTTCGTGCGCACGCTGACGGGCGGATTCGACGATGACAAGAAGGACGCCGAAAAGAAAGCGCCCTCCCGCCGCAAAAAGGAGCTCACCGCAGAGGAGCAGGAGGCGAACGCACGCCTTGCGGCCATCCTCGAAGAGATGGAAAACTGGGACTACATCATAGACCGCAAGGAAAAATCGGTGACCATAACCGAAAAGGGCGCCGAAAAGGCCGAGCGTTTCTTCGGCATAGCCAACCTTGCCGATATAGAGAACGCCGACCTCAACCACCACATACAGCAGGCGCTCAAAGCGCACGAACTGTTCAAGCGCGACGAGGACTACATCGTCTCCAACGACGGCGAGATACTCATAGTGGACGAATTCACGGGCCGACTGATGAACGGCAGGCGTTATTCCGACGGCCTGCACCAGGCCATAGAGGCCAAGGAACACGTAAAGGTTCGCAACGAAAACAAGACGCACGCAACGGTAACGTTCCAGAACTACTTCCGCCTGTATAACAAGCTTTCCGGCATGACGGGTACCGCCAAGACGGAGGAGGCGGAGTTCCGCACCATCTATTCGCTCGACGTGGTGGAAATACCCACCAACAAGCCCGTGCAGCGCAAGGACTACGCCGACATGATCTATTCCACCGAGGACGGCAAAAAGCGCGCCATCGTGAACGAGATAGTCGAGCGCCACGCCAAGGGCCAGCCCATACTTATCGGTACGGTGACGGTGGATAAGTCTGAAGAGCTTTCCAGGCTGCTGCACCGCAACGGCGTAAAGCACAATATCTTAAACGCCAAGAACCACGAGCGCGAGGCCGAGATAGTCGCTCAGGCGGGCCGTTACGGCGCGGTGACCATCGCCACCAACATGGCGGGCCGCGGCACCGATATCCTTTTGGGCGGCAACCCCGAATATCTTGCCAAAAAGCGCATGAGGGAGGAGGGTTTCGACCACGACATGATAGAGGTCGCCATCTCCTATGCCGACAGGGAGTTCAACGAGGAGGAGATAAAGGCGCGCGAGCGCTATGCCGAACTGTATGCCAAGTTCAAGGCGGAGACGGACGCCGAAAAGGTGAAGGTCATCGAGGCGGGCGGCCTGTGCATCATAGGCACCGAGCGCCACGAAAGCCGCCGCATAGACAACCAGCTGCGCGGCCGTTCGGGCCGTCAGGGCGACCCCGGCGTTTCCATATTCTATATCTCGCTGGAGGACGACCTTGCAAAGCGCTTCGGCGGCGAGAGGATAAAGTCCATCTACAACGCATTCAAGCTGGACGAGGACCAGTGCCTGCAGTCCAAGATGCTCTCCCGCGCGATAGAGAACGCGCAGAAGGCCATCGAGGGCCGCAACTTCGCCATCCGCAAGCGCACGCTGCAGTATGACGAGGTGATGAACGAACAGCGAAAGACGATCTACGGCGAGCGCCTCAAAGTGCTCAAGGGCGAGGACGTGCACGAGCAGATGCTCAAATATATCCCCGACTATATAGAAAAGGTAGTGGGCGAAACGGTGAACACCGAGGCCATGCCCGAAAAGTGGGACGAGGAGGCGCTCAACGAGGCGCTTAAAACGAGGGTATATCCCGACGAATGTACCTTTACCGTAACGCGCGACATGCTCGAGCGCTGGGACTACCAGAAGGCGATAAATAAGATCTCCAAGGAGGTCATCGCCGCCTACGAACAGAAGATAGTCAACATCAAAAACGAAACTCACGGCCAGGTGGACTATCACCAGATAGAGCGCAACGAACTGCTCCGTTCGGTCGATAGGAACTGGATAGATCACATTGACGCAATGGATCAGCTCCGCAAGGGCATCGGCCTGCGCGGCTATGCCCAGCAGGATCCCGTAATAGCCTACAAGCAGGAAGGCTACGAGATGTTCACCGACATGATAGACCGCGTGCAGACGACCACCATCTCCCGTCTGCTCAAGGGCAGGATAGTGCGCGTCCGCCCCGGCCAGCAGCCCGGCAGGCCCGCACCCGCGGCGCGCCCCGCGGAGCCCGCGCAGGCGCCCGCCGAAAAGGAAAAGTCGGAAGCTCCCGAAAAGGCCGAAGGCGACACGGCGCCCGCAGCTCAGTCCGCTCGCGCGGCCCGTCCGGCACCCGCCGGCCCCGTGAACATGCAGGCTGCATCCGCAGGCGGGCTTGCGATGCGTCCGCAGGAATTCACTCCCAATCCCGTCGGGCCGCAGGCTCCGCTCGTAAGGGGCAAAAAGAAGGAGCCCGGCCGCAACGATCCCTGTCCCTGCGGCAGCGGAAAGAAGTATAAGGACTGCTGCTACTGGAAGGATCACAGATAATCAGGCCCAATAGTTGCGGCATATATGCCGCCTTATCGCGGTAAGCGCCGCTTGCTGCGGTACCTTAAAGGAAATTTTATGTTCAAAGCAGACGATTACAGATTAAGGCTCAAGTCGCTTTCGGAGACGCTCGCGGAGGCAAAATATGCCCTCGACATAGACAACATCGGCGATAAGCTGAAGGAGCTGCGCGCCGAACAGGAGAAGCCCGAGGTGTGGAACGACCTTGAAAAGTCCAAACACATCGGCAGGGAGATCTCGGTCATCGAAGGCAAGATAGCCGCATACAACAAGGGCGAGAGTGCGCTCAAAGACGCGCAGGCATTTGTAGACCTCATCGAGGAGGCCGACGACGAGAGCCTCGTGCCCGAGCTGGAGAAGATGATAAATTCGGCGGAGTCCGACATAGAGGAGATGCGCATTAAGGCGCTGCTCAAAGGCAAGTACGACGCCAACAACGCCATTTTGAGCCTGCATGCGGGCGCGGGCGGCACAGAGGCGTGCGACTGGACGCAGATGCTCTACCGCATGTACCAGCGCTACTGCGAAAAAGAGGGCTTCAAAGTGACCGAACTCGACCGTGAGGACGGCGACGAGGCCGGCATCAAGAGCGTGAGCTTCAAGGTGGAGGGCGAAAACGCCTACGGCTTCCTCAAAGCCGAAAAGGGCGTGCACAGGCTGGTGCGCATCTCGCCCTTCGACAGCAACAAGCGCCGCCACACCTCGTTTGCCTCGCTCGAGGTCATGCCCGAGGTCGACGACGAGGGCGAAGTTGAGATCCGCGACGAGGACATAAGGATAGACGTCTACCGCTCCTCGGGCGCGGGCGGGCAGAAAGTAAACAAGACCGAGACCGCCATAAGGATAACGCACTTCCCCACGGGCATAGTCGTGACCTGCCAGAACGAGCGCAGCCAGCTGCAGAACAAGGCGATGGCGTTCCAGTACCTGCGCGCAAAGCTGGTCGAAAGGCAGATCGCCGAGCGCGAGGCTGCCGACGCAGAGCTCAAGGGCGAGATAAAGAAGATAGAGTGGGGCAGCCAGATACGCTCTTATGTGTTCTGCCCGTACACCCTGGTAAAGGATCACCGCACGGGATATGAAATGACCGACATCCAGGCTGTGATGGACGGCGACATTCAGGGATTTATCATCGACTACCTCAAAAAGACGGGCTGATATGCCCTGTTCATTGCAATTTCTGCTTAAAAATCAAAGCGCCGCAGGCGCGGTAATAGTTCCATTGAAGGAGGGAAAAACATGGCTGCAACTTTAAGCGTTGCCGAAAGGTGTATGGCGCTTTCGCGCAAGGTGCTCACGCTGGGCATAGGCATAAACAGCAGGAGGAGCGCGCAGGAGATCTTCAGGCAGCTGAGCGAGAGCGCCAACGAGTTCGGTTCGGACATGATAGCGCTGAACTATCTGCCCAACCGCTCTATGCGCGCACAGCAGGCCGTGGAATGCGTAAAATGCGGGCAGAAGGTGATATATCTGCTCAATCTTGCGTTGCGCGAGGGAATGTTCGACGGCAAGGCGGTAAGCGAGGCGCTCCAGATGGCGATCGTGCTCGAAAACGAGGCCAACGCGCTCGTAAAGGCGTATGTGCCCGGTCCCGCGCCCCTGCCTGCAAAGCCCGAGCCTGAACCCGCACCCGAACCCGAGCCCGAGGCGGTGGCGGAGCCCGAACCCGAGCCCGATCCTGACCCCGACGGCTTCGACGCGCCCTTCGAAGGCGACCTCAACTGAGGGGGTGCTGCAACTTTTGGCTGCAGGGCAGTGACCTGCGGCGGGATAAGTGCGGCAAAATACATAAAAAAATATGTGCGGCGCCATGCGCCGCACTTGCATTTCTGCGAACGGATATGTACGATATAAGCAAGTTTGAAATCAAAAATGAGCCGATAATACTCGGCATCGAATCGAGCTGCGACGAAACGGCGTGCGCGGTGCTGCGCGGCAGGAAGATACTCTCCGACAGGATAATCTCCTCCGCAAGCGAACAGGCCAGGTACGGCGGAGTGGTGCCGGAGATCGCCTCGCGCATGCACACGGAGGCGGTGGACGAAGTGTGCCGTCTGGCCCTTGCCGACGCGGGGCTGTCCCCGCGCGACGTAGACTGCGTGGCGGCTACTTACGGGGCAGGCCTTTTGGGCGCGCTGCTCGTGGGGCTGTCGTTTGCCAAGGCGTTCGCGTTTGCCCTGAACGTTCCTTTCATAGCCGTGAATCACATCCGCGGGCACATATCCGCCGCCTATCTGGATAAGCCCGACTTAAAGCCGCCGTTTATAACGCTGCTTGCGAGCGGCGGGCATACCGCCATACTGCGCACCAAGACGTTCACCGAGTTCGACGTGCTCGCAGCTACTTCCGACGACGCCGCGGGCGAGGCGTTCGACAAGTGCGCGCGCGTGCTCGGACTGCCGTACCCGGGCGGGCCCTCTGTGCAGCGGCTGGCGGCGCAGGGCAGTCCCGTCATAAAGCTGCCCTCCGCGCTCGTGAAAAATTCCGAGCGGCTGCGCTTTTCTTACAGCGGATTAAAGACGGCCGTGCTCAACACCGTGCACAACGCGCGCCAGCGCGGCGAGCAGCTTAACTTTGCAGATCTGGCAGCCTCATTCCAGTGCGCCGCCATAGACCCGCTCGTAAAAAAGACGGTGGAGCTGGCAAAAAAATGCGGCATAGGCACCGTTACGGCGGGCGGAGGGGTGATAGCCAACGACTACCTGCGCGAAACGCTCGCGGCGGCCTGCCGCCGCGAGGGCCTCACGCTCGTGCTGCCCGAAAAGCGCTACTGCACCGACAACGCCGCCATGATAGCCTCCGAAGGGCTCAACAGATATATGGCGGGCAATTTCAGCGCGCTGGATGTAAACGCCGCCGCGGCGATTCCATTGTAAGCGTTCACAAAATCCGCCGTTCAGCGTGCCGCCAAACGGCAGAAAAACGCTTTACTTTCGCGAGGGGTTTGGTTATAATTATATTGCAGAACTGAATATAAAGGCTACAACGGAGGACAACCGCCGCTGCGCCCGCCCTTCAAGAGAGCTTCCGGCAGGTGAAAGGAGGCAGGAGCGCGCAGGGGATATCACCTCCCAGCTTATTTTCCGAACGCTTGCGCTATTAAGAAAATACGGAGTCATGACCCGTTACAACTCATGGCAAATAATAGTTTGTTTTGGTGGTATAAAAGCACTCGTTTTCGGTGTCCGAAATAACGCGGGTGCTTTATTTTTTACCTTTACAGGTTGCCGCCGCAAGGAGTGAAATTATGTATAAGAAGGTTGACACAACCCTCAACTTCCCCGCAAGGGAGCAGGAGGTCATCGACTTCTGGAAGGAGAACGAAGTCTTTGAAAAGTCGGTGAAGAGCAACGAGGGTGCCGAGGAGTTTTCGTTTTACGACGGCCCCCCTACGGCAAACGGCAAGCCGCACATCGGGCATATTTTAACGCGCGTAATGAAAGACCTCATTCCCCGCTACCAGACCATGAAGGGCAAGCACGTTTTAAGGAAGGCGGGCTGGGACACGCACGGCCTGCCCGTGGAGCTCGAAGTGGAAAAGATGCTCGGCATGGACGGCAAGCAGGACATCGAAAAGTACGGCATAGAGCCGTTCATAAAGCAGTGCAAACAGTCCGTGTGGAAGTACAAGGGCGAATGGGAGCGCATGTCGGAACGCGTCGGCTACTGGGCGGACATGAAGCACCCCTACGTCACTTACGACGACAACTATATCGAGTCGGAGTGGTGGGCGCTTAAAACCATGCACGAAAAGGGGCTGCTGTATAAGGGGCACAAGATAGTTCCCTACTGCCCGCGCTGCGGCACGGCGCTCTCCTCGCACGAGGTGGCGCAGGGATATAAACTTGTAAAGGAAAATTCGGTGGTCGTCCGCTTTAAGGTAAAGGGGGCGGAAAACCGCTACATCCTCGCGTGGACGACCACGCCGTGGACGCTGCCTTCCAACGTGGCGCTGTGCATGAACCCCGACGAACCCTATGTCGAGATAGAGAGCGACGGCGTGCGCTACATCCTTGCAAAGGCGCTCGTTGGCAACTTCTTCGAAGATCATAAAGTGATCGCCGAAAAGCCCGGCAGGGAGTGGGAGGGGCTGGAATACGAGCCGCTGTTCAAAGAGACTTCCGAAGAGATAAAGCGCATATCGCCCGCAAGCGCGCCCGCAAAGGCGCACTATGTGGTGTGCGACACCTACGTCACCATGGGCGACGGCACGGGCGTGGTGCACATTGCGCCCGCCTTCGGCGAGGACGACTATAAGGTGGGCAAGCGCTACGGCCTGCCCGTGGTGCAGCTTGTAAACGAGCGCGGCTGCTTCGATAAGCGCTTCCCCGCGGTGGACGGCGTGTTTGCCAAAAAGGCGGACAAGACGATAATAGAGATGCTCGAAAAGCAGGGCAGCCTGTTCAGGGTGGTGCCCTTCGAGCACGACTATCCCCACTGCTGGCGCTGCGACACGCCGCTTTTATACTACGCGCGCTCGAGCTGGTTCATCGAAGTCACCAAGGTAAAGGAGGAGATAAAGGCCGCCAACCGCTCGGTCAACTGGATGCCCGAGACCATAAAGGAAGGACGCATGGGCAACTTCCTGGATAACGTCATCGACTGGGGCCTCTCGCGCGACAGGTACTGGGGCACTCCGCTGCCCGTGTGGGTATGCCCCGACTGCGGCGAGATAGAGGTGATGGGCTCTAAAAAGGAACTCAAGGAGAAGTGCGGCATACCTGCAGATAAGGACATAGAGCTGCACCGCCCCTATCTCGACGATCTCACCTGCACCTGCCCCAGGTGCGGCGGAAAGATGAAGCGCACGCCCGAAGTCATAGACTGCTGGTTCGACTCCGGCTCCATGCCCTTTGCGCAGTATCACTACCCGTTCGAAAACGAGGACCTCTTCAAGGAGACCTTCCCTGCCGACTTCATCTCGGAGGCGGTCGACCAGACGCGCGGCTGGTTCTACACTCTGCTCGTCGTCAACACCATACTCTTCGGCAGGGCGCCCTTCAAAAACTGCATAGTTCTGGGGCACGTCAACGACAAGAACGGCATAAAGATGTCAAAGCACAAGGGCAACGTCGTCGACCCCTGGTCGGTGCTCGACAAGCAGGGCGCCGACGCGGTGCGCTGGTACTTCTATACCTCGTCCGCACCCTGGCTGCCCTCGCGCTTCTATGAAGAGGCGGTATCCGAGGCGCAGCGCAAATACCTCGGCACGCTGTGGAACACCTACGCGTTCTTCACGCTCTATGCCGAGATAGACAAATACGACCCTTCGAAGTATTCGCTCAAAGAATGCAGACTGTCGCTGATGGACAGGTGGATACTCTCCAAACTCAACAGCCTTGTAAAGCTGGTGGACGAGCACCTCGCGCGGTACGAGATAACCGAAAGTTCGCGCGCCATACAGGACTTTGCCGATATCCTTTCAAACTGGTACGTCCGCCGCTGCCGCGACCGCTTCTGGGGCAGCGACATGACGGAGGACAAGGCCGCCGCCTACACCACGCTGTACACCGTGCTCGTGACGCTGGCAAAGGTGACGGCGCCGTATACGCCCTTCGTTGCCGAGATGATGTACCGCAACCTCGTGCCGCAGTTCTATAAGGACGCACCCGTATCCGTGCATCTCTGCCGCTTCCCCGAGGCCGACGAATCGCTCATAGACGGCGGGCTCGAGCGCGGAATGGAAAACGTGCTGAGCATCGTGGTGAACGGTCGCTCGGCGCGCAACGCGGGCAACCTCAAAAACCGCCAGCCCCTTGCCGAGATGGTGGTGGTCTCCGAAAGGCCGCTCGAACTTTCCGAAGAGGAAAAGGCGATAGTGCTCGAGGAGCTCAACGTCAAGAAGATGACCGTTGCGGACGACGCCTCGAAATATATAAAGTACCGCTTAAAGCCGCAGCTCAAGACGCTCGGCCCCAAGTACGGCAAGCAGCTGGGCGCCATATCCAAATTCATCGCCGGCTGCAACGCCGAAGAGGTGCTGGCCGCCATCCGCAGGGACGGCAGCTTTGCCGTGCCCGGGCTCGACGGGGTAAGCCTTTCGCTCGAGGATCTGCAGGTGTTTTCCGACAGCGCCGAGGGTTTCGTCGCCCAGTCGGACAGGGGCATAACCGTGGCGCTCTCCGCCACGCTCACCGAGGAGCTGCTCGACGAGGGCGCCGAGCGCGAGATAGTCTCCAGGATACAGAACATGCGCAAGGAGGCGGGCTTCGAGGTCACCGACCGCATAGCCGTATATTTTACCGCCGAGGGGCGCGCGCGGCGCGTGCTCAAAGCGGGAGGGTTTGCCGCCGACGTGCTCGCGGACGGAATTGCCGAGGGCGCAGCACCCGAAGGCGCATACGTAAAAGAGCAGAACATCAACGGTGAAAAGGCGGTAATAGCCATAGTCCGCAAATAGGCCCGTTGCAAATTCAGTTATTGCCGCCGCGCAGGCATAGCCTGCGCGGCGCCTTCATACCTTATAAGTATGACGGCTTACGATCTTAAAGAGGGCGAAAGCGCCCGCATATCGCGGGTGGACATCTTGGGCGGGGCGGGCGAACGGCTGTGCGCGCTCGGCTTTGTAAGGGGCAGAACGGTGACGGCGCTCGGCTTTTCGCTGCTCAAAAGCTGCGTGCTGCTCGGCTGCGGCGCGGTGCGGCTGGCGGTGGGCAGGCCGCTGGCCGAAAAGATATTTGTGGAGCGCGCGGCATGAAGGTGGTGCTGGCGGGCAACCCCAATGCGGGCAAGACCACGCTGTTCAACGCGCTCACCCGAGGCAGACTGCCCACGGGCAACTGGCACGGCGTGACCACCCGCCCCGCATATAAAACGGTAAAGGGCGTAACGTATGCCGATGTGCCCGGCATGTATTCCTTCAACGGCTATTCGATGGAGGAGGCCTCCGCCGCAGAGGAGATAAAGTCGGCGGACATAGTGGTGAACGTGGTCGACGGGCTCACGCTCGAACAGTCGCTCTCGCTCACGCGGGCGCTGCTCGCCCTCAACGGGCGGGTGGTGCTCTATATAACAAAGCTCGGGCAGCTGAAAAGGCGGGGCGGCAGGCTGGACAAAGATAAACTCTCCGCCGCGCTGGGCGTGCCGGTAGCCACCGACGTAAAGCAGTTAAAGCGGCTGCTTTGCGCCCTTCCGTCCGCCGCGCCCCGACGGAAAAATATTGAAAAACTTTCGTTGAACGGGGCATATTACGGGGGCAATTGTTCGCTCACCCGCGCGGAAAGGCTGTTTTATAACCGCGCGTTCGCGCCGGCGTTTTTCATAGCCTCGGTACTGGCGATGTTCTTTCTGGCGTTCTTCCCGCATATGCCGGGTGACGCGCTCAAAACGCTGTGCGAAGACCTGATGACGCAAAAATTCGGCGGGTTTGTAAGGGCGGGGCTGCCCGATGGCAAGTTCCGTTCGTTCGTGTGCGACGGGCTGATAGGCGGCGCGGGCGGGGTGCTCGCGTTCGTGCCGCAGCTTGCGGTGCTCTACCTATTTTTAATACTGCTCGACGAGAGCGGCGTGATGTCCGCCCTGTCGTTCGTCACCGACGGCATATTCGGCAAAGCGGGCCTTTCGGGAAGGGCGGTGTTTTCGCTCATCTCGGGATTCGGCTGCACCGCCGCCGCCATACTCACCACCCGCGGCTTCTCCTCGCGCGCGGCGCAGCGGCGCACCGTGGCGGTGCTTGCCTACATACCCTGCGGCGCAAAGCTGCCCGTGTTTTTGACGCTGCTCTCGCCGCTGTTTTCCGACCCGTTCCCCGCGGTGTGCGCGCTGTACTTCGCGGGCATAACGCTGGCGCTCGTGATTTCGTCGGCAATGGGAGGCCGCGGCGAGGTCATGCTGTCCGAAGTCACGCCCGTCGGGCTGCCTTCGCCCCGCGCGGTGCTTAAAAAGTTGTATTTTCACATAAAAGGGTTTATAATCAAAGTGGCAACGGCAGTGCTCATATTCTGCGCGGTCAGCTGGCTGCTTTCAAACTATACTTTCACGCTCCGCCCCTGCGCGGTGGAAGACAGCATGCTCGCGGCGCTCAGCCGCGCCGCGCTTCCGCTGTTCGTGCCCATGGGCATAGCCGACTGGCGGCTGGCGTACGCCATGATCTCCGGCTTTGCCGCCAAGGAGAACATCGCGGCCACCATTTCAATGCTTATGCCTGGCGGCACGGGACTGGGCATGGCGGCGGGACTTGCCGCCGCGGCGTTCGTGCTCGCCTGCCCCGCGTGCATATCGGCGTTTTCCGCGGCCTGCAAAGAGGTGGGTTTCAAGTACGCGGCAAAGATATTCGCGCTGCAGCTTGCGTTTGCCTTTGCCTGCGGATATGTGGTCCGCTTTGTTGCGGGCATTTTTGATTGAACGGCACATATGCCTTAAATATTTCCTTTTACGGGGTCACGCATGAAAAAATTCGTAGCGCGCGGCGCGTGCGATCTGAAAACTTTCACCGACGAGAACTATCCGCAGGGCAGCTTTGCCTTTGCGGCGCTGCTGCGTGCGCGCGATATAAGGGTCAACGGCGTGCGCACGGGCGCAAACGTGCGGCTGAACGCCGGCGACGAGGTGACCTACTACACCACTCCCGCGCAGGAGGCAAAGCGCAGTCACGACGTCATATATGCCGACGAAAACGTGATGGTGTGCGATAAATATTCGGGCGTCTCCTCCGAGGGGCTGGCTTCGGAACTCTGCCATTTGGGCGCGCTGCCCGTGCACAGGCTGGACAGGAACACCGAGGGGCTGATAGTCTATGCGCTAGGCGGCGCGGCGGAGGAGGAACTGCTTCGCGCATTCAGGCAAAGGCGGGTGCATAAGACCTACCTTGCGCTGTGTAAAGACGCGTTCGCGCAGCCGTGCGGCACGCTTACCGCATACATCAAAAAGGGGGAAGGCGGCGTAAAGGTGTACGGCTCTCCCTGCGCGGGCGCGCTGACCGCCGTGAACGAGTACCGCGTGGAGGAACGCATGGACGGGATTGCACTGGTGAACATAACGCTGCACACCGGCAGGACGCACCAGATACGCGCGCACATGGCGTTCATCGGCTGCCCCGTGCTCGGGGACGAAAAGTACGGCGACGGCGCGCTCAACAAAAAATACGGCGCGCGCAGGCAGCGGCTTGTTTCAAAGACGCTGCAATTTGAGCTCGAAGGGCCGCTGAAATACCTGAACGATATAAAATTCATAAGCAGGTTCGTGCCGCACATTTAGCGGCACTTTTTAATTGTCTGCGGCATATACGGGCACCAATTGCCCATAGCCGGCCTGCCGTTCAGCTTGAATAAATTTTCTGTAAAGCTATTGACAGAACGCAAAAAATGGTTTATTGTTTATAACAAAGGACAGGCGGCGGGCGCTTTGCCCGCAAAATCGGCTGCCGCGCAGGGCGCGGAGGGGCAGGGAGACATGTATAATTTTCAGGCGCCGTTATTCTGGTTCAAATTCGTATTCCTCGCGGAGATCCTCGTGGCGGAAGCGCTCATAGTTTACCGCATGAAGCGCAGGCATGGTTTTGCGTGGCGGCTCGCCTTAACGCTGGCGCTGCTGCTCGGCTTTACCTTTGCGCTGCCCGTCCCGTTCTATAACGCCATATACTCCTCGGCGCTGTTCATGGCGATATTCCTTGCCACACTGCCGGCGCTCAAGCTGTGCTTCGACGAATCGTGGGGCAACATAGTTTTCTGCGGCTTCTTCTCCTATACCGAACAGCACATCTCCTATCAGCTGTATAACTTCTTCTGCATAGTGGCGGGACTGGACGCGAGCAGCAACCTCTACGGCGATTCCTTCGTGGGCGACCTGAACGGGCTGCAGGTGCTCGCCTTTGCAGTCACCCACGTGCTCGTGTATCTGGCGGGCTGGGCGGTGCTCAAATACCGCACCGAGCGGCAGAACGGCGGCGTTTTTTCGGTAAGGCGCATAAAATCGCTCGTTGCGTCGATAGTAATTGTATCGGTCAACGTAATTCTCAATGCGTTCGTCGTTTACGACCTGCCCTCCGACGCCTCGCCGTTCATCAGCGCGATAATAATCTTTTACAACATCTTCAGCTGCGTGCTGGCGCTCGGCATGCAGATAGCGGTGCTCGGCAGGGAGGAGGTCGAGGGCGAGCTGAAATTCGTCGAGGACCTGTGGAACAAGAACAAGCAGATTTACGAGCTGAGCAAGGAGAACGTGGACTTCATAAACATGAAGTGCCACGATCTGCGCCACCGCATACGCAATGCGCGCAAGCGCCCGTTCATCGACGAAAACGAACTCAAAGAGATAGAGCAGGCCGTGGACATATACGACGGGATATTGCAGACGGGCAACGAGGTGCTCGACGTAGTGCTCTCGGAGGAGAGCGTCTTTTGCAGCCGCAACGGCATACACCTCGTGTGCAACATAGACGGCGCGCCGCTTTCGTTCATGCAGCCCGCCGACATATACGCCATCTTTCAGAACGCGCTGCACAACGCCATCGACGCGGTGCTCAAATTTCCCGAAAGCGACAGGCGGGTGGTGCGGCTGAACGTGTGGCGCAAGGCCAACATGATCTCCGTGCATATGGAAAACGAGGTGGCGGAGGGCGAGAGCGTTCGCTTTGAAAACGGCCTGCCCGTGACAAACAGCCCCGAAAGGAACCTTCACGGTTTCGGCATGCGCAGCATACGCGCCTCGGTCGAGCGCTACAACGGCTGCATGCTCGCGGAGATGAGGGATGGCAGTTTCTGCCTTGACATAATGATACCGGTGCCCGCCGCGGCGGGCGGCGCGGCGCTGAAGGAGGGAGCGTGAGATGCTCAGCGTGTGCATAGTAGAAGACGAAGAGAGCAATATAAAACTGCTTACCGAGTACCTCTGGCGGTTCGGCCGCGAAAACGGCGAGGCGTTTTCAATCACATCCTTCCGCGACGGGCTGGCGTTCCTCGAAGGTTATCATCCGGACTACGATCTCGTGCTCATGGACATCCAGATGCCCGGCATAGACGGCATGGAGACGGCGCGCAGGCTGAGAAAGCTGGACGAAAACGTGGCGATAATATTTATCACCAATCTCGTAAAGTACGCCATACACGGCTACGAGGTGCAGGCGTTGGACTACATCGTAAAGCCCGTCGTCTATGAAAGTTTCGCGGCGCGGATAAAGAAGTTCATCGACCATTCCCGCGCCCGCCGCAAGCGGGAGGTCGTGCTCGCTTCGGGCGCCACGATAAGGCGCGTGGACGCAAACGACATCTATTACGTGATAGTCGAAGGCCACTACCTGCGCTACCGTATAGTCAGCGGCGACTTCTCGGTGTACGGCTCGCTGGTGCAGGCGGAAAACGCGCTTTCGGGCGCGCCGTTCGTAAAGTGCAACAGCGGGATACTTGTAAACCTGAACTACGTGCAGACCATCGAAAAGGACAGCGTTCAGGTGGCGGGCGACTGGCTGCCTATAAGCCGCAATAAAAAGAAGGACTTCGTGGCGGCGGTGACGAAGTTCCTGGCCGAATACCGATAAAGACATGGCTGCGGTCTCCTGCGGGAGGCCGTTTTTTTGTGCCCTGCTTGCAAAAGCGGGGCCTTTTTTGCGCAAATCGAGCAGATTTTGAAAGAAAAGTTGCAGATTATTCTGCACGTCTTGTTTTTTCGGGGGGGGGGGTGATATACTTGCCTCGCTATGTAAAATCCCACTTACTGCGAGGAAGATATGAAGTTTCTTAAAAGCCTTTTCGGCAATCTGCGCACAAGGATCTGGGCGATAGTCACCATGGTGCTCGTCGTGCTGATGGTGGTGGTGACGGCGCTCACTTCTACCGTCCTGTACGACATTGCCTGCATAGCCCTCGGCGCGCGGCGCACCGTGGGCAGGGGCAAGGGCTCTTACTACGAGCTGACCGCCGCAAACAAGCAGGAGGCCTATGAAAACGGCAACGCCCTTACGGAGCGCATCTGCGAAGAGGGCTTCGTGCTGCTCAAAAACGAAGGCGGCGCGCTGCCCCTTGCCGGGGGCGCAAAGGTCAGCGTGTTCGGCAAGAATTCCGTCAACCTCGTCTACGGCGGCACGGGTTCGGGCGGCGGCAATTTCAGGAACGCGCCCACCATCTTCGACAGCCTGGAAGAGGCGGGGTTCGAAGTGAACCCCGAACTGCGCGCATTCTATGAAGACGACTCGAGATCGGGCGGCGGCAGGTCTGCCAATCCCGCGATAGAGAACAGCGGCAAGGAGGTGCTCGAAACGGGCGAAACGCCCCAGGCGAGTTACCCCGCCGCGGTAAAGGAGAGCTATTCCGAATACTCCGACGCCGCCATCGTCGTACTTTCGCGCATAGGCGGCGAGGGCTTCGACCTCCCCCGCACGGCTGCGGGCGACGACGGCAGGCACTACCTTGAACTCGACGCCGACGAGCAGGCGCTGATAGAAGCCGTTACCGCGGCAAACTTCGGCAAGGTGATAGTGCTCATAAACGCCAGCACCACCATAGAGGCGGGCGTGCTTGAAGAGGACGACGGCATCGATGCCGTGATGAGCATGGGCGGCATGGGCTTTTCGGGCATAATGGCGCTCGGCAGGCTGCTCAACGGCGAGGTCTCCCCCTCCGGCAGGACGGTGGATACCTGGGCGGCGGACTTCACCGCTTCGCCCGTGTGGAACAACTTCGGCAACAACGGCATATCGGGCGGAAACGGCGTGATGCCGGGCAACGCCTACGTCAACAGAGATTCCAAGGGCAATTATTCACAGGCGGGTTACTACTACACCGACTATGAAGAGGGCATCTATATGGGCTACCGCTACTACGAGACGCGCGGCTACACCGACGGCGAGCAGTGGTACAGGGAAAACGTCGTGTGCCCCTTCGGCTACGGGCTTTCCTACACCGATTTCAGCTGGGAGGTGCTCAACGCGGACGAACTCTCCTCCCTTGCGGTGAACGACGAAAACAAGACCGACCCCGTGACGATAGAGGTAAAGGTGACCAATACCGGAAAAGTTGCGGGCGCCGACGTGGTGCAGCTGTACTGCGACCCTCCCGAGGGCACGCTTGAAAAGTCCTCTACCGTGCTCGTCGGCTTTGCCAAGACGGAGCGGCTGGCGGCGGGCGCCTCGGAGGTGGTGGAGCTCTCGTTCGAGCCCTACTTTGCCGCCTCGTACGACAGCGGAGATGCGGACGGCGAAAGCGGCTATACCCTTGAAGAGGGCAGGTATGCGCTGCGGTTAAAGACGGACGCCCACACCGCCAAGGCGGGCGTCGCCGATATAGAGTTCAACGTGGACGACGAGGTGGTGTTTACCGAGGATCCCCACAACGAGGGTGCGGCGATAGAGAACAGGTTCGAGGGGGCTGACGACCAGCTCGACACGGTGCTTTCGCGCAGCGACTGGGAGGGCACCTGGCCCACCCGCACCGACAACCGCGAGCTGGACGACGAGCTCCGCGCGGCGCTGGCCTCTACCGAAGAGAACAACCCGAACGAATACAAAGACTTGCCCCTCACCGGGCAGGATACCGATCTCAACGCCATAGACCTGCGCGGGCTGGACTACGACGCGCCCGAGTGGGAGGAATTCCTGAATGCCCTCACCTTTCAGGAGATGAAGGATCTGTTCAACCGCGGCGCGTTCAAAACTTACGGCATAATGCGCCTCAACCTGCCCGAAACGGTGGCGTCGGACGGCCCTGTGGGCTTCACCAACTTCATCAGCCTGAGCGAGACGGGCAACGTTGCGTATGCCAGCGAATACGTGCTGGGCAGCACGTGGAGCACCGAACTTGCCTATGCTATGGGGCAGTGCGTGGGCGAAGAGGGCGCCTACGGCGACGTCAGCGGCGTTGCCACGCCATATACCGGTTGGTATGCGCCCGGCCTGAACCTGCACCGCAGCCCGTTCGGCGGCAGGAACTTCGAATATTTTTCCGAAGACCCCTATCTTTCGGGCTTCATGGCAGCGGCCGAGATAGAGGGCGCGCAGAGCAAGGGCCTCGTGACCTACATGAAGCACTTCGCGCTCAACGAGCAGGAGACCTACCGCGAGGACAACGGCGTAGCCTCGTGGGCGACCGAACAGGCGATACGCGAACTGTATCTGCGCCCGTTCGAAATAGCTGTCAAGTACGGCGAAGCGAGCGGCATAATGTCATCGTTCAACCGCATAGGCACGAAGTGGACGGGCGGCGACTATGTGCTGCTCACCGATGTGCTTCGCGGCGAATGGGGATTTACCGGCTCGGTGATATGCGACTTCAACGTAAATCCCTATATGAGCGCCAAACAGATGATATATGCGGGCGGCGACCTCAACCTGACCACCATGCGCTACTGGATGCGCCCGGACGAGACGTCGGCAGGCGACGTCAGCGTGCTCAGGCGCGCGGCGCACAACGTGCTGTACAGCGTGATAAATTCCAATGCGATGAACGGCATTACCGAAAATACCCGCCTGCGCATAGCCGCGCCGATATGGCAGATAGTGCTGCTTTCGGTGGAGGCGGCAATAGTTGTCGGGCTTGCGGTGTGGGGCTTCTTTGAGATACGCTCACTGCTTAAAAAGCAGCGGGCGGAGCGCGCGGCGCAGGCTGCGGCGCAACAGACTGAAAGCGGAGGCGGAGATGATGTCTTGCGCCCTGAAATAAAAAATGTGAACGGAGGAAATGAATGAAGAAAGCAGCTTCCAAAAGAGCTCTGCAGTGCGCGCTGGCTTGCGCGCTGGCGGCGACGCTCGCTGCGGGCATGACCGCGGCGCAGAACGCGCAGGCAAAGCAGAGCCTGAACCCAGACCCCTCGCAGCCGCAGTACTACAGCAGGTACTCGTCTATCGAGGAGGCAAGAGAGGCCGGCAACGCCATAAACGAAAGCATTGCCGCCGAGGGCATCGTGCTCTTCAAGAACACGGACGTCACTCCCGGGCAAAAGGCCCTCCCGCTTGCGGGCGGCAGCAAGGTATCGCTGTTCGGCTCGGTGAGCACCAACCTGCGCCAGAGCGGCGGCGGTTCGGGCAGCGGCCAGTCCAACGAGGGCGAATACCTCACTACCGAGCAGGTATTCACCCAGGCGGGCTTCAAGGTTAACAATACTCTGTATTCCATGTACGAGCGTGCGAACAGCCGCAACGAGATAGGCATGGAGAACTACACCGAGGACGTAACCTCGTCCTATAAGGATTACAGCGACGCGGCGATAATATTCATCTCCCGCGCCGCCGGCGGCGAAAACTACGACGCGTACCTCGGCAACGGCGTATCCAACCACTCCCAGCAGATGGACGCCAACGAGATAGCGCTGTTCGAGCACGTAAAGGCGCAGCAGGACGAGAACGGCGATCCGCTGTTCAAGAAGATAGTCGTGGTGATCAACACCGCAGACCCCTTCGAAGTGGCGCGCTATCAGGACGACGAGCGCGTGCAGGCGGTGGTGTGGATGGGCCTTCTGGGCAGCACCGGCCACAAGATGCTCCCCAAGATATTGAACGGCGACGTCAACCCTTCCGGCCACACGGTGGATATCTGGCCCGCCGATCTCAGACAGGACCCCGCATGGTTCAACTTTGCCGACAATAACCAGGTGGGCGGCAGCATAAACATAACGGGCACCGACCCCGCGGGCAACACGCTCGAGGGTGCGATCGCCGAGGACGGCGAGGTCGCCAACCCCATATTCAAGGCGCTCACCTATAAAGAGGGCATATACATGGGCTACCGCTGGTACGAAACGGCGGACACCGTGGAAGGATATTTCAGCAATACCGTGGGCGATGAGGACGTCAGCGACCCGCTCCACCCCGACGACGACTACTATAACCGCCACAACGGCGTGCTCTATCCCTTCGGCTACGGCCTCTCCTATACCCGGTTCAGCTGGACTATAGGCGAGCCCTCGTTTGCAGAGGGCGCCATAACCGAGGCGGACGCGGGCACCGAGGTCACCGTGCCCGTCACTGTGGAGAACACGGGCAGCGTTTCGGGCAAGGACGTCGTTCAGCTGTATGTGCGCGCTCCTTACGACGAGGACGACGCGCCCATCGAAAAGTCGGACGTGACGTTCGTCAACTTTGCCAAGACAAAGCTGCTCGCCCCCGGCGAAAAGCAGACGCTTGAAGTGACGTTCAACATCCGCGACCTTGCCTCCTTCGACTGGAACGACATAAACCACAACGGGTTCCAGGGCTACGAGCTGGAGGAGGGCGACTACGAGCTGCTCTTCCGCACCGATTCGCACACCGACAAGAGCGCGGACAGCAAGCTCGTCTACAACGTTGCCGATGGCATAAAGTATAACAGCGAGGAGCTCGACAGCCCGCTCAACTATAACCAGGGCTTCGGCGAAAACGCCAAGGCAGTGTTCTCGCAGGAGGACGAATTCAACAGCTCCGGCATAGGCGCGATAGACGAAGAGGGCAACCATGTGATGAAGCAGGACACCGACTATGTTTCGCGCAAGGACTGGAAGCTGCCCACGCCTTCGACGCCCGACCAGCTCGCATGGACGGACGAGGCGATAAGCATACTGTTCAATCAGACATATACCTCGTCGGCGGGCACCAACGGCGACGACCCCTCAGACCCCTGGTACAAGACCGGCGATGACATTCCCGGCTGGGGCAAGAGCCGCGATCAGCTCGAAGAGGGCGACTGGAGCCAGGCTTCGGCCGAAGATGAGGTCGCGCGCGTGAACGGCAAGACGGAAGTACAGCTCAAAGACATGATAGGCATTCCCTTCGACGACGTGCGCTGGACGGAGTTCATGAACCAGCTCACCTTCGACGAGATGGTGTACCTCACCCAGAACGGCTGGTATAAGTCGCCCGGGCTGGATTCGATAGGCAAGCCGGAGACGGAGGAAAAGGACGGCCCCGGACAGCTCAGCGCTTCGGCGGGCAGATCGACATTCTGGTGCTGCGAGACCACCATATCGGCGACATACAATCCGGAACTTGCGCATCAGATGGGCGACCAGATGGGGCAGGAGTGCCTTATCCTGAACATATCCGGCTGGTATGCGCCCGGACTCAACACCCACAGGCTTGCGTTCAACGGCAGGAACTTCGAATACTACTCCTCCGACGGCAGACAGGGCGGCTGGATGGCCGCGGCCGTGATAAGCGGCGTTGTGCAGAACGGCATACATATCTATGCAAAGCACTATGTCTGCAACGACATGGAGACGGCGCGCAACTATGGCGGCGGCGTTTCGATATTCCTCACCGAACAGGCGCTGCGCGAAATATACTTAAGGCCCTTCGAGATAGCCGCCAAATACGGCAACATGAACGGCATAATGACCTGCCACGGCAAGGTGGGCATGCTCCGCGTGGAGAGCAACTACATGCTGACCAATTACTTCCTCTACGATGAGTGCGGCTATGACGGCAGCTCCATAACCGACGCCAACACCGGCACGGGCTATACCACCACGATAGGCGGCTCTGCCCAGCAGGTGACGGGCGACAGGCTCGAACGTTGCTTCGTGGTGCCCCTTACGTGGAACGAAACGCCTGCAAGCAGCGATTCCGCGCTCAACGGCAGAAAGGTTGAAGGCAGATACGACGCCGCCACCAATAAGCTCATGGTGCCCGAGATATACGTAAGCCAGGAGGACTGGCACTTCACGGGCGAGCACGACGGTTATGAAGAGACGACGGGCTACCAGACCACGATAACCAACAGCGGCAGCTGGGACAAGGAGAGCCCGACCCAGTGGTACCACGTCCGCATGAACTGCCAGTACCTGCTCTATCAGGTGGCCAACAGCGCCTCTATGGGCGTGGGCAACGGCGATCAGCTCGGCGCGGTGGTAACGGTGCACAATCCCGACGGCACGGTGGCGGAGGAGCTCAGATGCAAAGTAGGCGAGCTCATTTCGCAGCCCGACTCCCCCGAGATCAACGCCGCGCAGGAGCGCTTTGTGGGCTGGTTCTTAGACGAAGAGGGCATTCAGGCAGCCACGTTCCCCATGACGGTGACAAAGGCGATCCATCTATATCCGCAGGTCGTTCCTATGACTTCCTGCGTGCAGACCTACGACCTCAACTACGACGGCGCGCCCACGCCGGTAAGCCAGTATTACGAGGCGGACACGCTTGTAAATCTGCCCGCGTTCGAGCCGGTGCGCGAGGGTTACACTTTCGGCGGCTGGTATCTTGAACCCACCTGCGTAAATGCTGTGAACGCTTCCGATTCGAACGCGCTGGTGATAACTACCGACAGGACGTTCTACGCCAAGTGGATAGCCGTTGGCACATATACTGTTACGTTCAATTATAATTACGACAATGCACCTTCGGGGCGGCAGGTGACTGTGACCGCAGGAGAGAGGGTGACTCCGCCCGTATTCCCTCCCGCACGCGAGGGGTATGTGTTCGACGGCTGGTTCATAGATGAAAGCTGCGAATATGCCGCCGACTTTACGCAGGCGATAGAATACGACACGGCATTCTATGCGCGTTGGAAGCCGCTTGCCGAAGTGACCGAAGGCGGCTGCGCGGGCAGTGCGGGTACCGGTTTTGCCGCTATAGGCGGGCTTGCGGTGCTGGGCGCTGCGGTGTTCGTCATCAACAGAGTAAGAAAAAATAAAAATAACGCGAGGTAAAAAAGTATGAAGAAGATTTTTGTTGCTGCGGCAATTTGTGCGCTTACGGCTGTGACTGCCCTCTCATTCGCTGCGTGCGGAGAGGGCGGGAGCAACCCTCCCGGTTCCGAGACCTACACGTTCGAGGCGGAATATGCCGTGCTTCCCACCGACGGCGCAGGCTGGTCGGGCGGCATGGGCGGCGTCAGCCCCGACCTCGACGGCGACTTCAACGCGTCGAACGGCTACTTCGTGGTGGGCATGTATAAGAAGGGTTCCACCCTCACATTCAACGTGGAGGCCGACAAGGCGGTGGACGACGCAAGGCTGGTCGCGCGCTTTTCAAACGAAGACCCCGCAAGCCTTCTGAACATAGACGGCAAAAAGGCCTATACGCTCACGCCCGAAAACTATCAGATAAAGGTCAACGGCACGGCGCTCGACTTCAACGACATCACATTCAACAATATCCAGAAGACCAACAGGTTCATGGACTATACCATAGCCACGGGCGTAAGCCTGAAGCAGGGCGAAAACACCATCGAGCTTGTCTGCAACAACGACCAGAGCATGGGCGGCACCACGCTGGGCACCGCCCCCATCGTGGACTGCATAAAGATCACGACTACCGCGTCGCTCACATGGGAGCCGAACGAAAGTCAGCTTCCCGAGTGAGTTGCAGGGTGATAAGGAGTTAAATGTATGAAAAAATTTCCTGTAATCGTAACGGCGGCAACGCTGTGCATGACGATCGCCATTTCCGCAGCAGGATGCGCGGGCTCCCGTACCTCCTTCGGTCCCGCGCAGGGCGACGCCGCGGCGCCCGTCATAACCGCCCAGCCGGAGGACATTATGCTCCGCAACGGGCAGCAGACGACCGGACTTGTGGTGGAGGCGTATTCGGGCGACGGTGGTTCGCTGACCTATCAGTGGTATTCGAATGCCTCCGATTCAAACAGCGGCGGCACTGCGGTCGACGGAGCCACGAAGAGCGTGTATATCCCCGACGTGACTGCCGACGGCACGGCATATTATTACTGCGTGATAACCAACACCAACCTTGCGCTCAGCGGAAAAACTTCCGCCGAGGCGACAAGCGACTGCGCGGAGGTAACGGTATATTCAACGGCGGAGACTCCCAGGATAACCGCTCAGCCGCAGGGCAGCAGCTATGTGTTCGGCGCGCAGGACGAGGCGCTGCCCATAGAGGTGGAGGCCGCCGTTAGCAAGGGCGAGCTTTCCTATCAGTGGTTCTCTTCGGCAAGCGGCTCTTACGACGACGCGCAAAAGATAGAAAATGCAAATTCGCCTGCATATATCCCCGATATAACCGAGCGCGGCGCAACTTATTACTTCTGCGAAGTCACAAATACGGACTCCTCTGCAAGCTCGGGCGTTACCGCAACTGCGCGCACCAAACTTGCGTGCGTATCCATCGACTATGAATATTCCAGCTTCATATTCGAAGCGATCGACGACGCTACCGTAAAGCTCACCGCCTATAACGGCAGTTCGCTCCGCCCCTACATCCCCGAAACGGATGCAGAGGGAAGGACTGTGACCGAGATAGGCCCCGGCGTGTTCGCGGGTACGTCCATAGTGGAGGTCACCATACCCGACACCGTGACGACCCTGGGCATATTCAACGCTTCGTCGGACAGCCAGGGTGTGTTCTATAACTGCACTTCGCTGCAGACAATAAACTTCGGCGGACACTTCACCGAGGTGGGCGACTTCTCGTTCAGCATATGCTCCGCTTTGCAGACCGACGTATGGGCCATGTGCGACAGGCTCGAGCGACTCGGCAACGGCGCGTTCCAGTATGTCAACATGCCTCAGGACTTTGTGTTCCCCGCAACGCTTACGGGTTCGGTGGGTGAATGGACTTTCCAGCACGCAAACAATATAAAGACGGTCACCTTTGCAGGCGATAAGATCACAAGCCTCGGCGGATCGGTGTTTACCGACGTCTCCACGCTCGAAGAAGTGGTCATTCCCGCTTCCGTGACTAAGGTGGGCGATTTCTTGAAACAGTGCCCCGCGCTCAAATCGGTAACCTTCGAGCGCTCGGTTGAAAAGGACGGCAGCATAACCTCCGGCGTTCCCTTCGAGGGCGATGACTATCCCGAACTCGTCATATATGTGCCCGAAGATTCTTACGATGCATACTGCTCTTCGCTCGGCAGCTTTGCTGCCTACATCAAGGCGCCCGTGCGCACGCTCACGGTAGAGGGCGCAACGATAGACGGCGAGGACAGCATTGCCATGAGCAAGGGCGACAGGCTGGACGCCGAAGCGGAAATAGTTTACGACAACGACAGCTGGGTATGCTGGTTCCATGACGGTACGTACTACAACAGCTATGCCGACCTTGCGGCGGCGTTCGTGATGGGCATGAGCAATGACACCGTAAAGGTGCTGTACGATTCCGACTTCACCGACTACAACGTCAACTTCACCCCTTCGTGCGTATATGAGAACATGGAGAGCAGCGCCGAAAGGCATACGGGCACGCACGAGTTGCTGGGCGAGCTGAACGGCACGCGTTACACCATGGATTCGGCAACGGATATAAAGATAATCAACGGCGTGGACGAAACGCACGGCGAATACAACAACGACTGCCCCGTATCCTCCACCGCGCCTACTTATCTGCTGCTGACGTTCAAAAACAACAAAGAAGAGGCCATAACCATCCGCTACGAAGCAGAGTACTTCGGTGTGCGCGGTTCTGTCACGGTTGAACTGCCTGCAAACGGCACGCGCACGGCACTGTTAGTGGTGCAGCCCGCCACGGGGCAGGACAATGCCGAAACGGCGTTCCATCAGCTGCGCGTGGTCGAAGGCGGCGAAAGCGGCTACGATATAACCATTGCAGGCCGCAGGGCGGTGGAGACGCACACCCTGACCATCGAGGGCGCGACGATAGACGGCAGCAATACCCTTGAACTGTACGCGGGCGGAAAGCTCGACGCGGACGCGGCGGTAATCATTGCCGACGAAGAGAATAATCTCGGCTGGACTTTCGGCGGCGTGTGGTACGAAAACTATGCCGACCTTGCCGCCGGGTTTGCAATGACCGACGCCCCCGCAACTCTGAAGGCAGTCACCGCTGAGGACTTTGCCATCCCCTTTACGCCTACCTGCAAGGTTGAAGACAAGAATAACTCTGCAACGACGTTCACGATGAACCATGTGGAAGTTGCCGAAGGCGTCATGGGCACAAGGTACGTAATGGAGGCGGGCGGCCCCACATATATCAAGATCACCAACAGCGTCACCGACAGCAAACTCGAACCCCACGGCGAAGAGGACGGCGTATACAAGGAGTGCCCTGCAAGCGGTTCGCACAAGACCAGTCTGCTTATGACCTTCGTCAATAACGGAGAACAGGAGATCACGCTCCGCTACGAGGCCGAATATTTCGGCATCATAGGCGAGGTCACCGTAACGCTCGGCGCGCACGAAAGCAAGACGGTCCTTCTTGTGCAGAGCGTCGCGCGCGAAGATAGTGCCGCGCCCTATCATCAGATGGAAGTGACGGCCGGCGGCGCCGATGGCTACGACATAACCGTATACGGCTATCGCGCGGTATAAAAGTTAAAAGGCGCGCGCATATGGCGCAACCGCTCCATACTTTCCCCTCGGGCAGTTCTGCCCGAGGGGTTTTTGCCGCCTGTTTTGCCGTGCGCCTTGCATGACGCCGTTGCACGCGGCGCACGCTCTTTTGCGTATAATGAGGTGAGCGCATCTGCGCTCACGAGGTCAAAATGATTTATTTCAAAAGATTATGCTGCCCGTGTTCCTTCACGGGGCTTACAGTTCAAAGGATAGTTTATCCCACGGGCACTCTGTGCATTTGTCCCACCGGCCCGACGGGCGCTACGGGGCCGACGGGCGTTACGGGCCCGACGGGTGCAACAGAGCAGGTAACATAAGGGAAAGAAAATAAAGCCATTCGGAACAAAGTCAAACGGCAGCCCATTCGGGCTGCCGTTCTTTTGCGCGCGCCGTTTTGCCTCCGCGATTTGCGCCTATTCCCTCTACTCCGAAATAAGGTGGGGAGTCACTTTTTTTTCGGAGTAGCGTTTTTTAACCGTGTCGAATCCGATACGGTTGGATGCCGCACTATTTTCAAATAATATATCAGCAATTTCGCATATCCTATTGAAATCCCCGTGCGGATATGCTATAATTACTTTGTAATACGATTTAGACGAGGTGACAGCATGGCAATCAGCTACAATAAGTTATGGAAACTGCTCATCGACAAGGGAATGACTAAGACACAAATGCGCCTTCAGGCAGATATTTCCACAACGACGCTTGCCAAACTCGGTAAAAATGAGACGGTTTCGATGGACGTCCTCTTAAAGATCTGCAAGCTGCTCGATTGTAACGTCGGCGATATTATGGACGTCATCAATGAGGAGGCAAGCAATGGCGACAAGTAAGAAACTTGAAATGATCTACCACAACGGGCAGCCCGACGGCATCCGATCGATCAGACGTCATCTATCGACGATGACGACCTATGTCATTCCGCGCCCTCTGCTTGCCGAAGCAAAAAAGATCACAGGTATCAATCGCCCCGGTATTTACTATCTCATCAATGAAAACGACGAAAACAAGATTGCGCAGATCTACATAGGGCAAACGCGCAACGGAGTTGTCCGTCTGGACGATCATAATCGTTCCAAAGATTTTTGGAATAAGGCGATCATGTTCCTCGCCGACAGCAAGACGTTCTCCCTCGATATGATAAGCGGACTGGAAGAATACTCCATTATCAAAGCGCATGAATCCAATCGCTACAAGGTGGAAAACTCCGTCAAGCCCAAGTATGAAATTGATGAGTACGACCTCCCCTCTATAGAAGAGGTGTACGAGGAAATACAGTTCATCATGGCGACGCAGGGCTATAAGCTGGACAATGCAAGGGCAAGCCTGAATGAATCGTCTGTTTTCCATACGACCCGCAATGGGATTAAGGCGTACGGCGTTTATGACGGTGATAAATTTCAGGTGCTGGAAGGTTCAGAGGTCAATCTTGCGAAACCCGCGAATCTTGAAAAGTATAACAAACAGCGAAAAGAGTTGCTTGAAAAGGGGGATATCATCCAGCAGGCGGATAAGTATATCTTGAAAGTTACGCTTGAATTCAACACACCTAGCGGCGCCGGAGAATTCATCCTCGGCGGCTCGATCAACGGCTGGGCGGAGTGGAAAGATAAAGACGGCAAGACTTTGGATGAGGTTTATAGGAAAAATTGAGGAGGAAAATAAAATGAAAATACTAAATGAAAATGCAAATATTGTAAACATTGAAAAGATTAGACAATTGGATGAGCAAATCCGTAAAGAGAATTCAATTGCAGTATATAAGTCTTATGCTGCTTTTCCAATTATCAGAGGCGGAAAATATTCTGATAAATATGTGATTGAATATGCATTGCTCACATCGAAAGCGCTATATGTATGCAATTTTTGTGATGATGGAAAAGATGCGATATGTGATTACCAGGACACAATATATACGCTTATTGAATCCACCCTTAAAAAAACTCCTACAATGGTTGTTAGAAGGAATTTGATTTGTGATATTTTCACAATTACAATATCAACCGCCTTAATATCATTTCACGATGAAAATTATAACATTTGCCACACCATTGCTGATGTTTTATCGCTTATTATATCCATAGAAAAATCAAAGAATACCTTAGATGAAGTGACTCTAAGGAAAATAAACGCGGCTCTACAAGGAGCATATGGGACAGTTAAACGCGAGCGCAGAGAATATTATCCTGGAACAAAAAGCGAAATCATTAATAAAATTAACGACTACATAGAAAGTTATGACGATGATCAATTTAGAGCGATAGTTACAGATGCTAAAGGTATACAACGCATTAGAGGTATGGCTGGCAGTGGTAAAACAATAATTATAGCAAGAAAAGCCGTACAGCTATATATAGATCATCCGGATTGGAATATTGTTGTCACATATTCTACCAGAAGTCAAAGAAATCAACTCTACAAATTGATTCATGATTATTATGAAAAATTGACGGATGAGGCTACTATAGATGATTCAAAACTTAGAATAATGCACGCTTGGGGATCACCAAGCGCAAACGGTTTGTACTATGAAATTTGTTTGCACAACGAGATACAAGCATTGAGTTTGAATGACGTAAAAAATCGTTTTCATTCATCTAAAAATGCGCTAAGTAATGCTTGTGGTCTTATATTATCAGAAAAGAAATCACTAAAGAAGGAATATGACTGTATACTTATCGATGAGGCGCAGGATTTTAAATCTGATTTTTTTAGACTATGTTTACGTGTTGTTAAGGATGACAGGATTGTTTATGCTTATGACGAATTACAAAATTTGGGTGGAGAAACCATGGAAAATCCCAAGGGCCTATTCGGAAAAGAAATTAACTGTGATACACCGTTAAGAGTATGTTATCGAAATCAAGGGAAAGTCATTGTGGCTGCGCACGCATTAGGCATGGGGATTTATCGACACAATGAATTACCCATTCAAATGCCACGCACTCTCGATGTTTGGGATTCAATAGGATACAATAGCGAAGGCGAATTAAAGTACGGTAACAATGTTACATTATATAGACCTATAGAAACAAGTCCTGATGTGATAAAAATAGATACTCCAGTTAATTTTATAAAGTTTGATACTGCAGAAGAACAATTTAAATATATAGCCGACAACATCAAACAAAATCTGATTAGTGATCATTTATTATCAAAAGATATTATAATAATTGATCTAGATACTTTTAACGCGGAAAGCAATTTTGTAGCATTAAAAATGAATCATAGAGATTTACAATTTCATTATGCGGGAAAGGCGAATCCAGAAGATTTTTTCAGAGATGACTCAATTGTATATTCCTCAATCTTTAGGGCAAAGGGTAATGAAGCATATGTAGTATATATCATAAATGCACAACAGGTTATTAATAATATTGAGCCCATTACTCTTAGGAATGCTTTGTTTACAGCAATGACGAGAAGCAAGGGCTGGGTAACTGTGGTTGGCTATGGCGATTCAATGAACATGCTTCTTGCAGAGTTTCAACAGGTCAAAGAAAATAATTACAAATTAGTTTTTTCACCTTATCCAACGGAAGATCAGTTAAAAAAGATACGTACATATAATGACGACTTATCCAAATCTGAAAAAGACGCTTTTAAGAAAACGAGAGAAGCAATTAAAAAATTATTGATCGACAACAAACGGGATCCCCTGCTTGTTGCTCAAGATTTGTTTGGGGTTCAGACAAAGGAAGAATTATTGAGGCTACTCAATGGGGAAAAGGATGACAAAAAATAAATTAGTTTCTGAAATAATAAAAAGTTATAATAGCTTAATTCTGAAACTCAATAGTAAAAAGATGATAAGTAGCTATAATGATTTGGCTTATAGCTATCATCATAAAAGCTTTTACATTGATTATAGTTCGAAATCAGAAATATCAGGGTTACTGTTTGATGATAATATATCGGCAATAGATTTATATTCTAAACTACTAAGGAATAATCAATTTTGCATTCAGTTTGTCGATAGAAGCATTCTTCTATACTCATGTTTAATTCATTGTAATGCACTCGAAAAACAGCGAATTGTTTATATTAAACCATTTGGTGATTATGAAGATACGGAACGTGAATTAGGCTGGGAAGAATACCAAACTGATGAATGGAGTGGGAGGCAATTAAGTTTTCCCTTGCTAATTCGTATTGATTATGATAGTAAAGCAGAAAAAAGTGATCACCCTAAATGCCATTTAACATTATCAAATATAAAAAACTGTAGAATTCCTGTTGTTTCAAATATAAGTCTTGAGCGTTTTGTTGAGTTTGTATTACACCAAATATTTAATATCTACGATATAAAAATAGAGAAATCAGAATACTCAAAATCGATACAGGATGATGAAGAAAAAATGATCCATGTAAGTTGGAAATAATTATACCCCCTAACTTCCGATAATACGGAATTATGAGAACATAGGAGAGCGTTATGGGCATTATAGATAAAAAGCAGATGACCGAAGAGGACATCAAGTTGAATTTTATCACGCCGGCAATTTTGTCAAAAGGCTGGCAGGATAAGATCACGATGGAGACCCAGCTCAGGTTTACGGATGGTAAAGTGAATCTTCGCGGCAACCTTGTAAATCGTGAAGCGCCGAAAAAAGCGGACTATGTGCTTTATTTTGCAAAAAACAATCCGCTCGCAGTGGTTGAAGCAAAGGACAATAGCCACAGCGTATCTTTTGGTATGCAGCAGGCAAAACTCTATGCTCAAATGCTTGACGTCAAGTTTGCATACAGCTCTAACGGCGACGCCTTCCAGGAGTTTGATTTCATTACTGGAGTTGAGCGCGAAATTGCGTTGGACGAATTTCCGTCTCCCGAAGAATTGTTTGCCCGCTATCAGAGCGAAATAAACGACGGACAAGGGTTATCGGAGAAAGAACTTGCTCTCATCAATCAGCCATATTATACAAGCCAAAATACTTATCCTCCGAGATATTATCAGCAGGTTGCCGTTAACCGCACAATGGACGCGATTGCAAAGGGGCAAAATCGCATTTTGCTTGTCATGGCGACGGGGACGGGCAAGACTTATACCGCTTTCCAAATCGTATATCGCTTGTTACAGAGCGGCGTAAAGCAAAAGATACTTTATCTTGCCGACCGCAACAATCTTGTCGATCAGACGATAAGCGGAGATTTTAAGCCACTCGAAAAGGTTATCCATAAGATCAATTTTGCAAAAGACGACCGCACCACGATCACGTCTCATCAGGTATATTTCTCCCTCTATCAGCAGCTTGTCGGGAACAAGACGCCCGAAGAGGAGACGGACGAAGAAACGCTTGCGCATTATAAGCAACTCTTTGATAAGGATTTTTTTGATCTCGTTATCGTGGATGAGTGCCATCGCGGCAGCGCAAAGGAAGAGAGCCGTTGGCGTAAAGTGCTGGAATACTTCTCCTCTGCCACGCAAATCGGTATGACTGCAACGCCGAAAGAAACCGCTTACATATCCAACATCGATTATTTTGGCGAGCCGATTTATAAGTACAGCTTGAAAGAAGGCATCGACGACGGTTTCCTCGCTCCTTTCAAGGTCATACGCATAAAGACGGATATTGATGACGAATGGCGCCCTCGCAAAGGTCAATGCGATATTTATGGCTATGAAATCGAGGACCGTATTTACAATAACAGCGATTACGATTACAACATCATCATTCAGGATCGTATCGATATGGTTGCAACCGAGATCACAAATTATCTCAAAGCGACCGACAGAATGGCAAAGACGATCGTTTTCTGCGCAACGGAAGATGCGGCAGAACGGATGCGCATTGCTCTTACAAAGTTGAACGCCGATATGTGCGCGGAAGATCCGGATTACGTTGTGCGGATCACAGGCAGCGACGATTACGGCAAAAGCAAGCTCGACTATTTTATATCCGTATCTGCTAAATACCCGGTGATTGCCACTACTTCCAAGCTGCTTTCCACCGGTGCAGACTGCAAAATGGTCAAGTTAATCGTCATCGATGAAATAATCGGTTCTATGACGGAATTTAAGCAAATCATCGGCCGCGGAACGAGACTGCGCTACGAAGACGGGAAAACGCACTTCGTTATCATGGATTTCCGCGGCGTGACCAGATTGTTTGCCGATCCCGATTGGGACGGACCGATCGAACAGGATGAAGAGTTCCGTCATGTCGAAAACAAAGAGCCTGACGGAGATATTATTGTGCCGAATTTACCGCCTCCTGATCCGAAACATAAGTATGTTGTAGACAGCCGCGGCTGTAAGGTAATGGTAACACAAAAAATAGCTTCTTATTATGATACCGATGGAAAGCTTTTGCGGCAGGAGAGTATTATCGATTATACAAAAGCGAGCATTTACGGCACGTTCTCATCTTTAGATAATTTTATTCTGCAATGGTCAGCCGAAGAGAAAAAGGCTAAAATTCAGGAATTATTCCGTGAACGCGGTATTGACTTGGAACAGGTCAAAGACGATGAAGGCATGAGCGATGTCGATGATTTTGATTTTATCTGCCATATTGCCTTCGACCAGAAGCCTTTGACGCGGCGTGATCGCGCTGAAAACGTTAAAAAGCGTAACGTGTTTGCAAAATATGGCGGCGAAGCAAGGGCAGTGCTGGAAGCGTTGCTGGAAAAATACGCGGACAGCGGTATTTATGAAATCGAAGATATGGATGTCCTCAAACTCGATCCGTTTATCAAGTTTGGGAAGCCCGCAAAAATCGCTTCATTATTCGGCGGCAGAGAGGGCTATATCCGAGCGGTAAGAGAACTTGAACAAGAAATTTATAAGGCGGCATAACAAATGAGCAACATTTCCGGATTTATTAAACGCTTGCGCGATATTATGCGCAACGATGCAGGCATCAACGGCGACGCACAGCGCATTGAGCAGATTGCCTGGCTTTTGTTCTTAAAAGTCTACGACACCAAGGAGCAAGACTGGGAATTTGAGGACGATAAGTATCAATCGATCATCCCCGATCCCTGCCGCTGGCGTAATTGGGCGCACGAAGAGGGCGGAAAAGGCATGACAGGCGATGCACTTCTGAATTTCGTCAACAATATTCTTTTCCCTGTATTGAAAGGCAAGGATTATAAAGATCCCAACGGAAATATTCTCATCAAAGGTATCCAAGTCGATCCCTCTACCCCTATCAAAAAGGCCATTGTCAAGACGACCTTTGAAGACGCCAATACATACATGAAGGACGGCGTGCTCCTTCGTCAAGTTATCAACGTAATTGACGAGCTGGATTTAAGCGATTATGAAGAAAGCCATGCCTTTGGCGAAATTTACGAAACGATCCTTCGTGAATTGCAGAGTGCGGGTTCTTCCGGTGAATTTTACACACCCCGTGCCGTCACCGATTTTATGGCAAAGATGATTGATCCGCAAATCGGAGAGCGTTGCGCCGATTTTGCCTGCGGAACGGGTGGCTTTTTGATAAGTTGGCTGAAAGAACTGGAGAAGAAAAAGAAAAGCACCGATGACGTAGAAAAAATCTACAATTCTATTTTCGGCATAGAGAAAAAGCAGTTCCCGTATATTCTCTGCGTGACAAACATGTTGCTGCATGATGTGGACACGCCGCGAATTTACTACGATAATTCCCTGCTGCATAATATCTTGGATTATACTGAAAAGGACAAGTTTGAAGTCGTATTGATGAACCCGCCCTACGGCGGCAACGAAAAGACGGAGGTCAAAAATCACTTCCCGTCTGATTTGGCAAGTAGTGAAACGGCAGACTTGTTTATGTCTGTTATCATGTACCGCTTAAAAACGAACGGACGGGCGGCAGTAATTCTGCCCGACGGCTTCCTCTTCGGCACAGATAACGCGAAAGTGGCAATAAAGAAGAAGCTATTATCCGAGTTTAATTTGCATACAGTGATCCGTATGCCGGGCAGCGTATTTGCGCCTTATACCTCGATCACTACAAATATCCTCTTCTTCGACAAGTCGCATCCTACCAAAGAAACTTGGTTCTACCGTTTGGATATGCCGGAAGGATACAAGCACTTTTCCAAGACCAAGCCGATGAAGCTTGAACACTTCTCCCCTGCCATCGAATGGTGGGGAAACCGCGAAGAGATCATCGTAGACGATGCACCCAAGGCAAAGAAATACACGGCGGAAGAGATTGCCGCTCTCGGCTACAATATCGATTTGTGTGGCTTCCCGCATGAGGAAGAAGAGATCCTCGCGCCACAGGATCTGATCCAACAATACAGGGAAAAGCGTGCCAGCCTTGACGCGGATATAGACAGAGTGCTCGGAGAAATCATGGCACTGCTCGGAGATAAAGCAAATGAATGAACTCATTGACATCAAATTTTATAGCCAAATCAAAAGTATACTCGAATCCGCGCGCGGACAGGTTTATAAAACTACAAATGCCGCGATGGTGATGGCGTATTGGCAGATCGGCAAAAATATCGTCGAGCAGCAAGGCGGCGATGAGAGGGCAGATTACGGCGCACGCTTGATCTCCGAACTTTCAAAAAGGCTGACCGCAGACTTCGGCAAGGGATTTGATGAGCGGAATCTTCGCAATATGCGAGCCTTCTATCTCGCTTTCCCGAATTGGAACACAGTGTGTACCGAATTGACGTGGTCGCATTACCGCACCGTTTTGCGCGTGGAAAACGCCGAGGCGCGCAATTGGTATATTCGGGAAGCCGCCTCCGAAGGGTGGTCTGTCAGGCAGCTCGACAGACAAATTTCCACGCTTTATTATGACAGGCTTTTGATGAGCCGCAACAAAGAGCCCGTCGTCGCGGAAGCCAAAGAAAAGCTGAGTGCTGTTCCTACAGAGGAGTTTATAAAAGACCCTTATGTCTTGGAATTTTTGGGACTAAATGAATATCCCGCTCTGCGCGAATCCAAGCTCGAACAGGCGCTGATAGACAATTTGCAGCACTTTTTGCTGGAACTCGGCAAAGGGTTCTGTTTTGTTGCCCGTCAAAAGCGGATGCGTTATGATGACGAAGATTTCTATCTCGACCTCGTTTTCTACAACAGCATATTGAAGTGCCATGTGCTGATAGATTTGAAGATCGGCAAGCTCACGCATCAGGATATCGGGCAAATGGACAGCTATATCCGCATGTTCGATGCGCTCTATAAAAACGAAGACGATAATCCTACGATCGGTATTATCCTTTGTTCCGAAAAGAGCGAAGCCATTGTAAAATATTCGGTACTGAACGACAAAAAGAATATTTTTGCCTCAAAGTATCAGTTTACGCTGCCTACAGAGGAAGAATTGCAAAACTATATCGAAAAAGAGCGCCGCTTGCTGGAGGAGAAGATAGACATACAATGAAAGCCGAACAATTGAGAAAATCTATCCTGCAACTGGCGATACAGGGTAAGCTCGTCCCGCAAGATCCGAACGATGAGCCCGCATCCGTATTGCTCGAACGCATCCGCGCCGAAAAGCAGCGGCTGATAAAAGAAGGGAAAATCAAGAAAGATAAGAACGATTCTGTCATCTTCAAGGGTG
>ERZ1643246.126-NODE-126-length-99141-cov-8.324567_pt1 | contig 99141 bp, 94 predicted proteins | sample MGYA00579265_ERZ1643246 | MGnify/ENA primary metagenome ERZ1643246 (study PRJEB29033, sample SAMEA4952261) | chicken gut metagenome | biome: Broiler Chicken; feature: Gastrointestinal Tract; material: Caecum | place: Ireland | collected 2018 | study: Broiler...
TGTTTCTTTCTGAAAAATCAAGTCAAATAGCTGTTGCTCCATTCCCCTTACCCCCTTTCAAAATACACTTTACCATACGATACGTAGAATATAAATGTTTTTTTTAAAAAAAAATCTATAAAAAATATTTTCATGGCAAATCATATAGTTATTTTTTATAGATTTTAATGTTTTTTTACTATATATCATAGATTTTTTCTATGTATAGGATATAATACATTAAGACGGAGGTGATAATATGTATATAAGCATAGGAAAAAATATCAAAAGATTACGAAAAAGTAATGGATACACACAAACAGAACTAGCAGAGAAAATAGGGGTATCTGACAGAACCATATCAGCTTGGGAAACTGATCGAAACGAACCTAACATAGTTGACATCCAAAAACTTGCCGACGCATTACACACAAAAAAAAGTACCTTAATAGGGGAAGATTTAGATGATATAAACATACCGACCATACCTATATATGGCTCTATATCTGCTGGTCTCCCATTTGAAGCAATACAAGATATAGGAGAAATAGCTTGTCCTTGGCTAGACAACAAAATTGATACAGAAGAAATGTTCGCCTTAAAGATAAATGGTGATTCTATGGATAGAATTATTCCAGACGGGTATTATGCAATCTTCCAAAAACAAGATGATGTCAAAACTGGAGAAATAGCTGCGGTTTTCATAAATGGTGGCGACGCAACTCTTAAAAGGGTTTTGAAATTCAGCTTCAGTAAAAAATTGATTTTGGAACCATTAAGCCATAACCCAATACACGAGGAACAACAATACGGAGAATTTGATGACATCAGGATAATTGGCAAGTATGTAGGCTGTATATCACCTTATGGATTTGAAATTGAATAATTTATCTAAGCTATTTAAAAATGAAGGGGTCGCTCCCCTTTTATTTATAAACAAAATAAGAACGTACGTTCTAAACAAAAGAGAATATCACTATTTTTATTTACATACGTATAAATACGTGTTATAATAGATTTAAGAGGTGAATGGATTGAGGTATTGTGAGCTAAAAAAGATTCTAAAGAAAAACGGATGCAGAATACACAGAGAGGGAAAAAGACATGAAATATGGTACAGTCCAAAAACAAATAAATTATTCTCAGTAGGCAGACACGATAAACAAGAAATTGCAAACGGAACTCTAGAATCCATTCTTAAAGAAGCGGGGCTAAAATAGCCCCGACCTCATCACCTAAATAAAAGGAGGATTTAAATATGGCAAAATATGTTTACCCCGCAATTTTTACATTGGAAGAAAGTGGGATGTATTCTGTAAAATTTCCTGATATTGAAGGATGTTTTACTTGTGGAAATGACCTTGCTGATGCCATGGAAGCAGCTCAAGACGCATTGTGTTTAATGATTTACGATATAGAAGAAATGAACGGTGATATTCCTTTACCAAGTAACATAAAAACTGTGAAAACAAATGATAATGAATTTGTCTCTTTAATATCATGTGATACCTTAGAATACCGAAAATTATTCCATAGCAAAGCAGTCAAAAAGACATTAACAATCCCAGCATGGTTAAACACAACAGCAGAAAAACAAGGTGTGAATTTTTCTCAAGTGCTTCAAGATGCACTAAAAGAAAGGTTGGATTTATATTAATTGAATTTGAAGAGGAATGACAAATATACTTTGTTCTTCCCTTCCCTTTTAACAAATAGAAAGGAGTAATTAACATGGCAAGCTATAAACAAATCGGAGAAAATAAATACAAAATATACGTCGAATTGGGATACGACGATAATGGAAAACGCATAAGAAAAACAAAAACCGTAATAGCAAAATCGGAGCGTGCGCTCAAAAAGGCTATTACGGAGTTGGAGGTTGAAGTTAGAAACACAAAAACAATGGACCTAGACGGTATAAGTTTTGAAACATTTTATGAAGAACACTTCAAAAAACTGTACTTAAAAACACTTAAAGTAAGTACACAAAATTTGTACAAAGAAAATGAAGGTAGAGTTTTAAATTTCTTTAAAGGAATGGAAATGAAAAAAATAAAACCGCTACACATTGAAAAATTCTTTGAAGCAGAAGAAAATGCCGGAAGAAGAACATTAGATAAAAAACATTCAATGTTAAAAAGCATCTTTGAACGGGCAAAAGAATGGGAAGTTATTGACAGTAATCCAGCCAAAAAAGTAAAGAACAGAAAGCCAGAAAAGCAAGTACGAGAAATACAGCATTATACAAAAGAACAAGTTAAAATTTTAATTCGCGAGCTAGAAAATAACGCTACAGAAAAGTTAAATGTACAAGCCAAATTGGCTGTATTATGTGGTCTGCGTCGAGGGGAAATTATGGCACTCTGCATTGAAGATGTAGATTTTAAAACTAAAACAATATCGGTAAATAAAAATTTGCAAGTAATATTAGATACAAACGAAAAAATTCTTCAGTCGCCTAAAAATGGCAAAGGAAGAATTGTTCCGATGAACACAATCGTAGAGCATGATTTGAAAAAATATATATTTAAAATCAAACAGCTGAAATTTTCTATGGGCGAACTTTGGGAACAACAAAAGGATATGAATGGCAACAATATCACTTTTCTTTTTTCAAATGAAATTGGACAACCACAAAGTCTAAAAGGGCTTAACAGACAATGGTATGATTTTTGTAAAAAGTCGCCTATCCCATATCTCAATTTCCATGGATTGCGCCATACATTCGCTACTCTTTTGGTTCAATCAGGAACGAATATAAATGTGGTGCAGAAATTGTTAGGTCACAGCGATATACGAGTTACGTTAAATAAATATACACATACAGAAATGGATGATTTAATAGAGGGGGTCAAGGTTTTTGACATTTTCCTTTAATATGCATTGCTCGAATAAAAAATGGTCACTTTTGCGTCACCAGACGAAAAGCAACCATTAAAAACCTCGTAATACCAATGGTTTATTTTTGCACATTTCCTGCCTGCATCACTGGCTGAGTTCCTTTTTCCGAAACAATGGCAACCATTAAATTGGAAATCATTTGTGCTTTTTGTTCCTCAGTCAACTGAATCACTTTTTTCGCTTCTAATAAAGATAATGCATCATCCACCATTCCAACAGCACCCTCAACAATTTTCTGACGTGCAGCCACAATGGCATTGGCCTGCTGACGTTGAAGCATTGCACTAGCAATTTCCGGCGCATAGGCCAAATGGTTCAGGCGTGCCTCCAATACCTGAACACCAGCAACACGAAGTTTTTCTTGCAATTCCTGTGCTAAGCCTTGTGCAACTTCCTCCGTATTGCCGCGCAAAGATATAACACCTGTATCCGGGCTGTCATAAGGATATTTTGTAGCCATATGACGAAGTGCCGTTTCACTTTGAATTCGGACAAAACTTTCATAACTGTCTACGTCAAACACTGCTTTAGCCGCATCTACAACCCGAAATACAATAACCGCCGAAATCTCAATCGGATTTCCATCAACATCATTGACCTTCAATGTTTCACTGTTAAAGTTTCGCACACGTAAAGAAATTTTTCGTTTCGATGCTGGAATTGCAAAAAAGAAACCATCCTGGCGAATCGTTCCCATATATTTTCCGAAAAAAGTTAAAACCATTGCCTCATTTGGTTGTAAAACGACCAAACCAGCCAATAAAATAAGTGCGAGTACAATACATAATACCATAAACAAAAGAGAAGATATTGACATTGCAATCCCAAATGGGGTTGAACTGTTTAAAAATGTGATCACCGCCAATCCCAGCAAAATAATAATGGCTATAACTGCAATAAAACCATTAAAGCTCCAAGCTTGTTTTTCGCGCATTTTTCTCCACCTTTCAAGTTTTATATACTCAAAGTATACCCCAAAACAAACCCAAAACCTATCCCAACAACTTCACAAATTCCATTCTTTTTCTCAAACAAACGAAAAAAGCAAGATGATTTTGACCAAAATCATAAAGAAACGATCAAACAGTCCTCTACTAACCTCATCCAAAAAAATGACCTGAACAACAAAAGTCACCAAATTTTTATACAACTAGAACCATAATTATACAGAATCCGCAAGGAAATCCTATCTTTTTCCCTATTCTTACATACAAAATAATTTATGAAATGATACAAATACTTACCCATGTTCATATATATTATATATGATTCACCTATCCTCACATAAAAAATTTTCTACAAATCACTCAATGTATAACGTGGATAGTCTCCCTCATTTACAACTTTACCAATAATCACCCCTGCTGGACCCAAAAATGAACCGACATAAATTTGATTGGACCAACTATAACCTGTAACACACCAATGACAAAAATGCTCACAATTATTAAATGTCATATTGTATAAATTTTCATGTAGGCGACTTTTGGCACGCTGGACAATTTTTTCTCTAGGAAATGGATTTTCATGCTTATATACCCAAAACTCATCGTTCTTTACAAATTCATCCAGTGGAATTTCAGCAACTTCACCAATGGTACCACCCTCGCCTGAATAGTGAATTAGCATATTATGCCCGATATAAATGCCATGATGTGTATATAAAATCCGATCAACAACAACATGATCTCCTGGCTCTAAAATTCCTTTTACATTGTAACGATCAATACTTTCCACATATCCCTTTTCCAATTCGTCCATAATAATCATCTGAATTTGTGTACGATCCACTACTGTAGTTGCCCAACGCAAAGCTTCCTCACGATTGAAAAATCGAATTTCTGTCAGCTCATTAGCAGTTAATACTACATTTTGAAATATAACATCTGCATTCACATCAAAAATTTGAACTTCCTGAAAAGGCGTAAATAATGATCGCATCCTTTTACCGTTTTGTAGGACCAAAGTCGTATCTTCTTTACCCTTTAAACAAATTTCACCAAAAGTTTGAAATAATGGCCAACTGCAATCCAACTGAAAACATCCCTTACTAAACAAGAATTCATTGTCCAAGGAAAGGTCTATCCCTATTTTCTTTGCCTCCTCTTCTGTACAATGAAAAATACGTTCTAATTTTTTTTGACAACCTATATAATGCATTTTCTTCACCTTTCTAAAATATTAAGTCTATGAAATATACCCTATTTATATTAATACCATCGGTTGTATGTGTAAAGATTTTACGCTTTTTATCTATACTTCATTTTTTATTAGCTTTAAATTTTTTTAAGAGACAAACCAATCAACAGAAACCACCCGTATATTAAGATAAAAATTCATCTTTTGATAGGCGTAACAGACTCACAGATTGACACGTATTCAATATAATAAAAACAGTGGAATAATCACTTTACATATAGTTAAAACAAAACCAAGGAGAAAATCTCCAAATCAAACTACCTACTTTTTATCTCAACTTACCCGATAAAAGCTAAACCATTGAACGATAACAATCATATACAATCTTTTTCAATTTATAAAAAAATAGCTCCTTTTAAAAAATGTACGGCTTGACCGTCATCTGAAAAGGAGCATAATCACACATAAACTAATACCTCATATATGCTTTCATTTGTTTTAAAATTTTTTTTTCCAAACGTGAAACTTGAACCTGAGAAATTTGCAAACGCTCAGCGACTTCAGACTGTGTCTGATCTCGATAATACCGCAAATATACAATAAGCTGTTCACGCTTGGTCAAATTTTGAATGGCCTCAGATAGAGCAATATGTTCAAACCAATGAATTTCCTGAGACACATCTGCAATTTGGTCCAACAGTGTAATTGGATCACCATCATTTTCATAAACTGTCTCGTGAATAGAAGCAGGTGTACGTGCGCCCTCTTCTGCAAAAATCACATCTTCTGGTGACATTTCAAGTATTTCTGCCAATTCATGAACCGTTGGCATCTGCCCTGACTCTTTCATAAAAGTTTCTTTAACTCGTCGAATTTTATTGCTTGTTTCTTTTAACGAACGGCTGACTTTAATTGCACCATCATCTCTTAAAAAACGTTGAATTTCTCCAATAATCATCGGAACTGCATATGTAGAAAACTTCACGTCATAAGCTAAATTAAATTTATCCACAGATTTCAATAAACCGATGCAGCCAATTTGAAACAAATCATCTGCCTCATAGCCTCGGTTCAAAAAACGCTGAACGACTGACCAAACTAGGCGCATATTTTTTTCTACAATGGTGTCTCGTGCATGTTGATCTCCTGACTGACTTTTTCGAATCAATTCTTTTAATTCTTCATCCTTCAGAAGCGCCTTACGTCCGCTTTTATTTTTCACATCCACATCCATTGTTCTAATCTCCTTATTTTACAACTGCGATTGTTTTTGAAAATACCTTTACCATTTCAACAGTTGTACCTTTTCCAGGTATGGAGTACACAGTTAAATGATTCATAAAATTCTCCATAATAGTAAAACCCATCCCAGAGCGCTCTAAATCCGGCTTTGATGTATAGAGCGGCATTCTAGCCTGTGCTAAATCCTCGATTCCTTCACCGAAATCCTGCACCGATATCCATGCCTCACCGTCTCGAAGTTCGACAGTTATGATAATTTCTTGTGTCGGATCATTACGATAGCCATGAATAATGCAGTTTGTTACAGCCTCAGATACGGATGTTTTAATATCTGTCAATTCTTCCACAGTTGGATCCAATTGTGCAATAAAAGCAGCCACAACAATTCTTGCAAAATGCTCATTTTCACTTCTTGACAAAATGGTAAAGGACATTTTATTATTCATCATTTTGTTACCCCCAAAAAATCCAAAGCAGCTTCTTCATTATTTACATAAGGAACCACTTTATATAATCCACTCATTTCAAAAATTCGATGGATAGAAGGTGGAACGGAACAAACAACCAATTCTCCTCCTTGACTTCTTATCTGTTTAAATCGTCCAAAAACAACACCTAACCCAGAGCTATCCATAAACGATAAATTTTGGAAATTCATTATAATATGAATACAATTAGACAACTCCTTTTGCTGGATAATTTCTTCTCTTAAATTTTCTGCAGTATGATGATCCAATTCACCTTGCATTCGGACAATCAAAACACGATTTTTACATCTCATTTCACATGCCAATCCCATACTTTCTCCTCCTCATGAAACCTTATCGCTAATCTTCAACAAAAAAACAACCATTCCTTCCAACAAGCAAAACTAGTCAACGTTCTACATTTTTTGTTTATAAACCAAGCAAATTGGCTGTCGAACGCTTAAACAGGTCAAACAAGCTGGCACTGTGAACTGCTTTTTCTGTCACAAGATCCACCGTTGCAACAACTTTTCCTCCCTCCTTCAATGTTAAAGTTCCAACCTTTTCTCCTTTTTTTAGTGGTGCTGCTAGCTTTTTATCAATTTGGATGCTTTGTGTCATTTTTTCATGTTTTATTCCTTTTTCTTGCAACAAACAAAGCGGCTTTTGATTGACAACTGTCACATATTTTTGTTTCCCTTTCTCAACTTGGAGTTCTTCTTTCATTTGATCCGTTGCCAAAATCTGTTTCATTTCATATTTTCCAAAGGCATAATCCAACATTTGCATCATTTGTGCATTTCTAATTTTTGAAGTGTCTGCTCCCATCACAACACCTATAACACGCATATTATTTCTTTTAGCTGTAGCAGTTAAACAATATTTTGCTTCAGTTGTATATCCAGTTTTTAACCCGTCACATCCTGAGTAAAATTTTACAAGTTTATTTGTATTAACCAACCAAAACTTTTTCTCTGTATCTTCACGTAAATAATCTTCATATAAACCGGAATACTTTGTGATTTCTTGATATTTTAATAGCTCTTTTGCGATAACAGACATATCATATGCTGTTGATACATGCCCTTCTGTTGGAAGGCCCGTACAATTTTTAAAAACCGTATGTTTTAATCCTAGCTCGGCTGCTTTTTGATTCATTAACTCTACAAAAGCTTCCTCTGTTCCTGCAATCCGTTCTGCCATTACAACAGCTGCATCATTTCCTGATGCAATAGCAATGCCACGAAGCAACTCATCTACTGTCATTTCTTCTCCTGGTTCTAGGAAAATTTGTGAACCGCCCATGGACGCTGCATATTTACTCGCTGCAACCTTTTCATCCAATCTTAAATTGCCATCATACAACTTTTCAAAAATCAACAACATTGTCATAATTTTTGTCATACTTGCAGGAGCCAATTTTTCATTTTCATTTTTGGAAAATAAAATCCGTCCTGTCTCCTGTTCAATTAAAATGGCTGATTTGGCATCTTTTGCAAGCAAAGAAGAATTCGTTTTTTCTTTTGCAAATACGGGGTATACAGTTGTCATACAAGTGAGGTAAATTATAAATATACATGCAAAAATTTGTTTCAACATAATCCCTCCTAAAATGGTTCACATACTATTTTTTCCAAAAATAGATCTTCTATACACCAGGAAAAATAAAATATAAAATTCTATCAGAATCCACTTGAAACTAAGCCAAATTTTTGATATCATTATTTTCCGATGAAGCATATTTTAAAATTCTATGGGGGATTAGCTCAGTTGGGAGAGCGTTTGGCTGGCAGCCAAAAGGTCAGCGGTTCGAACCCGCTATTCTCCATATTTTTTATTCCATTCAGATAGTAAAAAAGACCTATATCGAATGAAAATATGAAAAATATTCCATAACCAATATGAATGCTAAAATTTATTTTTAGGAGGAATTTAAAAATGGAAGAGCATAAAAGCCCGGAAATTTTAAAGCTGGAAAAATGGGCTTATAACCGTTTAAGTGATGCAAAAAAAATGGATGAAATGCTTGGGCGGAACACGTGGGACGAAGTAAAACTTGAAGTGTTGGGGGCTTACAAATACAATGTAAAACTTTTTGGTAGTGAACCCAATATGCAAGCAGCTTATGAAAGCGTTTTGATTGCTGCAAACGCTGTTTATTAGAAAGATTTAAATGAACTGTATATAAAAAATCCATATTTATTCTAAAATATGGATTTTTTATATTTTTACTAAATGAATCACATTCGGATTTTTAGAAATCATTGTATAAATTCATAAATAAATGGATTTCCTTTTTGTATAGGAGAAGAATCAATCAAAAGACTGTCAGAAAGTAAGGCATCTATCTCTGGATTTTCTGAATTTTGGCTGAATACCTGAATCCATGTCTCCCCTTTAGAAACAAAATCTCCTACCTTCTTCTGTAAAACTAGACCAACTGATAAATCAATTAAAGATTGCTTCGTTTTCCGTCCAGCCCCCAACATCATCGCAGCCATTCCAACAGATTCTGGTAATATTTTATGAATATACCCTGACCTTTTCGTTCGAATTCCATAAACATATTTTGCTACAGGCAACTTTTCTGGGTGATCAACAATGGAAGCATCTCCCCCTTGAGCAGAAATAAATTGCTGGAATTTTTCCAATGCTTTTCCAGAAGAAATTGCTTTTGCAAGCATTTGTTCCGCTTCTTTGATTGTATTTGCCTGCTTGCTTAAAATCAACATATGTGCTCCCAAGACAAAACACAGTTGCCGTAAATCCTCTGGTCCTTTTCCTTGTAAGGTTGCAATGGCTTCTCTTACTTCAAGCGCATTACCAATCGCATTACCAAGCGGCTGACTCATATCAGACAATATAGCAACCGTATCTTTTCCGACACCTTTTCCAATTGCAACCATTAAACGAGCCAGACTTCTCGCATCTTTAACCGTTTTCATAAATGTACCAGAACCGACCTTCACATCCAATACAATGGCATCAGCACCGGCTGCAATTTTTTTACTCATAATCGAGCTGGCAATTAAGGGAATTGAATCAACTGTTGCCGTTACATCTCGCAAACTATAAAGTTTTTTATCTGCTGGTGTCAGCTCTGTACTTTGTCCAATAATCGCAATCTGATTGGTATTTACCAATTGAATAAATTGTTCATTGGTAAGCTCTGTATGAAAGCCTGGAACGGATTCAAGTTTATCAATCGTACCTCCGGTATATCCCAGTCCTCGCCCACTCATTTTTGCAACTGGAGCACCACAAGCACAAACAAGCGGTGCAAGCACAAGTGTTGTAGTATCACCAACTCCTCCAGTTGAATGTTTATCCACTTTTATTCCCTGAATTTGCCCTAGTGAAATTTGTTTGCCGGATTCGATCATTGCTTGTGTCAAGTCAATACTTTCTCGATCACACATCCCTTGAAAAAACACAGCCATTGCAAATGCACTCATTTGGTAATCCGGAATTTTTGACTGTGTATAATTTTGAATCATCCAGTGAATTTCTTGAGCCGTAAGATTGTAGCCATCCCGTTTTTTCTGAATTAGATCAACCATTCTCATCGGTTTTCTCTCCAATCTCAAAAACAATTTTCTTTATCAGTTGAATAAAATTGGATCTGACTTGTTTAGCTGTCTCCATGACCTCTTGATGAGAAAGTTTTTCTTTTTGGATCCCTGCCGCTAAATTGGATATCACAGAAAGACCTAAAACCGAAAGGCCAGAATGATTGGCTACAATTGCCTCTGGAACAGTGGACATTCCGACTGCATCACCACCAAGAGTCGCTATCATACGCACCTCAGCAGGCGTTTCATATACTGGTCCCACCATTGCCGCATAGACACCTTCTTGCAACGGAATCTGTAAATCTTGTGCCGCTCGTTTGGCAATCATCCGCAGCTGTAAAGAATACACTTCTGACATATCAGGAAATCTTGGACCAAACCGATCATCATTTGGACCAATTAATGGATTGGTTCCCATTAAATTTAAATGATCCGTAATCAGCATAAAATCCCCCGCTGAAAAATTGGGATGAATGCCACCTGCTGCATTGGTTACAATTAAATTTCGGATACCTAAATATTTCATTACTCGAACTGGAAACGTTACTTGCTTTTGATGATGTCCCTCATAAAAATGAAACCGTCCCTTCATGACTGCAATATCGATTCCGCTTAACTTTCCAATTACCCATTCTCCAGCATGCCCTTCAACCGTTGCACGTGGAAAATGGGGAACGGTTTCATAAGGAATCGTTACACAATCTGTCATCTCATCGGTCAAAACTCCCAAACCGGACCCCAAAATTAATCCGATTTTAGGCTTTATGGTTATCTTTTCTTGAATAAATTGCACGGCTTCTTTATACAAAGTACTTTCCATCTTTTTTCTCCCTTCATTTCACTAACCAATCAAACGAAAAACAGGTTTATTTTATTTCATCCGGTAGATCGCTTGACACACAAACACAGTAATTTATTAAAATAAGTGCAATCAAGGACGTATACCAACATAATTATTTTAAATATTTTAAAAAACTTTGACCATTTTTAGGTAATGTAACTTGGAAATTTTCAGCAATGGTTGCACCAACATCCGCAAAACTTTGACGCAAATCAAGGGGTCCCCCCTTTATAAATGAAGGACTGTATACAAGAAGCGGTACATATTCTCTTGTATGATCGGTTCCTGGTGCAGTTGGATCATTTCCATGGTCAGCAGAAATAATGAGCAGATCTTCTTTTTGTAAAAGTGGTAAAAACTCCGCCAATCTTTGATCAAAAGCCTCTAACGCATCACCATAACCGATTGAATCCCTGCGATGACCGTAAATTGCATCAAAATCTACAAGATTTAAAAATGCCAAGCCAGTAAATTCTTCTTTGATTACTGAAATTATTTGATCCATTCCATCCATATTTGATGTGGTACGAATGGATCGAGTTACACCTTCTCCATCATAAATATCATTGATTTTTCCAATTGCAATAACCGAAAATCCACTTTCACTTAATGTATTCATCACTGTTTTTTCAAAAGGCTTTAACGCATAATCATGCCGATTGGAAGTACGCGTCCAACTTCCGTTCATTCCAATAAATGGACGGGCAATAACACGACCAACTTTATAGGCATCTTTTAAAGTAAGCTCACGAGCAATTTCACAAATCTGGTACAGCTCTTCAAGTGGCACAACTTCTTCATGTGCAGCAATTTGTAAAACGCTATCTGCAGAAGTATACAAAATTGGTGCTCCGGTTTGGACGTGAATATCTCCCAACTCTTTTAAAATTTCTGTACCGCTTGCTGGTTTATTTCCAAGAAACTTTCGACCAGTTTTTTCACTGAGTTCCTCCAATAGTTCTGTTGGAAATCCGTTTGGAAACACTTGAAACGGCTTGGAAATTTTTAAACCCATAAATTCCCAGTGACCAGTCATTGTATCTTTTCCATTTGAAGCCTCCGCCATTTTGGCATAATAAGCCATCGGATGCTTTTGTGGTAAAACCCCTTGAATCGAAACAATATTTCCAAGTCCTAGCTTTTGCATCGTAGGCATATAAAGTCCGCCCTTTTGTATGGCAACATGTCCAAGCGTATGAACATTTCGATCACCATATTGTGCTGCATCCGGCATTTCTCCAATTCCTACTGAATCTAAAATGATTAAAAAAACACGTTGAAATGATGCCATATATGCCTCCTAAAAAATCTGATTGTATCATTTTATGAAAAAACAGATATAAATATGTATTTCAATTAAAGTTTATGCACGTGGATGAAATTTTTTATAAACATCTGTCATCTTCTTTTTTGTTACATGTGTATAAATTTGGGTTGTTGATAAATCAGCATGTCCCAATAATTCTTGTACAGATCGCAAATCGGCTCCATTTTCCAATAAATGTGTTGCAAATGAATGCCGAAGTGTATGCGGACTAATCATTTTGGTAATCCCTGCTGCTTGAACAAATTCATTCAATAATTTCCAAATCCCTTGGCGCGTCAAACGATTACCACGTTGATTTAAAAACAAAGCATCCGAGTTTTTTGGAGATTTCTTTAACAACTCTGGGCGACTTTTTTGTAAATAATCTGACAATCGCTCATTTGCCAACTGTCCGATTGGAATCATTCGCTCCTTATTCCCTTTTCCAATACATCGAATAAACCCCATCGTTAAATGAACTTGATCAACATTTAAGTTGATTAATTCTGTCACACGCATACCCGTTGCATATAAAAGCTCAATCATGGCTCGATTCCGAATGCTAACAATATCTGCTCCTTGCTCCAAATAATCAAGCAACATATCAACCTCTTGCACACTCAAAACTTTTGGCAACTTTTTCTTCACTTTCGGTAAAATCAGGTTCTCAGTTACATTAGCAAAAACCACTGCATCTTGAAACAAAAACATATGAAAAGTACGAATAGCAGACACATATCTGGCACAAGTTTTATCCGATTTCCCTTCTGAACGCATCTGTTCAATAAAACGTAAAATATGCAGCTTTTCAATTTGAGATGGATGTGTCAACCCGATTTTAGTCATAAATGCAATATATTTTTTTAAATCTCGTTCATATGAACAAAGCGTATTATTTGCTAGTTGTTTTTCCACACGCAAATAATGTAAATAATCCTTTAAAGCTTCCTCCATCATTCTCTCTACTCCCCGTATTCAAAAAAAATTTGCAAACGTGACGGACTGTCATTTTTTTTGTCAATCTGAGATTCGCTAGCCATAACCTCTTGTTCACCGTCAATCATTCGATTCATTTGTATATACCTTTCATAAATCGTAAACCCATATAAAAAAAATAAGATGGATGTAAGAAAAAACAAACTGATTTTTATAAACTCCAAACTACTTTCTTTCATACTGCACCTCCTCATGTTCCAGCGTTGCTCATTTTCTTTATTTTTATTCAATCTGCCCAAACAACATGCCAAAATAAAAACATTACTTAATGTTTCAACACTGAAAATGGAAGATATACAAAATGATTCAATAAAATACACAAAACAACTGTCTAGCATTTAAACAAGCCAAGACTTATTTTGCAGCACAGCAAATCCCTATTGAAATCAATGATATAACTAAAGTAAGATTCGGAAAAATATATAATATTTAAGCACAAATCTTTTACTACACCTTTTCTTGTAAAAGACCAGACTCTGATTGCTGATTTTCAAAACATAAATAAAAATTCAACAATTGCTTTTGAATTCCAAAGTGTAAGATGATACTTCTCCCAATAAAACTATGCTTGAAATCTCAAACCAGTTTGCAATACATAATATTTTTAAGTATAGCTAAAACATAAGTGTTTTTTACCAAAACAGTCTGATGGAAATCCATTTTCCCAGAACTTTTGCATAGGTAAATCTCCTATAAAGAAAAAGGAACAAGCTAGACCAATGTTTTGTAATAGAATTGCCAGCCATCTAAGGAAAACGAACAAAAAACAAGGAATTCATTCTTACTTTTTGGTCCAATCCCAATGTTTTTTAATCAGAACTTCTGTTTTTTTATCCCAACTCTGCCATTTTATTGATTGGTCAACATTTTATAAATTTTTTACTTTTATAAAAACCCGGAATACAATACATATAAAATGTAAAAATATTAGATCCTAGTAAATACTTTCTCAAAAACTTCCCTTTACTTTTTTGGCAACTCAAAATGTTTTAATCAATCAGGTCTTCTATAGTAACAAATCATTCTCATACAAATATTCTAAGTTTAAATCCATGAACAAAAAAGTTTCATCATCAATTGGATAAGAAAACGTTCGAATAAAATTTTTGGATTTCAAATCCGCATAAATATCCGATAGGTTTCCACGTTTTTCATATTTTAATTTAGCAATGCTTTCCAAAAAATATGGACGAAAACTCCAATTCCTTCCAATATATCTGTCAGCCTTTTCCCATTTCCCTTCTGATTTTGTCACATAGTTTCCAGAAATTTGAACACCATTTCCATTCACAAAATACATGCGATAAACACAATCTTTAAATACATTCAATAAGAGTTCAAACCATGCATCAAATTCTCTTGTTTGATAACGATGTGAAAAAATCCGCTTGCATTTCTCATTAAAGATTTGATTCATTGCATAAACTTGTGACAACCTTTTATTTTCGCGAAAAACAAAATCGGCCAAGTCCTTTTGAATGTAATCTAAACTTTTTTGTGCATCTGCCATTTTATCAACAGCCGGGAAAATATAATCTCCTGATAAATAACGACCATTATTTTTCCATGCATTATATAAATGAATATCTGAGCAAATTTGATCAAACAAAATGGTTGTCCCGATTTTTCTCATCAATAAAGATAAAATCGATAGTAAATCTTGTGATTCAAGTGGATAAGCTTGAATTTTTTGATTTGATAAATTGATTTTTAAAATATCTGGTCTAAGCAAGCGAATCGTCTCAATATTACTCTTTCCCATATCATGATGGTCAATTGCAAATAAGATACCATATGTTCGATAATAACGAATCAAATAATATAAATTTTCAACATCACCTGTAAACATCTCTTCCTTAATTTGAATTACCATTTTATCAAACGGCATTCCTCTTTTGTGAAAGGCTAAAAGTTCCTCCAAAAAAATTTCTCCAAAATCTACAACCAGAGCATTGGCATCAACTGGGATATAAAGCATTGATTGATTCACCAAAAAAATCGGATCTTGTAAACATTGTTGAAATATTTGTTGATATAAACCAATTAAACGCGCCCACTCATTCGATTGATCTTCATGATAAATAAAAATTTCCTTATCATCCGAAAGGATTTGAAATCCGACCACACGCATTTCGTCTAAACTCACTATCGGTTCAAATTTAATTTTTATGTTTTGCGTCATTTACTTTCCTCGCTTTTCAATAAAATAATTTGCAATCTTAATAGGTAAATATTATCATAGATTATGCTATCTTGTGAATGTACCACCAATTGAAGCACAAGCAAAGTGACAAAAGTCACATAACATTTAACGAAATATACAAAAAGATTGAAAAAAGGAGATCTTAATGAAAAAAAAATATACAAAAATAGGTACAGCCCTTATTTTAATGCTGCTTCTCTTTATAATTTATGCCGCTTTCATTGAACCAAAACAATTAAAATGGGAACATATTACAATCCCAATTCCACAAAAACATACATCTATTCAATCACTTAAAATCATTCAATTCAGCGATACACATGTCAAAAATGAAAAGGAACAAAAACAATTAAAAAAAATTGTTGAACAAATTAACCAAGCCAAAGCTGATTTTGTTATTTTTACGGGAGATTTGATCGACAACCCAAATCAATTTATGTATGAAGATGTCTTAGTTGAATTACTTGGATCCATCCAAGCTCATTATGGTAAATTGGCAATTTTTGGAAATCATGACCATGGCGGAAACGGAACGCGTATGTATACGCATATTATGGAAAATAGCAATTTTCAACTGCTGAGAAATCATTCCACCTCGTTTGAAATTAAAAACAAGACCCTTACATTTGTCGGAATTGATGATATGATTCTAGGACAACCGGATTATAAATTACTCCATACACCAAAAAATGATAACGTATACACAATTTTGTTGGCACATGAGCCCGATTTTGCTTTGGAATTATCACAAAATGTTGCAGATCTTATACTTGCTGGACATAGCCATGGTGGTCAAATCCAGTTTCCGTTTTTGGGTGCGTGGATCCGTCCGATTGGTGCCAAAGTTTTTACTGAAGGAAAGTATGAATTAGTCAAACAAAATTCACAATTATATGTAAATACAGGAGTCGGAACAACAAGAATTCCTTTGCGTTTTCTTGTGCCTCCAAGCATTACACAATTTGAATTTCAAGTATATAGCTAAAATTATGCACAAACCAGTCTGGCATAAAATATTTATGATAAGAAAAACAGTTTCCCATCCAAGTTCCCATCATTTTTTATCCATATTTTTATTTCATTAAAATTCTTACTACAAATAAAAAAATAAATCAAAAAACATAACCATTACTAAAGCATGAACGACTTATCACTTGACTAAACTTTACAGTTCTTAACGCTTGAAATGAGATTCACTTAAAAAGCGTGCAAACTAGTTTGGTATTTGGGACAAACAGAGGGGTTTTGCTCTTACGAATCAAGCGATCTTGTCGTTCCTATTCCTATGATTTATATTTTTAGCAATTATACGAATGCACGGTCTTAAGTCAAAATATTTTTCTCTGACATTGAGTACTCAATGATAATACATAGGACAAACCCATGCTCAAATTTTGGGCGATTTCTTGCCATTTTTGATATTCATTTCAAGATGAGAATGAGTTGGTTATAAGAAACCATTTCTGGAAAATTTCAATTTCATGCCAAAATCAATTTTTGTTTTTTATCAACTCAAAATTTCATTATCAATAATCAGACTATAGACTTTATAGATATAACAAAAAATATTGATTCAATTTTAAATTCATATATTTCGGTTGTTTTATAAGAGATACTTACCTTATATTTATGATCCGTTCCTTGATTGCCAAACTACTCATCCAACCATACTATAAGTGGAAAATTTTACGCAGATTCAGTTAAAAATCCCCATCCAATCAAAAACCAAAAACATAGAATGGATCAAACCAATCATTTTCCTATATATATATTTAATGAAACAAAACTATCACTAGATACACCATTTTATATAAAGATGGATTTAAAACGGATCTAAAACGAATTTTTATTTTAAAAAGTACATAAACCGTATTTTTCCTTACCTTTAAGCAGCCAGAACCATTTTTATAAGATTCAAATCGTACGATTTCCATACATTAAACAATGATATCCGCATAGATAAGCCATCATACAAAACAAACCAGTAAACAAAACATAGCACACAGCCTGCACATATCGCTTTTGGAAAAACAGTTGTAAGGCTTCATAACTAAAAGATGAAAATGTTGTAAATGCTCCAAGAAATCCAACAGACAAAAACAGGTAGATTGAAGCCGCCTCAAGAGTGGCATCACAGAGTCCTAAAGCAAATGATCCGATACCATTAATCGTTACTGTTACAAAACCCTGTATTTTCTTAGACAAATGAAAACGAAGCAGCCAAAATGAAAAGGCATAACGAAATAATGCACCGAAACCGCCTGAAATAAACAATAAGATCACATACCATTTCTCCTTTCACGACAAAACAAGCCATATCCGAACCAACAGGCAAATAAGCCAAAAGCAATATGTACCATCATATAGAGTAAACAGACCGCCAAACTCTGATTCTCAAATATTTGGACACATATTGCCGAAAAAGCAGACATTGTAGTTCATCCATCACAAAATCCTACCGTTAATCCAGTTTTCCAAGCCAAATTTTGTGGATTAAGACGATAAATTCCAGCTATAAAAAAACTGCCAAAACCATTAATAAATAACAGCTCAATTGCTGCATCTAAAAAATCCATATTTTGGAATCCATACCGTATTATAGTTCCCAAACCACCAAGAACAAAAACCCAACATAATATTTGAAATGACATTTTATCCCCTCTTTCCTATGAATTTATTTTTCAAAAACATGCGCATTTTTTATTTTGCCTCATAAACTAAGATGATTACAAATGAAAGGAGTTTCAGCAAATGCAACCATACATTCCATATCACAATTGTACAACATTCAACCCTTACTACAGCAGAAATCAGGAAACATCACATGAACAAATTGGATCACCATATCATACAGATGAACGTTTTTGGGGATTTGGTTTGCTTCCATTTGTTGGTGGACTTTTACTTGGCGGCGTAGGCGGCTACGCAATTGGAAACAACAATCATCATTGCTATGGAAAATACTGTGGTGGCTATCCTGCTGCCTATCCACCACAGCCCTACCCACAACCATATCCGTATCCATATCCTTATCCAGTTCCCGTTGTTGAACCAATTCAATATACTTCAACAGAAAACTACTACCTGCAACCCGTTAAGTAAATATTCAGATAAACATTCAAATTCCACTTATCTGAAACAATCAAAAAACTCTAGGATTGTAAATGCTTTATTGGCAACGAAACCGGAATGTGAAAACCTTATTTCTCGGTATCATTGCCAAAAGCATCGGATCCTAGAGCTTTTATTTCGATTTTTGTCAAAAAAGTTGGTTATGAAAGCATTTCATCAATTCTCTTTACAAGTTCTGCAATTTCCGGCTTACTAATTTGCGCATTTGCACCGACTGTCTCCCCTTTATGACGTAAGTCTGGTGTAATTAAAGAAGAGAAAATAATTACTGGAAGCTGCTGTAAATTTGGATCTTCTTTAATTTTTCTGGTTAATGCATGACCGTCCATTTGCGGCATCTCAATATCCGTTATAATTAGGCTGATCTCTTGCAATTTTTCTGGTGTATTCTGCTCCATATTTTTCAAGAATTTCCACAACTCTTCTCCATTTTCAAACATCAAAACATTTTTATAGCCTGCTTCCTCCATTGTTTCTGAAATTAACTGACGTAAAAAAACAGAATCCTCTGCGACCAAAATTTGTTTCATTGAAATTTTTCTCGTACCCAATTTTTTCACATCATCAACATTAATTCCGATTTCTGGATTAATTTCAAACATCAGTTTTTCAAAATCTAAAAGCAGCACCATATTACCATTAATCCGAACAAAACCGATAATTTGTGATTTTGAGCCATGGTAAATATCTGAAGGTTTTTCAATTCGATTCCATGTTACCCGATGAATCTGTGTTACATAATGTACATGAAAAACTATTTTATTTTGATTGTACTCTGAAATAATATATTTATCATTCTTTGGGTTTTTGGATGGCGGATATCCTAAAGCTTTTGCAATATCCACAACTGGCAATACTTCACCTCGAATATCAATAATCCCTTCCACACATGGATGAGAATTTGGAACAGGCGTAATTTCAGCTGGATTAATAATTTCACGCACTTTAATTACATTAATTCCAAAACGAGATTCCCCGATACCAAATTCCACAAATTCCAATTCATTTGTACCTGACTCCAATAAGATTTCATTTTCAACCATCTCGCCACACTCCTTTTTCCTAATACTCTTGTATTCCATCTCTATTATAAATTTAACCTTTCATTTTTAAAAGTTATTTTATAAAATAATTCATGAAACTATACGTGTCTATAAAACTTTTGTACAATATTTTATAATATATTTACCTATTTTTCACAAAAGGAGTTATCATATATGCATATCAATCTTAACCCCAACCTAAAAAACATACAAATTTCTGGTATACGAAAATTTACAGCCATTGCCAAACAAATACCAGAGGCTATTCACCTGACCATTGGCGAACCTGATTTCCATACACCAGAACATATAAAACAAGCTGCAATACATGCAATTAAAAACAATGATACCGCATATACACCAAATGGTGGAAAACCCGAGCTCCGGCAGGCTGCTGCAAAATATTTTCAAAAAAAATATGCACTTGAGTACCATCCAGAAACTGAACTTCTTGTCACACATGGTGCAACACAAGCACTGCACACCGCATTTCAAACAATCCTAACACCTGGAGATGAAGTCATTATTCCCGCACCAATTTATCCTGGCTATGCACCAATTGTCCAGATGTGCGGTGCGAAAATCATTTATATTGATACAAGCCAAACAAACTTTAAACTGACACCTGATACATTGCAAAATGCCATAACAAACCGAACAAAAATTATTGTGTTACCATATCCAAACAATCCAACTGGAACAGCACTAACCAAGGAAGAAATGCGATGTCTTATATCAACAATAGAGCATAAAAATATTTGGATTATTTCTGATGAAATTTACAGTGAAATTTGCTTCCAAGCTGAACATGTTTCAATTGGACATTTTCCAACAGTTCGGAAACAATCTATTATTATTCAAGGTTTATCTAAATCTCATGCCATGACTGGATGGAGAATTGGATTTTTACTCGGTCCAGAAACATTTATTCAACAAGCCATAAAAGCACAGCAGTATCATATTACTTGCCCTTGCACAATTTCGCAAGCTGCTGCATTGTCCGCTGTAACAAATGGAATTCATGATAGCATAAAAATGTGTGCTGAATACCAATTACGTGGCTTTTATTTGGCAGAACGATTACAAGAAATCGGCTTTACTGTCAATAAACCAGCCGGTACTTTTTATTTATTTGCCAATCATACAAAATTTTCAAATAATAGCTTTGATTTTGCTCTATGGCTACTGGAAAATGCTAAAGTTGCTGCTACACCGGGTACAGCTTTTGACCCTTATGGGCAAGGCTATATGCGCTTCAGTTTTGCCAATTCATTGGAGAACATAAAAAAAGCCTGTGATGCCATCGAACTTGTTCTATCCTAAATACACCCGCTTTTTCAGCGGTTGTATTTTATGTTTCATTTGAAACAAAAAATTATAAGAAGATTTGTTTTTTTACCAAACGATATTAAAACACTCACTTTCTGTTCAAACCGGAAAAAATTCGATTGAACTCAAATCAATACAAAAAACATTGCATCAGCAATCAAAATATAAACACCAGAAACCATTCCTATACGACTTTTTCATACTGGGCTTATCATATCACGCATTATATTTTATGCAAATTATAATTTACTCTACTTAAAAATTATGTCTTTTTCATACAAATCCAACTTTATAATTCAAATGATCTTGCTTAAAAAGGAACATGTTCAGTTGTCCATTTTTAACCAATGAATGATTTTATACATCAGATTTTTGCCATTGTAAATTATTTTTTCTCTTGAAATTTTGCTTCATAATATTGATATAAAGCTTGTGTACCATATTCCCCCTTATTTTCCAAATCCATATCTTCAAACATTTGATAGGCCAATTTCGTAGTTGGGCAAGAAATTTGCATTTTTTCTGCTTCTTCCAAAGTAATCCGCATATCTTTCATACAATGTTTAATAAAAAATCCCGGTTCAAAATCATTGTTTAAAATACGTGGTGCTAAATTGGTTAAAGCCCAGCTTGCCGAAGCACCTGTAGAAATACTGCTTAACACTTTTTTTGGATCTAAACCTGCATTTTTCGCATAAAAGATACATTCTACCATCGCCAATAAATTCCCAAATCCTGCGATTTGATTTACAACCTTTGTATGTTGTCCAGCCCCGGCACCTCCTTGCAGTTGGACATTCGTTCCCAACACTTCAAAAATCGGTTTACAGTTGGCAAAAATATCTGCATCACCACCGACCATAATGGTTAAAGTGGCATTTTGGGCTCCAATATCCCCACCGGACACTGGAGCATCCAATGCCGCTGCACCAATTTCCTTTGCTTTTTCATAAATTTTCTTGGCAAGCGTTGGTGTTGAAGTGGTAAAATCAATGAATATGGCACCAGACTTACAGTTGGCAAAAATCCCATCTGCACGAAAATAAATAGATTCCACATCTTGCGGATAACCAACCATTGTCATTACAATATCTGATTGTATCGTAAGTTCCGCTATCGTTTCACAAAACACAGCACCATAAGTCGTCAATGCCTGTGCCTTTTCTGGTGAACGATTGTATACATAAACTGTGTAACCTGCCTGCAATAAATTTCGTACCATACTGGCACCCATTACACCTGTACCGATAAAACCAATTATTTGTTTCATAAAGATCCTCCCTCTCCCAAAATAAAATGTATAACTTTATTTTACTCAATTTGATATAAAATCCACAAATATTTTATGTGAAAAAGCAGAAATAATTTGTAATGGCTTTCTAATCACTGCATTGCAAATATGCCACATCATACATTTCTAATTTTTACACAGATAAGCTGCAAATCATACTTATCTCTTTACTGACATTTTCTCTCCTTCAATCCATAAACGATATCCATCTGTTTTCATATCAATGTCGCCATCTCGCGCAGTTTCAAACCATTGAACTTTATTTTGCTTTAGCCTTTTTAAAACAGAGCGGTGTGGATGTCCATATGGATTCCCTTTTTCATACGATAAAACTGCATAGGATGGGCGAATTTTCTCCAAAAATGCTTTTGATGTAGAAGACTTAGAACCGTGATGGGCAACCTTTAATACATCTACATCCAACAAATATTTTCGAATCAGACGCTTTTCTATATGTTTTTCCACATCTGCCGTAAATAAAAATTCACATGCTTTATATTTTACCCAAAGTACAATTCCTGCATGATTATTAAAAATCTTCCCCTGCCCACTGTTTAAAACTTGAACGGTAACCTCTGAATCAAATGGTAAAACATCTCCTTCTTGAATAATCGAAAACGGAATATTTCTCTCATGAATTAAACGAATATATTCCAAATAAGCACGCGTGTCATAGCCTTTTCCACTGTCGTACACCTGTCCAACCGGAACAGAACGAACAACATCTAACAACCCTCCGATATGATCAATATCCGGATGTGTACAAATTAAATAGTCAATTTTTTGAATTCCAAGTTCAATCAATCCATTTAAAACAGCTTCACTTGATTCTCTTGGTCCACCATCCATGAGTAAACATTTTCCATTTGGAAATTGGATAATAATGCTGTCTCCTTGTCCAACATTCAAAAATTTCACTGTTAAATAGGGTGTATATATTTTTTGGGAAACTACATAGTTATCTGGTGGTAAGATTCCGCTAAAATGAACAAAATATGAAATCAGACAAAGGTGAAATAAGCACTTTTTAAAAAGTCTCATACTTGTCCCGCCTCTCTATATCCTAAGATAACCAATTTTTTGCTTTTCTTTCACCTAGAAAAATAGAACTTTGCTTTCAAAAGTACAGTTATGATACGATAAAAATAAATAAAATTAAGGAGACGTTCAAATGAGTATTCATATTGGTGCCAAACCTGGAGAAATTGCAGAAACCATTTTATTACCTGGAGATCCACTGCGTGCAAAATTTATCGCAGAACATTTTTTAACCGATGCTGTCTGTTACAATAAAATCCGCGGCATGTATGGGTTTACCGGCTTATTTCGTGGTGAAAAAATTTCCGTTCAAGGAACAGGAATGGGGATTCCTTCCACAGCGATCTATATCAATGAATTGATTCAATTTTACGGTACAAAAAATTTGATTCGTGTTGGAACATGTGGTGGTATTAAAGAAAAAATACATATTCGTGATTTGGTTTTGGCAATGACCGCTTCTACAGATTCTGCCTTTACCACACAAATTGCACCAGGCTTTCATTTTTCTCCAACTGCTGATTTTACCTTGCTTAAAACGGCATATGAAATTGCATCACAAAAGCAAAAAAATATTCATGTTGGAAATGTACTCACCGCTGATTCCTTTTATCGTGATCACATGGACAATGTAAAACAGCTTGGGGAATATAATGTGCTGGCAGTAGAAATGGAGACAACCGCCTTATACACACTAGCAAATAAACACCATGTCCGCGCCTTAACCATTTTAACAGTCAGTGACCATATTTTCACTGGCGAAGAAACAGATGCAAACGAACGTGAAACATCATTTACTGATATGATAGAAATTGCACTGGAAACAGCCATTCAAATCCAAATATAAAATAAGCTTGCACAAAATTGAAGAGCTAGATATGCTATATAATATTTTTAAATAATAAACTCAACACAAAAGACAATAAAAACTTTAATTGAGCCCCAAAAATTGATGTACAAAACTCTAAAACAAAAATATTTTTTAAAGTCATTTATAACAAATCTTCTAAAAAAGGAACAGAACTGACTTTTATAGAAATAATAGTAAAAATATAAATTTATCAAAATATTTTTATTATTTATATAAAATATCATTCCGAGTTATATTTTAAAAATTAAAAAAGAATCAATATGCCAATAATAGAAACAATACAATCTCACAGTTATTTAAAATACATGATTGGAAGACTAAATCATTTATTATGACTAAATCAAAAATCATTATGATTATTCTACAAATCAATGATAAAAAACTATTGATTTTCTATTTTATACTTTTATCTTATTTATAAAACAAATATTTTATTTAAACCAATATGAATAATAAAATAAACATTATTCTATTTAAAATAAAAATTTATACCAAGAATTGTAGACATATAATAAAATTCCAAAAGGACGATTACAGATGAAAAATACACCAAAATATACCATCTCATTTACGATTCTATGTATTGTTTCTGTTATTGTTTTTGCTTATATCCATATAAATACAGAGAATTTCTGGATTTTTCTACCTGGAATATCCATTTTTTACATTATTGTATGTTATCCATTGATTCGAAAACATTTTCAAATGCTTTCTCTCAAACAACTTTTAATTGCTATCTTATTGGGTATATTATTCTATACTTTATTTTTATTTGGGAATCTATTGCTTTCAGTATTTTTCTCTGATTGGACAAAAACACAGATAACTTTGCTTTATACAACCTTACAACCTGTTACTCTTCAAAACTGGATTTTCCTATTTTTATTGGTTATTCCAGCAGAGGAAATACTTTGGCGTGGTCTAATTCAAGGTTATTTTCAAGCTCAAAATTTCAAAAAACAAATGGCAATTGGATATGCAACTTTTCTTTATTGTCTTCCTCTATTCTTCTCTGTTTCACCACTGTTGATTTTAGCAGGATGCATTGGAGGTATATTTTGGGGATACTTATATATCCAAACAAAAAATTTATGGTTTCCACTTATTTCACATTGGATTTTCGATCTGTTATTACTTTTATTATTTCCACTTGAAATAAAACAGTAAAAAGCTCTCAGAAATGTATAAATTTGTTACATTTCTGAGAGCCTGTCAATATTTTATTCTGGTTGTGGTTGAATATAAACCTCTATACGACGATTTTTTTGTCTGCCTTCTGCCGTATCATTTGAAGCAACTGGTCTCATCTCTCCATAACCGGTAGCACTAAAATTACCTGGATCCAAGTTTTTATCTTCAAGCATAATGGACATAAAATTTACCGCACGATCTACAGATAAATACCAGTTATCTTTATATTTGGCATTAGAAATCGGAACATTATCTGTATGCCCGGTTACTTTTACTGCAACTGGCGGATTGATATTGATAATCTCTGCAATCTGGCGTGCAATGATACGATTTTCCTCTCGAACAACTGCACTTCCGGAATCAAACAACACTTCACTTTCAATTTGCAACATAAGACCTTCTTCAGTTTTGGTTACATGAATTTTCGAGTCCAGATCATTTTCCTCAATATAATCAGAAACACGTGCTTCCAATGTATTCACTGTATTTTTCACAGTTTGATCACTTGTAGACAGTATCGTTTGTTCAGAACCTTTACCTTCATTTTCCAATGGTATTTCTTCAACTGGATTGGGATACTCCATCACACCCGTTCCACCACTAAATACAATATTAAATGCATCCGCCATACTTTGCAATCGTTCCGAGCTGACTGTACTACTGGCATACAGTACAATAAATAACGCCAAAAGCAAAGTTTGCATATCCGAATATGGCAACAGCCATGATTCGTCAACATGTCCTCCAGCTTTTTTCTTTTTTTTCTTAGCCATAATCAACACCTGCTCCTTTACTATTTACCTTCGTTCAATCGTCTTCTTTCTTCTGATGGTAAGTATGCACGAAGCTTTTGTTCAATCAGTCTAGGAGGTTGACCTTCCAAAACAGATAAAATGCCTTCAATAATTAATTGCTTCTCCAAAATTTCACGTGCGGATTTTTGCTTTAATTTATTTGACCATGGATGGTACAGCACATATCCAGTAAAAATCCCATAAAAAGTCGCAACGAATGCAGCTGCAATTGCATGTGCAACGGCACCTGTATCAGATAAATCACTCAATGCAGCAATCAAACCGATAACCGCCCCCAACACTCCTAATGTCGGCGCATATGAACCGGCCTGTGAAAAAATGGTTGCACCTTTTGAATGACGTTCTTCCATCGCACCGACTTCTTCGTCCAATACATCCCGAATAAATTCTGGAGACTGACCATCAATGGCTAACATCAAACCGGATTTCATAAACTCATCTTCAATATCATTAACCTTTGCTTCAAGTGCAAGCAATCCATCTTTTCTCGCAACCTCTGAAAGTTCAGTAAATTTTTCAATTAGTTCATGAATTTCCATTGTCTTTTTATCTGTGAAAATAATTTTCAAATATTTTCCGACCTTTTTAATATCTCTTAGTGGCGTAGCAATCATAACTGCACCGATGGTTCCAACGATAATAATCAATAAAGCTGCCGGATTCCAAAGTACTGCTACCGACACACCTTTAAGGATCATTCCAACAAATACCCCAACTGATGCTACAACTAACCCAACTACCGTAGCTAAATCCATAAATCATTCCACTCCTCTATTTCTGTCCTGTTTCTACAAACAAAACTATCATTTAGCTTTGTTCAAAAATTATACACTAATATTCTTCATTATACCATCAACTAGAAACAACTTGCATCCTATTTTTTATTTTCATTGTAAAACAATTTGGTTTTGACGATTTTCGTACATTTTTTTTGGGTCTTTTGGCATACTTCTAGCTTATTCTTTCATTTTTCTTATCATTTTATTTGTTTATGTAGGCAGCAAAAGCATCTCTTATTATACAATATGGTTAAATTTATAGTCTGGTTCAGGACGGATCAGAATGCAGTTTTTCAAAACCCATTTGATTTATAATTTTTGTGCAGCTTGTATACTGTCTATGTTATTTTATACATTTTTCTTTTTGGAACAGAAATACTAGCATTTCATTAAAATTATAAAAGGTGCAACTAATATTGAAATATATGAATGAGGCTATTTTAAAATACCTTTTTACAAGATAAATGGTTTTACGATGGTTTACAATTGATTTTAAAATTCTTGTTGTTGCCTTGAGTATTGATCAGGAAGTAATATAGATGTTTATAATAGTGTTTGGCTATACCCTTCTTTTTCTTTACCATTTCATGTGAATGGTTTGGTTCTCATTTGATAGAGGGGGGCCTCTAATGAAATTCTAAATGATTGGTATCTTTTATTGGCAATGTCCACTAAGTTTATCTGACGCATAAACAATGGTTCTCTTTACAAATTTGTTAACAATTCGAAGGGAATGATTCAATTCCCACATCATTTCAAATGATGGTAGTAACACCATCAAATCCAATCTTGCTCTACCCATAAATATGAACACAGGCGAACCTTGCTTTAACAAACTCTGTCCGTTCTCTTTACTCCGTTTGATCCTTAGCAAACCATTTCAAAAAACGTTCTTAGCTGGTGCCATTTACATTATCCTTATAGATATACTTGAAGATCTGGTGAAATTCGAGGGTTCGTTTCTCGCCTGTTCCAATTTATCTTTATGCTGTTTTATATCCTTTTTCATTTATTCAAACTTCTGTTATATGATAATTGCAAAACGAAGATATATCGTCAAAGAACGTTCTTATTACAGAAAAAAATTCTTTGTAGTACAGACCCTTTTTAATGTTTCCTCATGGATAAAGTACATAATGCAGCCTTCTAATAGGAACTATCTTAACTAGACATAATTCCTTTGTATACTTTTTTCCATAATCATGGAAAAAAGTATCAAATGATATAAAAGATGTGTAAAAACGTTTACACATCTAAAAAACACATGAAATATGGAAACAAACTTCCTATTATCCATGAAAAAGAAGACGTTTTCACACATAATTTTGTATTTCAATCTCTTTTCTTAGCCTTCTTTATTTTTTACACTGTAAAATATCTCGCTTTGGAATGAGCAAATACAATGGCGGAAACCGAACCTTCTGGGTGCATCATATGTCCTTCTGTTAAAGAAACATCTATCTGCTGAGGCTTCAATAACCGAAATAACTTTTCTTGATCAGCAAGATCTGGACAAGCTGGATAACCAAAGGAAAATCTTTGACCAATATACTTTCCATGTAGTCGATCTTTCATCGTCAAATCTGATGCATCACCAATCTGCCATTGATCACGCATTCTTTGATGAACCAATTCAGCAAATCCCTCTGCTCCCTCCAATGCAATGGAAAGCAACAAATGACTGTTCAAAAACTCTCCGTTCTGTTTAAACTGTGTAGCAGTCTGTATCACGCGCTTTCCAGTTGTTACCACAAACATCCCAACATAATCCACGATACCTGATGACCGTTCATGTACATAATCACTCAAACATAGAAATGGCTCCTTTTTCTGCCGTGGAAAATGAAAAGTTTCCAAAATCTCATTTGGTTTTTTTGGATTATAGATCAGCAAATCATCTGCATCACTTTGACAAGGGAAAAATTGATAAATCGCATGACAATCCAATAAATGATCACGCCAAATCCGATTGATCATCTCATCTACGGATATCTTTAGCTGAAGTGCCTTCTTATCTCCTGCAGCCAGCAATTCTTCCACCTTTCCTTTCAAACCCAAATGATGCCCAAGAAGCATCTGCATATTGATATATGGTACAATCTGCCGAAAATCATAATTTTTGATTAAATGTGGACGCGTGTCAGGTGGAATCCGAACGGACTCATTTTCAATCGTTTTTTCAAATGATGGTACATTCTCATCATTTTTCATATTTAATATAGGAGCATCTTCAACCTGTATCTTCGATCTCCACTCCACTTCCAGCTTTGCTCTTCCTTTTTGTGTATGTAATTGGTTGGCAAGCTGTAAACTTTCCATTGCATCTTTGGCATACAAAACCAAGCCATCATAAACTGGTGCAATTCGTGTTTTTGTAAATTTTTTGGTTAGAGCCGCACCGCCAACTTGAATTGGAATATCAATTCCAACTGCCTTTAAATCACTTGCTGTAGCAACCATCTGATGAGCAGATTTTACCAATAAACCAGATAGACCAATGCAGGTTGGGTTTTCTCTTTGCACTGCTTCAATAATTTCTTGAGAGGTCACCTTAATACCCAGATCTACAACATCAAAGCCGTTGTTCTCTAAAATAATGGATACCAAATTCTTTCCAATGTCATGCACATCACCTTTAACCGTTGCAATAAGCATCTTTCCTTTGGATACAGAAACATTTTTTGGCATATGGGGTTTCAACAAGGCAACTGCCGCTTTCATCACCTCGGCACTTTGTAAAACTTCAGCAACAATTAGCTGATTGTCATTAAACAGCTTACCAACCTGATTCATCCCCTCCATTAATGGTCCATTAATGATATCCAACGGATCAGCATATTTTTGTAAAGCAAGTGCAATATCCTCAGACAACCCTTCCTTTGTTCCCTCAACAATATTTTGCATCAGACGTTCTTCTAATGAAAGATTGCTGACAACTTCTTTTTCTTCTCTTTTTTTCTCTCGGTAAAAGTTTGTAAACTTCGCCAAATTTTCCTCACTATTTTGAAACAAAAGGTTTTCACTAAGGGCGATCTCCTCAGCAGAAATGGATGCATAACGCATAAGTTTCTCAGTATTCACAATGGCATAGTCTAAACCTGCTTTTGTGCAGTGGTATAAAAATACAGAATTCAGCACCTCACGTCCAACACCTGGCAACCCAAACGACACATTGGACAGTCCCAAAACCGTTAAACAATCCGGAAATTCTTTTTTTATTGCTTGAATCCCCTTCACCGTTTCAAGTGCAGCATCTGTATATTGCACATCTCCCGTTCCAACTGGAAAAACCAACGGATCAAAAATCAGATCACTTGGGCTGAGACCGTTTTGACAAACAAGCAGATCATAGCTGCGTCTGGCAATTTCCAGCTTTCTTTCCCATGTCACACCCATACCTTGTTCATCAATGGTACCGACAACAAGCGCACAGCCATATTTTTGCACAAGTGGTAAAATGGATAACATATGTTTTTCTCCATCTTCCAAATTTACAGAGTTAATAATAGACTTTCCTTGAATGCATTTGAGAGCCACCTCTACAACTGTTCGATCCGTTGAATCAACCATAATTGGAACCTTTACTTTTCTTACAATATGAGGCATAAAATTTTGCATATCATAGCTTTCATTGCGATCTGGGTTGGCAAGACAAACATCAATCACATGCGCTCCATTTTTTACCTGTCTCCGTGCAATTTCTGATGCTTCTTCATATTCTTCATTTGCAATTAAATCCCGAAACTTCCGTGAACCAATCACATTGGTACGCTCTCCAACTAAAAGCGGACGCATAGAAAAATCATAAGCCAGCGGTTCAATATTGGAGATATGGTGAGAAGGAACTGCCACTGCATCAATTTTTCTTGGTGGATATTGATCTATAGCTGCCCGAATTGCTTGAATATGTGCTGGTGTTGTTCCACAACATCCACCGACAATATTCAACCAACCTTGTTTGGCAAAATCTGAAAGCTTTCTTGCTAATGAATCTGGTGTTTCATGGTAATGCCCATCCTCATCTGGTAAACCTGCGTTCGGATAACAACTAACACCAAATCGACATTGTTCGGCTAATGTACGCAGATGCTCCTTCATCAATTCTGGTCCAGTCGCACAATTTAGTCCAACGGCAATCGGTTTCATATGTTCAACCGAATAATAAAATGCTTCAATATTTTGTCCAGCCAGCGTTGTGCCCATCGGCTCAATTGTTCCCGAAATTATAATCGGAAGTTGAACTTGCTTTTCCTTAAACACCTGCCTAATCGCCAAATAGGCTGCTTTGACATTTAATAAATCCTGACTCGTTTCCACAAGCAGTATATCGGCACCTCCATCTACCAGGCCTTCTATTTGAACTCGAAAATGATTTACCAGTTCATCAAAAGTAATGCCCCCTGTAACAGATAAAGTTTTTGTTGTCGGACCAATCGAACCTGCGATATATTTCGGAGAATCTTTTGTTTCTACCTCTTTTCTTGCTTCTATTGCCAGCTCCACACTTTTTTTATTGATATCATAAGCCAAATGTCCCAAACCAAAATCATCCAGCACCAATGGTGTTGCACCAAAACTATTTGTTTCGACAATGTCCGCACCAGCCAAAAAATATTTTTTATGAATTTCACGAATGACATCCGGTCGCGTCAAATTCAAATATTCATTGCATCCTTCAAAAGCTTCACCACCAAAATCTGTAGCTGAAAGGGCAGCTTGCTGCAGCATTGTTCCCATGGCACCATCTAAAACCAAAATTCGTTTTTTCATCATTTCCGTGATATCCATTCGCTTCTGCATATGTAAAATTCCTTTCCGATAATCTTCTTTCATTGATAAAATTTGTAATTGCTATTAGTATACATGAAACAAATGTCAAACAAAAAGTATTTTAATGAAATAGATTACAAGCTCTTATCACTTATGAAAAAATTCATATTTTCACAATATATATTTACTAAAATAAAACGGAAAAAGCATGAAAGTTGTATGTCTTTTAGCTGGATCAAAGAAAAGGAGATTGGGACATAACTAACTTTAAATAACGAAAAAAGTGAAATTGAGCATGTTCAATTTCATCTAAGAACGGGATTCATGTACATATGTCCATTGGATTCAAAAATAGACTATAAGTAAGTCCATATTGACCTGCTGCTATAATTTATACATGATAGCCAGCTTTCAATTGACCACTTTTTCATATCATCATCTTTCATTTGCATCAATACCACATCAGGAGCCATCTTTAAATAGCTATTTCATGTGCCAAAGATTTCAAAGTCTCTTTGATATTTCTGTTTTCTTACGATAGAATCTAGTAATTTTTTTCGTACTTACTTTGGAAATCCCCATTCATTTCGTAATACGTTTCGTTCTTGTACATCTGATGTTTCATCTATTTTTTGACCTCATTCACAAACCACATCATCTACTTTTTGAACCATTTGAGTGAGTTTTTCAAGTGTTAATTCTTCTTTATTTTCTCTTTTTATTTCGGGTATGATTTCTTTTTCCAATAACTCATTGTAAAGTTGATTTGACTTTTCAATTCATCCGTTATAATATTTCTCAGAGGATTTCTTCCATACGAATGCAAAATTGATTCGCATTCGTCTCGATCTTTATGCCATCCATAAAAATGGCTTGTTGGTCAATGACTATTTCTTGCACGAGTTGGCAACAAAATTAGACAAAACATTGGCAAATTGGTTTTATGACTTCAGGTTGCACGCCAAACCGAGCCATCATGTGATAACTTGATTCGTAACCCTGTGTCAACCACATCATGTGGATACTGTCTTGTAACAAAACTTCGATTTACCAATGGGGACGAAAAAGACTGATAGATATATAAGCACATCAAATCATTTTTAGCATCAGGCGGGATTGGTAGGCAAGACAACCCGTATTTTACAGAAATGGTTTGCATATTCTTGTGGAATATTTTCAGCTAAATGATGTACGTGAAAAGCAATATCATTATTTTGTAATTCATTTCTAAATCTAAAAACAAAAATTCATTTACAATCTTTAAACATAAGAGCCCTTCTTTCAGATAAAATTTTGTGGTGGTATACTTTAATCCCATTCAGAAGTGACCCATATTTTATTGTGAAAACCATCAAAGCCAGTGAAATTTTACTCATCGTAAAATTTCACTGGCTTTTTTATTTTAGAGGAAGGGGTTGTTCCAACCTTGATATGACGAAATGATTTTATCCTTTCATTTTGTTAATCGCGCTAAACAAAGCTTGAATGGATGCCTCAATAATATCATTATGCACTCCTACACCCCAAACAACATGACCATCCTCAGTTTGAATCCCAACGTATGCCATGGCTTTTGAGGTCGATCCTTGCTCCAGTGCGTGCTCCTTATACGTATAAATATTCATATTTAAACCAATATGAATTTTCAGTGCATGAAATACCGCATCTAAACGGCCATTACCTTCCCCAAAAATGATTTTTTCCTCTCCAGATGCCGTCTTAATTTGTACATTTGCTTTAAAAATACCGTTTCTTTCAAAAGTTGTTTTCACATGTGACCATGGATCCAAAATATTCACGTAGGTTTTTATAAATAAATCATAAATTTCACTTGGCATCAATTCCCGATGTTCATGATCAGATACATCTTTTACAATATAGCCAAAATTTTCTCGCATTTCTGCTGGCATCAAAATTCCATAATTTTGTTCCAGTAAATAGCCGATTCCTCCTTTACCAGACTGACTATTGATACGAATCACATCACTTTCATATTCCCTACCAATATCTTGCGGATCAATCAACAAATATGGAACAGTCCATTTATCCGTACCCGTTTCTTCTCGATATTTCATGCCTTTGGCAATCGCATCCTGATGTGAACCAGAAAACGCCGCAAAAACAAGCTTTCCACTATACGGTTGACGATCACTGACTTTCATATGGGTTACTTCTTCATAAATTTGAATCGCTTCAGGAACATTGGAAAAATCCAATTTCGGATCAATACCATGTGAATACATATTTAAAGCAAGTGTAATCACATCAACATTTCCAGTTCGTTCACCATTTCCAAAAAGTGTTCCTTCTACTCGATCTGCTCCTGCCAATAATCCAAGCTCTGTATCTGCAACACCACAGCCACGATCATTATGACAATGAACAGATAAGTAAATATTTTCGCGATAATTGAGATGCTCGCTCATATACTCAATTTGGCTGGCATACACATGTGGCATTGACATAGAAACCGTCGCTGGCAAATTAATAATCACTTTATTATTGGCAGTCGGCTTCCAAACCTCCAAAACTGCATTGCACACATCTAGCGCATACTCAATTTCCGTCCCAGTAAAACTTTCTGGTGAATATTGAAAACGAAAATTCCCTTCCGTTTTCTCAGCATACTCTTTCAACATTTTTGCCCCAGACACTGCAATTTCCTTAATTTCTTCTTTGGATTTTTTAAATACCTGCTCTCTTTGCGCCAAAGAAGTAGAATTATACAAATGGACGATGGCACTTTTTGTTCCTTGTAACGACTCAAAAGTTTTCTCAATAATATGCGGACGTGCCTGTGTCAATACTTGGATGGTTACATCATCAGGAATCATATTCTCCTCAATCAATGTCCGCAAAAAAACATATTCCGTTTCGGAAGCTGCTGGAAATCCGACTTCAATTTCTTTAAATCCAACTTTTACCAAATATCGAAAAAAATGAATTTTTTGTTCCAAACTCATCGGTACAACCAAAGCCTGATTGCCATCCCGTAAATCTACACTGCACCAAATCGGAGCATGATCAATATATTCTTTTTCTACCCATTTAAAACTCGCTTCAGGTGGCATAAAATAATTTCTTTGATACTTCTCTACATTTTTCATCTTTCTTATCCCCCTATTTTCTTTGTTTATTCCTACAAACAAAATAAAAAGCCTCTCGTCTCTATTCTTTATTATAGAGACGAAAGACTACTGTCTTACGCGGTACCACTCTAATTCATATTATTATAATATGCACTCAAATCTCATACATAAATGGTATGATACTTTTATAACGGCAAGTTCCCGTTCACTCCTACTTTCATTTCAGAATGACTACTCCAAGGCGAGTTCAAATTCTCTCTGGACTGTTTTGCACCAACCAACAGCTCTCTTTTATCCAGAAAATATTTTACTACTCCTTATTCTTGTATTTTAAACCTATTACTTGGTTCCCATTATATCGGAAACTGGATAAAATTACAATCATTTCGGAACAGATTTTCTCCAAAACAAAAGAATCACATTTCTTGTGGTGCTTGAATTCCTAAAAGACGCAAACCCTCTGCCAATACTGTCACAACTGCAACCAGTAGAGCTAGTCTAGAATGTATCTGTTCATCCACTTCAAGAACCCGAACCTGTCCATAGTATTTATTAAAACTCTGTGCCAAATCCAATAAATATTTACTAATAACAGACGGCTCATAGCGATGAAAAGCACGAGAAATAATTTCCGGAAATTGCTCTAGGAGCTTAATTATCGTCCAAGAATAGTCGTCTGTTAATCCATTAAAATGAATTTTATCTAAAGCAATCGGAGATTTTCGTAAAATCGAGCAGGCACGTGCATGCGTATACTGGATATATGGTCCAGTTTCCCCTTCAGGCTTCAACATGCTTTCCAGAGAAAACTCACAGTTGTTGGTACGTTCGTTTTTTAAATCATGAAAAATGACAGCACCAACTCCAACTTGACGTGCCACCTCATCTGCATTGGATAAATCCGGATTTTTCTCTTGAATATTTTTCTTAGAAAGACCAATGGCCTCTTGTAACACTTCTTCTAAAAGAATGGTCTTTCCTTTACGGGTGGACATCTTTTTGCCATCCTTCATCATTAAGCCAAATGGGACATATTTCATACCTTTGACCCAATCATATCCCATTTTTTCAAGTACATGAAAAAATTGTTGAAAATGAAGCGCTTGCTCGCCGCCAACCACATAGATAGCTTGGCTAAAATGATACGTATTTTGACGGTAGATTGCAGCCGCCAAGTCTCGCGTTGCATACAAAGTAGCTCCATCTGATTTTTTGATCAGGCATGGCGGTAGATTATATTCAGATAAATCGACAACCTTTGCACCATCTGACTCAATAAGCAAGTTTTTTTCTTCCAATAAACGAACTACATCATCCATTTTATCATTAAAAAATGCTTCTCCATTGTAGGAATCAAATTGCACATCAAGCAAATCGTAAATTCTTTGAAAATCCTTCAAGGAAACTTCACGAAACCATGTCCACAAACGTGTCGCTTCTTCATCGCCTTCTTCTAATTTTTTAAACCATATGCGTCCTTCATTCTCAAGTGCTGGATTGTCTTGTGCCATCTCATGAAAATATACATATAGTTTGTTTAGCTCTTTAATGGGTGAAGCTTTTACCTTAGCCTCATCACCCCAGGTTAAATACGCATACATCAATTTTCCAAATTGCGTACCCCAATCACCCAAATGATTGATTCCAACAGTTTGATAACCAACTTTTTGCGCAATTTGACAAATGGAATTGCCAATAACAGTTGAACGCAAATGCCCCATAGAAAATGGTTTGGCAATATTTGGTGAGGAAAGATCCACAACAATGGTTTGTCCTTTTCCTTCTATAGAAGAGCCATATTTTTCCTTTTTTTGTAAAATTTCTTCGATTATAGGAATAGAAATTTCTTTGCGGTTAAGAAATACATTTACATATGGACCGACAGCCTCCACCTTGGAAAATATATCTGAATGAATTTGCTCAACTAGCTCATTCGCAATTTGAACTGGTGATTTTTTCAGCACCTTAGCAAGTTCAAAACACGGAAAAGCCAAATCCCCATGTGTCTCATATTTTGGCGTTTCAATCAACTGTACAATTTTTTCATGTGATAAATGTTCATATAAAACCTTGGAAAGTACATCAGCATAGTAAGTTTTCATCATATCCTCCTAAAAACAATCAATAAAAGAAAAGAGACTCTTAAAACAAAAAGAAACAAAGCATCATTTGCAGTACGGCTCTTTTTATTTTAACCTGAGTCCCTCTTACGTCAAAGCTGTTGTTGCATATTGATTGCACAAAATGCATTGTCAATCTCCAGAACCACTTCTTAGCGGTAAGCTTTCCAGAGCAAAGGTATTTCTTCCGCTTTTTTATGGATCATCTATTCAATACATCGAATTCTAGCATAAAGCAGAAAGCTTTGTCAACCACGTTTCTGAACCAACGGATGCGGCAAATAAATAAAACCATGCTGTAATTTTTTTCTTTCCTCTACCAAAAATTTTATCATCCATTTTATCATGAAATTCAACTCGGAAATTCTTAAATACTCAGGATAATTCAAAAAGATGGAAAGAAATGCTTTGGAAAATTCATCTGCCTTTAATGCATAATCTGCATTCCCTTTTTCCAATTGATCCAACCATGATCCAATAGATTGTTTGAATTTATTAATAATATTGACAGCTTTAAATAAATCCAAATTGTATTTTTCGCATGAATGGACAATATTAACATGCTTGATTCGATCTGCCATTTCCATATAATAGACTTGCTGTCTTTCCTTGGATAATTGTAAAAAAGCATCCTCTAGCCAAACCTGTACAATTTCGACTTCATCTGGTGCTTCCAATACAATACCATCCAAATTGATATCATATACGCTCAATTTATCATTTACCATCCATTTTAAATCAATAAGCTGTAGAGATTCTTCGCTTCTTTTCTGATCTTTATAAAGCAAATCTATATAAATATTAGCCATATAATAATATAATGTATGGTATTCTTCTGAATCTGATGAACAACTTTGAAGCTGTGTAATGGCCTCTATTAAGTCACTAACCTTCAATACAGCCAATTCCAAAAAACGCTGTGTTTCAAAATAGGCTTCATTTTCCTCATCTAAAATGGTTGTTTCCAATTCAAATTCTATATCCCGCAGCATACCATCAAATTGTTTCAATGTAAAATCCTCATAATGGCGCATCTCATTTACAACATACAGCCATTTTCCATAAAATACAATTTTTTCCATCGTTTTGTCAAACTCTTTTAGCATACTTTTCACTCCGCTTCTCTTTAGCATTTTTATCATTCATTTTCATTATATCTTGATTGAAAATAAATTTATAGTGACCATTGTTTTATTTTATATACATATCCAAATAAAAACCAAGTTTTCCAAAAACAAAAACATTAAAAACTCGTAGATATAAAATACAAGCCTTTATATCATTTACAAGTTTTTAATGTTTCATAAACAACAGGAAATACTGATTTTAAATTATAAAAATATTTTTTGAAAAATAGCTTTCCCTTTCTCAATATCTTTTGTACCATGCAATAGCATACGTCCATCTGGAAAAATGACAAGCTTCTCGTTATCCTTCTCTCCAGTTATTAAATGTCGATAATCGGATACATGATAAGACAATTCTGTAAGGCGTTTAACAATTTCCTCTGTAGAAAAACTGAGTGCTTGTGGTGGTCGAATCTGTACCGTATCCCGTCCACAAAGCACACTGGTTTTTGTTTGATTTTCAAACTGTAAAAAAGGATAGGTCGGTACGGTTCCACAAGTGACACAATCTTCCATTTTTGCTTTAGATATTTTTATGGACATTTGCTCATGATTCCATAAATCAAAATATAAGTACGTATTTCGAAGCGCATCTGTCTGCCCCAACAAAATTTTTATTGCCTCAGTGACTTGATGAACAACAACCTGCCCAACAGCTGGTGAAATGATACCCATACTGTCACAAGTCATCGTCTGCATCGGAACTGAACGAATCAGACATTGTAAACAAGGTGTCACACCTGGAATCACAGTCAAGGTTGACCCATACGAACCGAGACATGCACCAAAAATCCAAGGTTTTTTATGAAGCACGGCCAAATCATTGATCAAAAAACGTGTGTCAAAATTATCTGTTCCATCCAAAATCAAATCAACCGACTGAACAAGTGGCTCTAAATTCGACGCATCTGCATGCATGACATATTCCTCTATCTCAACAGAAGGATTAATCTGTAAAACACGTGCTTTAGCAGCAACAGCTTTAGGTAACTTCTGCTCCACGTCCTTCATACTGTATAGTTGCTGACGCTGTAAATTGCTTTCTTCCACATAATCTCGATCGACAATTTTCATTTTTCCGACACCAGCTCTTGCCAGCATATCAATCGCCCACGAACCAAGCGCACCCGCACCAACAATTAAAACGGAAGCACGCATCAGCTTTTTCTGTCCTGCTTCACCAATCGGTGCAAACAAAATCTGACGTGAATATCGCGTATGCATCATTTTTCACCTGATCCTTTACAGGTCCATTCAAAATTGTCTCGGTTATAGTCCCCATTTTTTCCACCAGATTTATGCAACAAGTAGGTTGGTCCAATAATCATTCCTTTATCAATTGCTTTACACATATCATAAACCGTCAGAGCTGCCGCTGAAGCTGCAGTTAAAGCTTCCATTTCAACTCCAGTACTTCCTTTTGTTTTAACCGTTGCTCGAATTTTAAGCTCATAAAAACCATCTGTTGCCTGATTCCAATTAAAAGAAATATTGACCCCATTTAACAAAATTGGGTGACACATCGGGATAATTTCGGAAGTTTTTTTAGCCGCCATAATCCCCGCAACCTGTGCTACTGCCAAAACATCTCCCTTTTTCATACGCCCAGACTGAACTCTATTATAAATTTCATGTGACACAACGATACTTGAAGCAGCAATAGCCATCCGAATTGTTTCTGATTTTGGAGAAATATCAACCATTTTTGCGCGACCTTCTTCATTAAAATGGGTAAATTCAGTCATTTAATCATCCTCCACTAACTGGTGGAATAAACGCAACGACATCTCCATTATCCAATACCATGTCATCTGCGACGTATTCCTCATTCACTGCTGTTAAAACATGCTCAAGCACCAAATCTGGGTACTGCTCTTGCAATTGCTTCTTCAATGCAGCAACTGTCATTCCTGCCACTTCAATTTCCAATTCTCTTTTTCCAACTGCCTCACTTAAATGGGCAAACCATAATATTTTAACCATGTAACAAATCCTCCTCTGGCTTCCCAGTCGGATAGGCAACTTGCTCTCGCTGATCACCAATCCATATTTGCCCATCCTTCCAATGTTCTTTTTTCCAAATTGGTACAATTTCTTTAATTCGCTCAATGGCATATTCATTTGCTAAATAAGCATCCTTACGATGCGGAGTACTCACCGCAATTACAACCGCAATCTCACCGATTTCCAAACGTCCAATACGATGGGTAATAGCAACCTTCGCTTCTGACCATTTTTCCTGAATCTCTTTGCCGATTTGACATAACTTTTTTTCCGCCATTTCTTGATACGCTTCATAAATTAAATATAGGGTCTGCTTACCCTTTGTAAATTCACGAACAGTTCCAATAAAGGTTGTAACGGCACCCGCTGTAGGGCACATAACCTTCTTTGTAACCGCTTCAATACAAATCGGATCGGAAACAATTTCATAATTTTTCATCTTCCATCCTCCTATTTTCTCAACTCATAAACGCTGTGTGGCAATTCTGGCAATATCAACTTCTCCATTGCCAACTTAACTGCACCCGTTGAGCCTGGCGTCGCATAAATAATGGTTCCATTCACCACACCGGCTGTTGCTCGTGAAAGAATAGCTGCACTGCCGATATCTTCTGTATAACTTAAAAAACGAAAAATTTCTCCAAAACCCGGCATTTCCTTTTCAAAATGTCTACGCAACGTTTCAATGGTTACATCTCGTTTGCAAATCCCCGTTCCACCATTAAATAAGATCGCATCAATTTGTGGATTTTCCACACCAGCATAAAGCACTTGTTCAATCTGAGATTTTTCGTCCTTAACGATCTTCCATTCCAAAACCTGATGCCCAGTACACTCCAAAAGCTGCTTCATAGCTTGTCCACTTTTATCGGTTTCTTTCGTCCTTGTATCTGAAACCGTTACAACCATACAGCACACCGCTTTTGGTGCCTCTTCTCTATGCTCCAATACACTCATTTCTTCCGTTATCCTCCTTCAAGAATAATGGTTATCATAAATATTTCTCTTTATACATTGTGAGTATATCATGTCCCAAAAAACGTGAAAATCATTTTTTCTTTGAAAAAAATCGTTTGATCATTAGGTATTTCATAAAATATCCATAATCTAATGACTACATATTGACTCTATCTTTCATTTCCCGTACTTAAATAACAAAAAGGCAACTTCTACCAATCAAATCAAAAAGGACTCTATAATAAACGCATATACAAAAATGTTTCAAATCAATAATCTCTTATACCACAAATATCAAATCAACGAATTCAAAACAACCATCAGTCGTCCCTTTTACAAAAGGCTTCCTTGGCACAATTCAAGGAATATATTTTCCCTGTCCACATAAAATAGATGATTTTATCAGACACCATGTATTTGAATTTATTTATTAAATAAACATAATAGCCAACCAAGATGGCTAGGCATTATAAAATGAAAGGCTCTCAATATGAATCTTTACCAATTCTATTGAGAGCCTGTTACTTACTACTATTGATAAATATCAAAAGAGAATAAACTATAACAACGGATGCTCGTGCTTTGCTTTAATTTTTTCATAACGGCGATTGACTTCTGTTTCAAACTCCATAAGCAAATGTGCATTTTCTGGTTTTAACAAATGTTTTGCTTTTCCCATTAATTTTAACCATTCGGTAACTGGAACATTTTTCCCCTTTTCCTCTGGAATATAGGTTAAATTTGTAATTCCATTTTCGATTTCATACAATGGAAAGAAATTGGAATCCACAGCTGTACGAACAACTTCTGTACCAATTTCATCTGGTGTTTTCCAGTTGAGCGGACAAGTAATCAAAAGCTTTCCATACACCATGCCTACATTTTGTGCATACCATTGTGCCTTAGCAGCTTTTTTCAATAAATCCTGCGGAAAAGCCTCTGTACCTGTAAACACATATGGAATATGTGTGGCGGCAAAAATTTGCACTGTATCCTTATGCTGGAAAGTCTTTCCTTGCTGAGCCTTTCCTACACCGGTTGTTGAAGTCATGTGACCAAGTGGTGTAGAATAAGACATCTGACTCCCTGTGTTCATATAGCCTTCATTATCATACTCAAGTAAAATCAGTTTATGATTGCGAAGTGCTGTTCCAATCGCTGCTCCCATACCGATGTCCATTCCACCGTCACCAGTAACCATAACAAAGGTTAGATCATCAGAAACTTCAATTTCTCCACGACGTTTCATTTCTAAAAATGCTTCCAACGTACCAGATAAAGTTGCCGCACCATTTTGAAACAAATTATGAATCATCGTTTGCTTATGAGAACTGTATGGATATGCTGTGGTTACCACATAAGCACACCCCGTTTGGAACAAAACAACAATATCACCTTCAATACCTTTAAAAAACAATTCTAAAGCTGGCATAATTCCGCAACCAGGACATGCACCATGTCCTGGTGCCAGACGTTTCGGCTTCTCCGTTAATGTACGTAAAGGTGGAAGCTTCACCTTCAACTGACCTGTCTTCTCATCTGGTGTCACTTGAATGAGCCCAGAGTTATAAACACCACTTTGTACCGGAAAAACATTTTCTGTTACAATGGTTTTCTTACCTGGAACCCTTCCATAATAGTCAAATGGCTGTTTTGCATATCCTAACTCAACTGCCTCAATCACCAAATCAAAAAATGCTTTTGCATCCTCTGGGTAAAAATCTTTTCCACCTAGACCAAATACACGACTCAAAACAATGGTTTGATTTTCTTTATCATCTTGAAGTGCTGCTTTCACTTCAGAAGTTAAATTTGCGCCATGCGCACCGTAAGAATCTGCTCGCTCACCAACCAACAGTCCTTTTACATTCTTTAAAGCTGTGCGGATTTCCTTTTGCGGGAACGGACGAATCAAATTCGGACGAATGACACCAGCTTTAATGCCTTGTTGACGTAATTGATCTACAATATCCTTTGCACTTTCGGCAGCTGAATTTAATAAAAACAAAGCATATTCCGCATCTTCCATTTGGTACAAATCTAAAACCTCATATTTACGACCTGAAATTTCTTCATATTGTTTCGCAACCTCTTGGAATACTTCATGTGCATGATACATCGCTTCAGATTGCTGATAATGATTGTTCAGTAAGTCATCACCATTCATATGACCACCAATTGTTACAGGTTTTGTTGGATCAGACGCATTTGGATAACCTTGAGGTGGTGTTTTCCCAACAAAATTTTGAACAACTTCACGTTCTTTAAAATGATATACAACACGCTTTTGATGTGAAGTAAAAAATCCATCATATGCAACAATAACTGGCAAACGAACTTTGGCATTCTCTGCAATTTTTAATGCCATAATATTCATATCATATACAGCTTGGGGAGTCGATGCAGTTAAAATGACCCATCCAGTATTCAATGCATAATATAAATCCGAATGATCACCACGAATATCTAACGGTCCAGAAACAGATCGTGTGACCAAATTCATCACCATTGGAAAACGGGTACCAGATTGCACAGGCAATTGCTCAATCATATACAGTAAACCATTTGCACTTGTTGCGTTTATTACACGTGCTCCGGCAACCGCAGCACCATAACAAATCCCTGCTGAGCCGTGTTCTCCGTCTGCAGCAATCAACTGGATCTCATGTTCGCCTCGTGTTTTCATTGCATCTAAATATTGGGCAACCTCTGTGGATGGTGTAATCGGAAAATATCCCATAAGATGATAATTTATTTGTGCAGCGGCCATTGCTGCCATTTCATTTCCAGATTCAAATGTTTTAACTTGTTCAAATTTTTCACAAGTCATGAGCGAAGCACCTCACCTTCTTTTAATGAAAAATTATGCTCTACACGATGTTGTTTGGCATATCCAATTGTTTCACGTAAACTGACCAATGCTTCAACTGGACAAGCCTCAACACATTTCAAACATCCTTTGCAATATTGGTAATCAATTCCCTGTAAGAACATTTGTTTTCTACCACGCTTATCCTCACCACTTTGCCATACAAAACAAAAATCTGGGCAAACATTATCACAAGAAGCACAGTGAATACATTTTTCTGCTCGATATTCTGGCAAAAAACCTTGACGTGATCCACTTAAATCTTTTAAAACACTGTTTGCAGCAGGCATTACACCGCCAATGGCTTGATTTTCATAACCAGTTGTCGTCGTCTGTATGGTAAATCTTCTGGATTCTCCTTCTGTTGGTGCACAATATGAAGTAAACTGCACTTCATCGAACCCTCGATCAAAGGTGCGAATATTCGCATCGACCAAATGTGGATATTTTTTACCAAAAGTTTTACGGATTACATTGCGCATAACTTCTGGATCTAGAAAATCACAAACCCGAAATAATGCTCCCAGCATTGCTGTGTTTACTTTTGTTTTTTCTTCAACTGCTATACCTAAAGCATCTACTACTCCTAATGTTCCAGTTTCAATCTTTAAATCAGCACGAATTTCATCTGCTTGGCGTGTTGAATTGACCAAAACAATTCCGTCTGATTTTAAACCGCTTACAACATCAATCATTTTATACAAATGTTCATGAAAAACACCAATCACATCTGGCTCTTCTACCGGACTGTGATCACGAATTTCCACATCTGGATCACAAAAACGAACAAAAGATTTCACTGGTGAACCTTTCTTCTCAGATCCGTAGGAAGAAAAGTTCGAACCGTTTAACCCCGAACCTAGAACACCTGCTTCTGCAAGCATTTTTCCTGCCAAATTTGCCCCCAACCCACCAATGGATTCCAAACGAATTTCATAAAAACCGAGCGCATTTTTTTTTGGTAAAATTGACATGGTTTTCCCCCCTCAATTGATTTATCTTTTAAGCATCTCGTGCATTTTTTCTTGAAAAATTTCATGTAAAATAAAAAAGCTTCACCGTCATTTTAAAGGCTGGCATCTTTACTGTCAACCACTTAAACTTATTCTAAAGTAGTATTTCTTTTAAATGACTTGTTGACTATAACTTCCAAAAAAATGCTGTTATACAATTGTTCAGTATTGAACATTTCTTTTTTCGATAACAGCAACTATTTTTTTGTAATATAACAATTAAAGATTTATACGATAAAATATGATACACTTTTTAGGAAAATTTTTTTAGGAAAGGTGGAAAAAATTTATGAAAATTATTCTATGTACTTATAATACAAAATTTATACATATGAATTTGGCATTACGCTATTTAAAAGCCAATTTACAAAATCATTCAATGGATGCAAAAATTATAGAATTCACAATTAAAGATCCTGTTTTTCATGCTGCAGCAAAAATCCTAACTGAAAAACCGACAGTGATCGCCTTTAGCTGTTATTTATGGAACATTGAATTGATTTTAAAAACCGTGCATATCATAAAAAAAGCGGCACCACAAATCCAAATCATTCTTGGTGGTCCAGAAGTCAGCTTTGATGGTGAACAGTGGTTAGAAAAGGAAAAAGGCATTGACATCATTATTGAAGGAGAAGGAGAAATTACATTCTCTGAAATTGTTCAGGCATTGTCTGATCATAAACCGCTTTCACATGTACGAGGTATTGTTTACCGAGATGTAAACAATGTTTTTCACCGAACTGGGAAACGTCCGCCAGTTGACGTCAAACAGCTAAAAAGTCCATATCGATTTGTTGAGGATATCGAAAATCTCGATAAAAGAATTGTATATTTTGAAACGAACCGCGGATGTCCATTTAACTGCCATTTTTGTCTGTCCTCTACAGAACAAGGCGTCCGCTTTTTTGATATGAATGAGCGCAAACAAGAGTTACTTTTTCTGATTAAAAGCGGAGCAAAAACAATCAAATTTTTGGATCGTACCTTTAACACAAATATTCGGCATGCACTGGATATTTTTTCATTTTTAATTGAACATCATCGTCCTGGAAATGTTTTTCAATTTGAAATTACTGGAGATATTATGAAATCAGAGGTCATTGATTATTTAAACCAAAACGCACCAAAAGGGTTGTTTCGTTTTGAAATTGGAGTTCAATCCACGCATAATCCAACCAATCAGCTCGTAAACCGCCATCAAAATTTTGAGACGCTGCGCAACAATATTTTGCGCATCCAAAGCGGAGGAAAAATTGATTTACATTTGGATTTAATTGCCGGGTTACCACAAGAGGACTATACAAGATTCCAAAAAACTTTTAACGATGTATTTGCTCTTCGGCCTGCTGAGCTACAGTTTGGCTTTTTAAAAATGTTGCGAGGTACACCGCTGCGCAATAAAGCAGATCAACATCATTATGTGTATGCTGATTTTCCACCGTATGAAATCATTTCCAACGATGTCCTTTCATTTGATGATCTCTTAAAAATGAAACAGACAGAAGATGTACTGGAAAAATATTGGAACAGTGGAAAACTCAGACAAAGTGTGATCTATTGTATTGATTTCCTATTTAAAAACGCTTGGGATTTTTTCTACTCATTCGGAGCATTTTGGCATAAGCAAAAATGGAGTACAATTGGACATCAACATTTTGATTTATTCCAACGGCTACTTACCTTCATTGACAGTTACGCACCAAATCATCGAATCCCTTTGGAAACCATTATGCTGTTAGATTACTATGACCATTATCAGTATAAACCCAAACGGTTGAAGACTTTAACATTGACAAAAGAAGAGAAAAAATTGCTTTTAGACAAGCTTTCTATGCATTTAGCTGCCGATCAGATTTTACCTAACAAAAATTTTGATTTAAAAAAACATACACAAATTGAACATGCTGAAATTGACTTAGTCCATTGGATGCAAAATAAAGAAATCAAAATGAAGCAACAATTTTATTGTATCGTATATCATCCAATAATCGGGAAGATACTAAAATACTGTATAGATCCAATCCTGTGAAATCCATCACTTTCAAATAAATATAAAACAAGACAATATCATAAAATTGGGACAAAAAGAACTGACATGAAAATCATACGTAAAAATGTATCCCTTTTCTGGGAGAAACTGCAGATCTATAGTCTTTCTCTCCATATGATTCTTCTAGATAGGGTAACATTTTTACGCATTTATTTTATATCATTCGATACAGCTTTACATAATAAATACTAGGAACATTTTACGATCCATTCCTTTTACCTACCAGCATTTTTGTCTCATCCAATTTGTCCTGAAACGATAAATGGAAAAGGTAATATAATTAAAAATATTTTTTAATATAATTCAATATGCTTTGATGATTGCAAATCTATGTATTTTCCTTAATACTTTATAAATAAGTATTTCATAAAAAACATAAAAAGCGCTTTTGTAAACCAAATCTTCCTAGGTCACAAAAGCGCCGCTTTATTCAAATAAATCTATTTTTATACAAGCATTCAACTTGTTTCTATGAGATTACATCCCTTTTTTCCTACGTGCAATAACAGTCTAACCAGCGATACCCCAATTATCCGTATCTATTTCATCCATGACAACAACTGTTGTTTCCAGATTTTTTCCAATCCATTTGCAAGGAACTGGGTCACACCTTGAATCAATTGAGCTTTTTTTCAAATGTCACACCCCTGTTTGTAATTTTTATATCTACATATGGCATTTTCATCCTCTTTTCTTATACCAGATCATCAATTAAAATATATGCCACATGAACTGGACCATGCACACCGACTACAAGAACCATTTCAATGTCTGCTGAATTTGAAGGACCTGTAATATACGTTAAATTACTTGGAAAGTTTTCTTGGTTTTTGGCAAACTGTTCTCGCAATCTTATAGCGGTTTGTGTCATTCGTGGAACGATCGCACTTTTATGAATCAACGCTATATGTGTAATGGGAAGCAGACTAACCGAACGCCCACAGCCAGACGATGACTTTTGCAAAATACTCCCGCTTTCTGCCAACCCCATGGAAGCAAATGTAATGCCAATATTTGCATTCTGAGCCGCTTCAATATTTTTCTCCTTCCCTTGCTTAGCTTCCCATTTCACAAAACATGCCTCATGCCGATCTTCCATTTCTTGAAACATGTTTTCTAAACCATAAGAAACAAACTGCTCATCATCGGCATAAATCACGGATCCACCACCATATTCTTGAATAACCGAACGCATCGTTTCTTTGATTTTCTCTGGTGTTGTTTCAAAAAGCTTTAAAGTCAAATTTTGGCACTGCGTTTTAAATGCCTCAACAATTTCCTCTTGCGTACATCCCTTCATATATTGGTGCTGTACATCCCCTCTCCAATCGGGTTTCACAACATTTTTAGGCAAAGCTGTACGTCCCAACGCCTCAGAAACATTTCTCAAAAATTGCTCCCGTTCGTTTTTCATCGCTGACTGCCTCCTTTTTTATGTTTTTCAAACCAATCACGAAACTTTTCTTTTTTCATAACGGGCAAATCTCTGGAATCGGTCCATGCGTTCATCATCCCGTAGCCTTTTGTAATCTTCCCATCTTTACTCATCAGTTTCATAAATGATGGTGCCAGTTTTGTTCCAAAATCATATACACCTGGTTTACTTAAAAACATGCCAGCACCTTTAAAAAGAATCGATTCCATAAGTGGAGCCTTTCCTTCTTGCTCGACGATGATCTGACGATGCTTTAACAGCAACTCATGCAGCGGAATTTTAACTGGACAAACTTCAGAACAAGCACCGCATAAAGTTGAGGCATATGGCAATTCTTTATTGGTTTCGTACCCGTCCAAAAGTGGTGTCAACACAGCTCCCATAGGACCAGAATAAATCGAACCATAAGTATGTCCACTAACATGTCGATAAACTGGACAAATATTTAAACAGGCACCACAACGAATACATTGCAGCATAGATTGAAATTCTGACTGTAAAATCTTTGAACGACCATTGTCTAAAATGACGACATGCAACTCATCTGGTCCGTCCACTTCATCTGATTTTCTTGGTCCGGTCGTTACTGAAACATAACTTGTAATTTTCGTACCAACCGAGCTCCTAACAAGCATTCCTACCAACACCTCAAATTCCTCAAACGTTGGAATTAAACGCTCCATCCCCATTAATGTAATCTGTGTTTTCGGAACCGTTGTAACCATACGTCCATTACCTTCATTTGTAACAAGAGATACAGATCCGGTTTCAGCAATTCCAAAATTGCATCCGGTAATCCCAACATCTGCCTCAAGAAATTTCTCACGCAGTTTCTCACGTGCAAATTTGGCCATTTCTGTCGGATCATTTGTCCCTGTATATCCAGCATTTTTGGTAAATACTTCATGAATCCGATTGCGGTCTTTATGAAGAGCAGGAACAATAATATGTGATGGTACATCCCAATCATCTACTTGTAAAATCCATTCTGCCAAATCGGTTTCCGTCACATCACACCCCATCTCTTTTAACACATGATTAACATCTATTTCTTCAGACACCATTGATTTGGATTTGACGATTTTCTTTGCATTTTTCTTATCCACAACGGATTGAATATAACGATTGGCTTCTTCTTTTGTTTTTGCAAAATAGACATGTGTCCCATTTTTCTCTGCATTTTCACAAAACATGTTTAAATAATAATCCAAATTTTGCAAAGTATGTTTCCGAATTTTTTCTGATAAGTCACGCCATTCTTCCCAATTTCCAACTTCTTCTACACGCAAACGACGACGACCATTAATCACATCTTGTGCCTGAGAAATTGCACCCTTCTTAAAATCATCACCAATGCTTTTTTTCAATCTTTGTTGAAACGGTTCGTTTGAGATTTTTAAAGCCATATGTCTCTTCCTCCTATGAACAAGTTTGATTTAAGATTTCTGCAATATGCAGCACTTCAATGTCTCGATTTAATTTCCCTTCATCTTTCAAACGTTTTAAGCGCCCCTCAATATTAAACAAGCATGCGCAATCAACTCCTGTTAGCACATCTGCTCCAGAATCAATCACAGTCTGCGCCTTTTCATCTACCATCAACGCAGAAATATCTCCCATTTTAACGGAAAAAGTTCCGCCAAAACCACAGCAGCGTTCTGCCTCTTTTAGCTCAATATACTCCAACCCCTCCACATGATTAAGCAAACGCAATGGTTGCTCTCTAATTCCTAATAATCGAGTTGCATGACAAGATTTATGGAAAGTGACTTTCTTTGGAAATTTCGCTCCAATATTCTCTACTTTTAATACATTCACAAGAAAATCCGTAAATTCATAAGTTTTCTTTGTTAAAGCCTCTGCACGATTTTTCCATTCTGGCTCATCGTCCAATAAATGTGGATACTCTGTCAATGCATAGGCACAAGAACCAGACAAAGAAACAACAATCTCAGCATCTTCAAAGGCCCGAATCATATTTTTAAATGATTTCTTTGCATCTTTTATGTAACCGGAATTGGATAATGGCTGACCACAGCAAACCTGTGTTTCAGGAAGCATAACCTCACAACCTAGTTTTTCTAATACTTCTACAGCAGCAATTCCGACATTCGGATAAAACATATCCACAATACATTGTGTAAATAAATGCACCTTCACATGAATTCCTCCTCTAAATGAACCTATCAAAAATTTATTACACTTTCATATTTGTAAAAACAATTTGTCCTACAATATTATCATACTATATTCTTTTTATAGCTGGCTATTGTTATATAACAATTTTATAAATTTTTTCTGCCGCTATAAATTTTACCTTTCATTTTCTTTATAAATGTTTGGCTTTAGACAATAACTGTACCCAGCATATATAGCACATCATTTTCCTCTCACCAATAAAAATGCATAGCATTCCATTGGAAATACACCCCAAATGACATAAAACCCCTTATGATTATATTATAAGAATTTAGAAAAAATATCTGACATATTTCAATCATAAACTTTTCAATAACAGAAAAATTTTCAAGAAAGTTTTTTTAAAATAACTAACACATCAAATTCCTTATATTTGAATTCGTAATGTGGACAAAATAAGAATAACACCTCTATTCCCTTTATAAAAATATGATATTCTATACAAAAAACTAAGAAAGTAGTGATTGAAAATGAAAAAAAATTCTTTGATGATATCTGCTATCATTTCATCCTTTTTGTTTATCCTTCTTATGATAATGGCTTTTGTTTTTCATATTAAGCCTGGTACATATTCAATGACTGAAACCAGTGAGTATTTCATTGTAACAAGCGGCATAATAAACACCCAAAACTTTTACATTCCCATTGATAACTCTTTGCAGATGCTTTTGATTCAGTCCTATACGAAAAATATAGATATGTCATGGGGAATTTGTATATTCATGTTTGTTTCTTTAATTTTTATTGCCTTATTAACAAAAGGGGAAATGAAAAACATAAAAAAATATATTGGTCTAATATCAATTATAACCCTATTATTTGCAGCCAACCTTATCCGAGTTTTTTCATTTGTTTCATATCTAACAAATCACCTACACAATATTTGATCCTACAACCCAGTACGTATTTTCTATAATATAGGCATGATGGTTTAAATTACCTGACTGACATAAATACCTGCATGTAGTAATTTGCATTTGAGCTGGATATTGCATGTTCGACAGACTTTCCAATGCAGCATAGCATCTTTTATCATCATCCGCCGCATCAGAAATAGCAACTAAGAAATCACCAACTGACATTCCTATCCCTATTGCTTCAATGATTTTTTGTATATGTTTTTATTCATTTACCTGCTACTTTCACATCTAAATCTAAAATGGCTTTAACAAATATCACATACTCATTTGATTATGTACAATTCATTTCTACCAATGGTTCACTGTCAATTATCTTACCACATGTTTTTACCAACATATATAAAAACTCCCGAAAATCGACATCTGACACATACAGCATCGACTTTCGGGTTAACCTAAAAAATATTCTGAAACCATTATTTTTTATTGATGAATATAATCATATCCTATGCCAAGCACATACATACATTCTCTTTCAACTTCTCTAAATCCCTAATTTACCACAACCAAATTTTTATCCCATTATTCAGACATAAATGATCACAAACCATTCAATCTTTTATCTTTATAAAAATTCTCATCTTAATTTAGCGGTCTTTTAACTTCATCAACAAATTCAAAATTTCAATGTACAACCAAACCAAAGAAACAAGAATCCCAAACGCTCCATACCATTCATAATATTTCGGCATATTTGATTGACTCATTCGTTCAACATTATCAAAATCAATCAAAAATCCGAAAGCTGCAATGCCAGCAACAAAAAGACTGAAACCGATTGACAATAAAGAAGAACTTGTGAACAAAGGAATCGAAACACCAAATAGATCCAAAACAAAACTGATCAAATAAAAAATCATAATCCCAAATGTTGCACCCATAATGATGGCTCGCATAGATTCTGTTACCCGAACCAATCGGGTCACAAACAACACCAACATCGTGAAAAAAACCGCAAACGTAATTAAAACAGCCTGCAGCGCAATCCCCGGATAGGACTGATTGACAAAATATGTGAAACTGCCTAAAAATGCACCTTCCAAAGCTGCATACAAAATACCTGTATAACGAGTTATCTTCGGTACAAATACAGAAATCAATGCCAGAATAAATGTTGCAATTCCAGCAAATGTCATAAATGAATTCAACTGGCTGTATGACCAATCTTGCGTTGTCATCCATGTATAGGCAAAAGCCACTATCAACACCAATAATAAAATCGCTGTTTTACCAACTGTTCCTGAAACCGTCATTTGTTTACCATATTGTACAAAGTCTGCTTTACGAACCTGATGTCGAAATACCGGATTGGTTGTTCTTTTTTCCATTTTATTCAACTCCTTCTATTGAAAATTCTAACCTCCTTCCTAACATATACCACAAAATCTCCTTTCAAACCAGTTTATTGTGAAAAATTTTTACTTTTATTTTTTTTCACCGCTTCTTTTCCTGAGAAAAACCATGCTGAAACAGCAATGCAGATCATAACCGCCCAGAAAATCATTGTCCATAATGTAGAATGTGCAAAATCATGTGGTAGAACACCAACCCTTTCATGACAAAGTGTAATAACAGCCAATTTTACACCAACCCAGCCAACAATTAAAAATGCTCCAGTTTCTAGACCTGGGCGTGCTGCCAACAGCTTAATAAATCCATTTGCTGCAAAACGCATAATCACCACACCGATAAATCCGCCAAGAAATACAACCACAAACTGACCAATATCCATGCCGCCAATCGTTGCCCAACCTGTTGGCGTCAATGTGATCGCAAAAGCTACACCAGCTAAAATTGAATCAATCGCAAAAGCCAAATCTGATAGTTCAACTTTTACCACTGTCCACCAAAAATTTGGGGAAGCTTTTTGTTCTTTTTCATGCACTTCTGCTTTTTTCACAACATATTTTCGGACCAGAAAATGTAATGCCAAAAATACCAAATATGCAGCCCCCACTGCCTGTACCTGCCAAATATTTGCCAAAAGTGAAATGGCAAACAATGCTCCAAAACGCAGTATAAAAGCACCTAATAAACCGTAAAACAATGCTTTTTTCTGTTTTTCATGTGGCAATTCCCGAACCATTACAGCCATAACCATTGCATTATCCGCTGCAAGTAACCCTTCCAAAACAACAAGTACAACCAATACAACTCCATATTCTACTAAAAATGATATGTCCATTTTTCTCCCATCCTTTTTTTCAAAATAAAAAGACCTCTACCCAATATTCAAAAATACTAGGTAAAGGTCTTGCTAAGCACTTTTGCCAACAAAGCCGGAGAGCTCTTACACTCACGTATTGACGACTTTGTTTCAGGATTTAACTCCTGACGCTACTCCCCTTTAGAAATTTTACTATACTATTAATGACACTTAAAGTATACTCTTCAAATTTAAAGCTGTCAATTTATTTTTAACTGATTAAGATATCTTCCTCTGGATAACGAATTTTGGCATCGGATTTTTTGGAAAACATAAATACAAACGTCAGTGGTCCAATTTTCCCAAAAAACATCAGAAAACAAACGAGCAGCTTACCCATTAACGATAAGTTCATAATCATCCCAATGCTAAAGCCGGCTGTTGTAAAAATAGCAACCGAATCAAAAACAATCGCCATCAGCCGCACACCCGATTCCGTTAAACTGAGAATAATAATCATCAAAACAATGGATACTCCCGATAGTGTCGTTGTTGCCAACGCTTTTAAAATATTGCGATTGCTTATGGTACGCCGAAACAAAACGACCTTATCCTTCCCACGCAAATAGGCTATTACTGCTGCAAGAATAACAATTGCCGTTGTCAGTTTAATTCCACCGCCAACTGAACCACTACCAGCACCAATAAACATTAATACCATAATAACCATCAAGGTCGAGGCATTCATCTGTTCAATCGGCACTGTATTAAATCCAGCTGTCCTTGAAACAATCGCATGAAAATATGAAGCCATCCATTGGTCAAAAATTGATAAGCCGCCAAGCGTGGCCATATTGCTTTTTTCCATCAAAAAAATAATAATCGTGGCAACTCCGTTTACAATCAACGTTCCCCATATCATTAACTTCGTATGCAGGCTAAATCTAAACTTCTTGCGATGATGATATAGATCCAAAACCACTGTAAACCCCAGCCCTCCAATTATGACAAGTGTTGTCATAATAAGACAAACATATGGATCGCTGACATATCGTGTTAAATTATCCGACCATGTGGAAAGACCAGCATTATTAAAACCCGTTATCGCATGAAAAAATCCAGAAAAAATGCCCTCTGCAAAACCATATTCTGGGATAAAACGAAAACAAAGCAAAATAAATGCAATACCCTCAACACTCAGCGCAAAAATAACAATGTATTTCGCCAACCGAATGACACCGCCAACCGTATTTACATTTAAAGTTTGCTGCAAAACCATCCGATATTGTAACCCGATTTTACGGCCCATAATAATAAATACAAGAGCAGTAATACTCATAATCCCAATTCCCCCAATTTGGACAAGAAGTGCAACAATAATAAAACCAAACGGGGTTAAAGTTTGTGATAAATCAACAGTTGTTAAACCAGTTACCGTTAGTGAAGCCGTTGCCAAAAAAACCGAATCCATAAACGGCAAATCCGCTTTTGTACTAAATGGTAAATTTAATAAAAGCACACCAATGCAAAGCACAAATAAAAATGAAACCACAATAAAACGCGGCGGTCCAAGATCAAATAATTTATTAAATATTTTTTTCATCATATATATCACCACTCTTTAAAGCACCAAATCCATTTGTCCCAGCAGCCACTACCATAGCTTTCGGAAAAGCTGCCTCAACGGTTTGTCTTGCCAATGAAAAAGGATGAAAAAATGTCAAGCGAAAAGCATGCAACATTTGTGTGGTAAATCTATCATCTCTGTCACCATATAAATCATCTCCACAGATTGGATGTCCAAGATAGGCAGCATGTGCGCGGATTTGATGTGTCCGCCCTGTTTCCAATTCAAATTGCACCAAGGATAACAGATGTCCTTGTTTTAACACCCGATAATGTGTAATTGCATGCAGACCATTTTTCACAACACCTTGCTTCTTGCCATTTACTTTCCCCAAAGGCGCTCGGATGGTTCCTCTTTTTTGTGTAAACACACCCTTGCATAGAGCAATATATGTACGTTTTATTTTACGCTCCGATAAATGTCGATCTAAAATCGTATGTGCATAAGCATGTTTAGCAAATAAAATTGTACCGCTTGTATGCTCGTCCAAACGGTGAATATAGCGCACATCTATCACCTGATTCGTTCTTTGCAAATAATCAGCAACCCCATTGCAAAGAGTCAAAGCTGCATCCATCCGTTCATTTGGATGTACCTTGAGCCCGCTTGGTTTATCAATCACAAGCACATGGTCATCCTCATATAGAATTGAAAAATTTTTCATCTTCGGATCATAATACTTTTCCTTTTCAAAAACTGGAATCTCCAGTACATCTCCGGCACAAATTTGATCAGTAAATAAAATTGGGCTGCCGTTTCTTTTACAAGATTGCGTCATCCGCAATAGATGAACTTGTTTTTTGCTTAACCGCAATCCATTTTGAAACAAATGCCCCAACTGCATATGATGAAAATTGTTAGGAATCGTCACATGTATTTTTCGCATAAAAACCTCTGCTTTATAAAAGAATAGAGGGAGAATTTCCAAAAAATTCTCCGCTCTTCTTTATCATAACAAAAAATCAAAATAAATCTACCACTAAACCATATTTATATATGCTCTATTTTCTTTAAAACACTTTGCATTTTTTCATAATATTGCTTATCACCAAACCATTCGTATAATATTTTATAATCATTGTACTGATCTAAGTATTCATCAATAGAAGTCGCATGCTTCTTTTGTGTTTTTTGATGAATATCTGGACGAAATATCGCATAATTTTGTCGTAAAGCCAAATAAAAATTTGTCATTGCTAAATGTTGTAAAAACGGTGGTCGATGTATCAAACACAGTTCCTCCTGTTCTGCCTCCGTTCGATAACCATCCTTTTGTCGAATCAGCTCAAATACATAAACCGTCTGTTTTTTCAAATCGGTATATGTTTCTCTTTCCATGTAAATATCCGTTATTGTATAAATGTGTTTTTTCTCATATTTAAATGTCACCCAATCATGAATGCGAAATTGTAATGCTTGCATTTTTTCACCACCTTTAGGATGTTTACATTTAGAATGCCTCATATTTATTGACTTTGAGCATGCCATTTTTTAATCAGTATAGCCTCTGTTACATAAAAATTCGGTAAAAATCAACATGCCTTTTTAATATGAAACATAATCAATTATAATTTTTTATCTAAATCATTTTAATCAATTATTTATATAAAATAAAAAAATATAAACTTTATTTTAAAAAAATAATATTTTATTAATAAAAATTATTATACCATATACAAAAACAGCCAATTTAATTATTGACTGTTTTTCATTCCTATCAAATAAAATATTTTATCCTTAACGATATTTTTCCCAAAACTGATGATCATTTTCTTACCACGGCAAAATATGACTGCAGGAAATCATATATTTAGAATTTATTGTTCGGTTTTATCCGTCTCCACTGTATTGTCTTGCTCTTTTGGCTTAATTGCTGAACCACATTCCTGACAGTTGACAAATTTCCCAAAAGGACCTTCCTGAACAAAATGAATGGTTTTTTTTCCACAAGATTCACAAAAACCGATTTGCATATCATACATCTCTATATCATCCTCCATTTCTTAACTCACCGTTATTTTATACTAGAAATATATTTTTGTACATTTTTTATACAAATTTCGGATAAATAATTGTCACAAATTCAACAAAATGTTATAATAACAATAGGTATTATACAAATCGTTTAATCATGTATTTTTACATCCTTAAACATTAGGGGGAGTTATGAACAAATTTGACATCAAACTGCAACATATGATTTTGCCGATTCTTTTTTCACCATTTTTATTTATTGTCAGCTGTATAGATGTCGGGTTTCTATCCAAATATTTTTCAAAGGAAATGATGTTGCTGTTTTATTTTCTCCTATTTACACTACCGGCAATCTTGTTTGCCAGTTATTTGGAGATTATTTATACAACCATTTTTACATTATTTACTTCTATTGTACTGATTTACATTTTTTACCAAAAAAATCAATTTTTTTATTTTGATGATTGGGGCATTACTTATCATACACTGGTATTTACATTATTTCTGTTTATAAGTCACAGCATAGTCTTCTTCTTAAAAAGAAAAACTATACGATTTTTTTAACAAAATCCGTTTAAAATAAAATGATTCACTTGATTTACTTATTTGCATCAAATCCATATTAACAATCAAACATGGCTCGTTAAAATTTGTACAAATATGATTGTAGACATGGCATAGATACAAATTGGGATATAACCATCAGTCGAATAAATGATTTCAATAACATCTACGACTATTTTTTATTATGAGAACCTTACGATTTAAAAAAAGAAAAAATTACAGATTTATGGTTTTCCTAAATATTAAAAAATTTTTTATTTAGAAAGAAACACAGTCTAATTAGACTATGTTTCTTTTTTCTTTATCCAGCAGGCATTGTAATCATTACGGTAGTCCCCTCATTTACCGTACTTTCAAACGCCATTTGAAATCCATATTTTTCTACAATCTGATTTGCAATGCTTAAACCGAGACCTACTCCACCCATACTTCTGGAACGTGCTTTATCTACTCGAAAAAAACGTTTGGTAATATGCATAAGCTCCTGTTCTGGAATTCCAATACCAAAATCGCGAACCCGTAATATCACTGATGCTGTTTCTTGATGCAATTGAATACAAATTTTCTTTGGTGAGGTAGTCGTATATTTTAAGCCATTATCAATAAATATTGTCAAAAGCTGAATAAAATGTTCAGGCATAATTTTTACTTGACAGATTTCATCACATTGGCAATCAAAAATAATCTCATCATCAATAACAGAAAAACGTTCAGTAACCTCTTTAACCAACACTGTTAAATTTTGTGTGGGTAGATTGACATCCATTTGTAAATGCTCCAATCTGGAAAGCAGCAATAAATCTTGAACCATATGTTCAAAATGTCCGATTTCTTTTGTCATACGCATTAAGGAATCATCCAAAATTTCCGGATTACTTTTGCCAAATCGATTTAACATTTGCAAATGTCCTTTAAAAACAGAGATCGGTGTCCGCAGCTCATGTGATGCGTCTTCAATAAAGCGCTTTTGTTGATCCATCGTATCTTCAACTTGATCTAACAAATCATTAAATGCTGTACGAACTTGATTTAGTTCATCTTTTCCATGCTTGATTTTTAAACGATGCATCAAACCCTTCATTTGAATTTGACTAACATCATCTACAAGCTCATGAATTTGTCCGACAAACTGTCGCGATAAAAACAAACCGACAAGAAGACTTAAAACCATCGCTACCAAAAAGGGAATAATAAGAGTATAAATGGAATTTTGATATATCGTGTGAAATACGTCATTTTTTTTCACATATTCAACTGTATACACTTCATAATTATTCTCAATAGGTATACGTAAAACCGTATACTCATTTCCTTGATAAGTTTCAATACTTGAAAATTCTTTGTTTACAACTTGATGCTGAATAAAAGACGACCAATCTTGTGCCGTACTTTGCTTAACAATCTGACCAGATCGATCCAGAATATTAATCTCCAGACCATCATATTCATATTTATCCACATAATATTTTAAAAACGGTCGTACATCTGAAGCATCCGACTTTTCCTCATCCAATTCATGCAATAACCGCTCTGCCATATCCTTCAATGTTTTTTCTTCCAAACTCTCGCTCGTTTCCTCAATGATCCACCATTGAATCACATTGAAAATAATTAATAAAATAAGAAAGGTAACGACCGTAGCAATCATGCATTTTAAAAAAATGGATAAAGAGGCATACCATTTTAAAAACTTTCTCATTGTCGCATCACGTATCCAACACCACGAACGGTTTGAATGTATTCTTCTTTGTTGTTTTCATCCAACTTATTTCGTAAATAACGAATATATACATCCACAACATTCGTTTCAACAACATGCTCATATCCCCATACTTGTTCCAACAAAATATCACGTGTCAAAACTCGGTTAATGTTTTTCATAAACACATGAAGCAGCTCAAATTCTTTATTGGTCAACTCAATCGTATTTGAACCTCGCATCACTTGCCGTGACATAATGTCCAACTTTAAATCTTTAAAAGTCAACTGAACAGCATCATTTGTCTGAGTATACTGAATCCGACGAAAGATACCTTTCATTCGTGCCAACAGTTCCTGTGTATCAAATGGTTTTGGCAAGTAATCATCAGCCCCCAGCTGTAACCCTGTAATCCGATCCATAACTGTATCTCTTGCAGTCAACATAATAATCGGCACCATACTTTCCTCCCGAATACGTCGACAAACTTCTAAACCATTTATACCTGGAAGCATTAAATCTAACAAAACCATATCATACTGATTTCGATGAAAAAGCTCCAATGCTTCTTTTCCATTTTCAGAAACTGTCACTTCATAACCTTCATACTCCAATTCCAATTTTAAAAATGAATGAAGATTCTCCTCATCTTCAACAAGCAATATATGTGCCATTTTTTTCTTCCTTTCCTTGTATACCCATTGTTTAATCATCCAATTCCATTTTTGTAATCATTCCACTTCCAGCATGAACTTCGATCTCGTACACTCGACGCCCAGTTGAAATTTTAAACTCATAGTAAAGCTCACCATCATCATAGTCACCATCTATCTCTATAATCGTACCATTAATTTCATTTAAAGCAATCTGTTTTGCTTTTTCAAGGGTAATATTTTCCGGATACATCTGCTCTGAATTCGAATCAATAGGTACATCATCTTGACTGGATGCATTGTTTGTATCCGTTGAATTATTCGTTGAAGGATTTTGTTCAGTAGAGCTATCTACATCATTTGTATTTTGATTATCCGATGTCGATTTTGCCTCTTCTACAAAAATTTGCTCCAATACCGATTTTGTATTCTTATCTATATATACAACGTAAGTTCTATTGTCTTTTCCAATTTTAATTTCATATAAAGAAGTACCATTTCGTACAACATGATTCACTTCCTTTACTTCTCCTTTTACCTGTTCGACAGCCAGCTGAGCTGCTTCATCTACCGATAAAGTTGATACCTGTTCATTTCCAATCAAATTAGAACCTGTATATCCATTTGGGGATAACAACCGTGAAGCAACAAAAATGACAAGGAAAAAAACAATAAAAAGTGCTAAAAGTCCAATGAAAAATGCACGATACTTTTTAAACAACTGTTTTATATCTGTCATCTTATCACTCCTTTTCTTTTATCCTAACTTTAACAAAATCAACTAATAAAACAAATCTTATTTTGTGAGTTCGACCTAAAAAAAAGATGAGAATTTTCTCATCTTTTTCAATAACGGATAATAAAGAGAAATTGGATCAACTGCTCCTGACTAGTAAAAAATTCAAAGAAACACATCTAAAACCATTTCCCAAACGTTTATGCTCTTTCATACCAAATGTCGAATAAAGATATTTTTTATTTCAATCTGGCATTTTTTATCCCAAGCTCACGTACAATTTACGTTTTTTTTCTTTTTACCATCAGTAATCCAAAAGTAATCAATGGAAAAATATAAGCAAATGGAAAGATAAAAATATAAGGGAAATCATTTCGAAAAAATTCACTTAACATTTCATAAGAAATTGCTGGTAGAACCATTAACAAACCCAATGTCAACAGACTGATCATCACAAAAATCAAAACATCTTCTCGGATTTTCACAAGACTTTCTTTGAACATAAAAAAGCTTCCAAAAATAAAAAGTCCCAGCTTCATAAATGTTCCAAGTACAAAAAAGACCAATGTAACAAGATCTAAACGCTTAATAAATTCAAGCAATGTAATTTTCTCTGTTGCTTTTAAAATCGGGAAATTCAATTCATTCATCAATGAACCCCCAATAATTCCTGCTGTAATCAACATCATAAATACCAACGCACCACCTGCAATCAAAATCACACCCAAAGATTTCCACCAAATTCCTTTTGTCTGGCTAACCATTGGCAAAAAAACAAATAGCAAAAAAATCTCAGCAAACGGAATAGAAAATACATCTGGAAAAATCCCCTGAACAAGCATTGGAACTGAATGAATCAAAAAAGGCTGCAATCTTTCAATATAAAAAATCCCATTAAAATACGCCAGCAATACAAGAAAAAAACAAACGAACGCAATAATAAAAAAACTAATAATACTCGTTCGAGCAAATGCACCAAAACGCAAAAATAGTATGTACCCCAATAAAATACAAACTGGAATAACCAATAGATAAAAAGAAGTATACGGAAGTAAAATCATTTGGACAAAAAATACAATATTGGCCAAAATCGTACTGGCAATCCCCCAAAAACAAACTCCGTATAAAAACGTAATGACCCGTCCAATTTTTTTGCCATACGCATATTGATGAAGATCCGAAACAGTCGCTTTTCCACTCATTTGGTACATTCGATAATAAAATATAAACAATATAAGCGAGACTGCTGTACCAATGACTCCGGCAACCCACGCATCTTGCTCCAATCGGCTGGATATTCCAAGAATCAAATGTGTTCCAACCATAATATGTAGGATAAATGTATAATAAGAAAAACTGCTGATCTGCTCATCTGTCATTCGTTACACCCACTTGTTTCATTCCTTTCAAATCTCCAGTAAAATGGATCTCCATTTTCACCATCACATCAAAGTCAATCTGCTCCATCGGCTCTGAAAACTTTCGAACAAATTGTTCATATTTTTCAGGACTCAATCGGTATAAAGTCGCACCCAATCCAAGAAAATCTGCATTGAGTCTCTTCTCTTTCTCGTAAAGATTTAACAAATTATTTCGTACACTTGCTTCCACCAACTTTTCCAAATCTTGCTGGTTTAATTGTTCTAAGTTGTCCACACCATGATAACTGTCAATAAATCCTGACATTTCAATTTCTACCTGAATGCTCGGTCTATCAAGACTTTTCCACTGTGCTACATACATCTTACTGTCATTTTCTGAAATCTTAATGGAAAATACTTTTGCATCTTTTGCTGGTTCCATATCATTTGGAACCGTTAAGCTTGTAAATGAATTAATCTCATAAAAATATGCAAACAATTCCCGTTCTGCCTCCGACATATAATCCACCAACTTTCCCTTACGAAAAATCGCCAGACCATCCGTTTGAACATCAACTGGTGGCTTTAGTATAGAAATATTTTGTGGATTTTCTCCCATCTTCTGATTCCCTACCAATTTGACAACTGGCAAAAGAATATCTTTACCTGGTAGGTGGTTCAAATACAAAATATCATCCGCATAATATTGAAAATCAGAAATTTTAGAACGAATTTTATCTATATTAAAAAAAATTGACATCGCAGTAATATCATTAAATGGTAAAAATACCCCTAAAAGATCTGCAGCCTGACTGTCCTTCACAATTACAATCGGTGGTGACTGCGAAACATCATGATTCCGGACAAAATAATCTGCAATTTGTATAACAGAATTTTGTTTTACAACCTCTTCCTGAATCAAAATCATTTGTAAAGTATTCAACTTAATGGTTAAAGGAATTTTTAAAAACAGTTGATTGGCTGCATCACCCAGCGTCCGTCCGATTGCCGAATACGTTAAAGTTGCTGGCTGCTGTGAAGTCGTATTGGCTTTTAATCGAATTGGATTGATGACCTCCAAAGTAACACGAAAATTTGTATCCACCATATCAACCGCAAACGATGAAACAAATCCAATATTTTGCATTTCCGCCTTATCTGAGTTTTTGGTTAAAAAAGAAAATAGTGCCAGGCCAAAAAGCAAAATAAGCACAGCAATTTGTAAAACCCTTATCATGGTTTTCCCTCCTGCCTTTTTATCTTCTCATGAAAAAATTGGTGTACCTTATTTTCCTTGGAGAAAATCATTGTGCGTAAAATATTATCCTTTTGATCCTTTAAGGAAAAAGGAGTCAACGGTGACATATATGGCACGCCAAACGACTTTAATGCATTCAAATAGTTTAAATACGCAAAACCGACCAAAAGCACGCCAAAAAAACCTAAAATTCCACCCGCAAACAAAAATGCAAGCCGCATGCCTCGAACTGGAGGATACAAAGCCTGCTCTGGCAGTGCAAATGTACTGATAAAGGTTAATCCGATTACAATTAAAGAAGTGGAAGTAATCAATCCAACTTGCACTGCCACATCCCCAACCAAAAATCCACCAAGCATGGATAAAATAAATACCAAACCGTTAGGCAACCGGAATGCTGCATCGATAATCATCTGCATAAAAAAGATCAGCAGCGCTACCTCAATCATTGTCGGAAATGGAACACCTTGTGCCTGATCGACCAAATTAAACAAAAGCACACTGGGTATCAGCTCTTGATGAAAATCTAACAATGCTACATATAAGCCTGGCAGTGTAATCGAAAACATAAACGCAATCCAGCGTAACACTCGAACAAAAGAGATAGCTGCCCGATAATAATAATCATCTGGTGCATGCAACATAGAAGGAAAAGTGGTTGGCCCTAGCAAAACAAAGGGTGTACCATCAATCATAATCGCAACCTTTCCATCCAAAATTCCATTGGCAATTTCATCTGGTCTTTCTCGAACCTCTAATAATGGCATATACGCTGATTGATTGCCTGAAATTCCCTCGATAATATCTGTTGACGATTGCACTTTTTCTAACTTTAAATTCTTCAAAGCTTTTTTTACTGTTTGCAACACTTTTCGATCTACAAATTCTTCCATATAAAGCAGCACCACCCTCGTTTGCGTATGCTCTCCAATTGTAAAAGATAGGGTCTTCATTTTATTTGTACGTATTTTCCGCCGCATAATGCTCAGATTGGTTTGAATATCTTCAACAAACCCTTCAAATGGCCCACGCAATGAACGTTCACTTTCTGCTATTCCAATAGTACGATGTGCAAAATTATTGGTGTTAAAAGAGAGTACATCCTCACAACCTTCAACCACCAAAATCGTTTCACCATTGACCATCATATCAATTGCTTCTTTTGTTGAGCTGATGATGGTCACTTTGGCCAATGTTGTAAAGCTTTCTGACACCTCTAAGATTGAAACTTGCTGATCAAAACAAGCTGTTTCATTTAAAAGCGGGGTCAAAATATAACGAGACACTTGATTTGGATCCGCTGCACCTTGCAAATAAAAAATATATGCAAAACGTCTCTTTTTATCTCCAAGTGAAATTTTCCGTTCCACAAATTCAACAACATTCTTCCATTTTTCACGCAGCCGTTGTACAATTTCAAGACTTGTTTCTTTTTCCATATACACAGTCCTTTTTTCCTTTAGCTTGCCAAAACAGTTATTTTTCATTCAGAAAAAATTATATTGGCGATATAATTTTGGTGCATGCTTATAAAATGAATCATATGGGAAAAAATAAACAAATCCATCTAAAACCCGCATATCATTGAAAGATTTTCATACGATAGAAGAAAATGGAGGATATAATTATGGAAAATAAAAATCAAATCTCAAAAGAGGAGTTCACAAATATTCGAGAAGATGAAATCGAGCACGCTGCACGAAATCTTCTGATCAAACGAGGCGTAACTGTTGAAGATATTATTCCACTTGTATATTTTCTACAAAAAGATCATATACCAAATTTAACCAATGAAGAAATTCGCATTCATGTTGAGCAAGTATTAACAAAGCGGGAAGTGCACAATGCCATTTTAACTGGAATTGAATTGGATATCCTAGCAGAAAAACGTCTCCTCTCTGAACCACTTCTAGAAATTGTACAAAAAGACGAGGGACTGTATGGAGTCGATGAAGTATTGGCATTATCTATTGTAAATATTTATGGGAGCATTGGGTTTACCAATTATGGCTACATTGATCGTGTAAAACCAGGAATTCTTGCACAGCTAAACAACAAGAACAAGGAGCATGTGCATACCTTTCTTGATGATATTGTTGGTGCCATTGCCGCAGCATCTGCTTCTCGCCTTGCTCATACGTATAAAAAGAAAATCGACCAAAACCAATAGCAGAAGTCTTCCTTAATAAAAATTATGAACAATAAACTATTAAATTCATAAATACAAGAGTTAGAGATAAAATACTTTTTCATAAAAATTTGATTTTTGTTTGACAATCTATTTTTATCATGTAAATTCCCTACCAAAAACCCCCTTTTCTTTTATCTCAATCTCTTCTTGTTTTTTTCAATAGATTTGATGAAATTGATTTTACTGATCTTCCATTTGATTTTCAACAGATTCATTATGTTCCAAAAGATACATTTTTATTTTGCATCCAATTTTATCATTCCATTTATTTTTCTTTTCCAAGCATAACAATAGCAATCCTAAAGAAAATAAATGATGAGAAATTGACTTTTCTATAACAGATTATCGTACATCCAAAGTTCAAATCTGTTGCTTCGTTCATCATACATATATAAAAATAAATGATAAAAATATAGTTATAAATTTCTAAAATTCATATTTTATAATGGATTAATTCTATAAATTATAAAATCAAAATATTTGTTAGATATGAAAATTCAAGATGGATCCTCAGTTCCCCTTTCAAAACAAATGTACTACAAATGCTTCAACCCATACATATACCTTATCCTCTTTATAAAAATTAGAAACAACAAAAATGATATGTTCACCAAACCAATGAATGAAAATTACCATTGCCGCAAGAAATGGAGAAAGTAAGATTTCTTGTTGTTTTTGAAATACGTTTGTCATTCTTTGGTATATACCATAAAACAATCGAAACAGCACTGCGAAAAATAAGAACAGGAAAACAAATTGCCATCCCATCGCCAATCCAAAAACCCCATAAAGCATATGGTTTCTAACTGTGATTTTGCCACAACTGACGCTTTCAATAAACTTAGGCATGAAAAAACCGACAGCTACACCGATACATGCATCATAAAATGAAACCATTGTTGGAAGAAAAAACTGTTCAATAAAAAACAAAACAAAAAATACAAGCAGAACTTGATTTGAAATTCGTTTGTATCTTATATTCGATAATAAACCAATTACTACCAGGGAAACAAATGTTACAGAGAGCACAAACGATCCACTCAAACCATATTTCCAATAAGAAATAACAAATCCCAATGCGGTAATGATTTCAAATATGCAATAAAGCGGTGAAATGGATACACCACAATTTCTGCACTTTCCACATAAAAACAAGTAAGAAAAAATCGGACAAAGTTCAGCCGCTGATAATACACGTTTGCAAGATAGACAATGTGATCGCAAAGTTACAATAGACTCACCTCTTAAAATCCGAAAAGCGATAACATTGTAAAATGATCCCAAAAAGGCACCATATATCGCAACAAAAACACTGATTAGAAAATCCACTTCCCATCACTCCTTTATTTTATTTCGGATAAAAATAATTCTATTATTCAAATAATAAATAAATATTTTCTATATAGAATTTCCCTTATCAAAGAATAACGATTCTTTTTTGAAGCTCTTTTATCTGCTAAGCAAAGAGAACAAAAGCAACAAGCTTAATTTTTGGACACAACTTCATCCATCTGACAATAGCAAAAATAGAAACACCCTATTCTTTAGAAAACTCAGTTTATGTTTTTCCAGCCAGATAAAGGGAAACGACACGCTGTAAAAATTATTATCATACTTTGGAATGAACATAAAAAAGACCTCCTTATTTTGTGTTTAATTGAATTGTACCCATTTTCCTTTTTTCATTTTTAAAACTCAGATCTCCTGTGTACAAATCACAAATCCATACAATTTGTCATATGTAATCCCCTCCAAACTACTTCAAGGATCTACCAACATATTTGTATAAATTTTTGGCTTTTCATAAAAAGAAATTTGAAAAAATATGCAGCTTTATAAAAGAAATGAGTGATAAAAGTGAAATAAAACATTATTTAAAACAAATATCATATAAATATAAAAATATTCCATAGATATAAATAAAATAAAAATAGGTAAATTTTACCATTTACAAAATGCCAAAGTAAGTGATCTAATTAAATATATAGTAGAAATGAATAAAATATTTTAAAAAGAAGAGAGAAAATATTTTTATATAAAAAAGAAATCATAATAAAAAGTTTTCTTCTTCATAGTTATAGCAAATCATTTTATAAAATATTTTTTTGAATCATAAATATAGATGTGAAAACAACTATAAGAATATCTCTACTATCATATAGTTAAAAACAATAAATACTTAAGAAGAATCTGTTTTTATTCGGTAAAATAAACTATTGATAACAATTACTACAAACAATATTTTTCTATATTTGTTTCTTTTTTTAAAAAGAGGAATAGAAATATAGAAAGGTTTTTGTTAAGGTAATTTTTATATGATTAGATAACAGCTTCTTGCTTGGAATAAAACTATGATAGTTTGAATTTAATTTTAAATAAAAAGCTGTTGTCTATATTATTACAATGAAAAAGGAGGGATTAATGGTATCTTTGTTTTCACTTTTTACAAATGAAAGGTTTATTATTTTTCATGAGAATGGAGGAATTTAAGTGAAGAAAAAATTCAATTTGAAAAAAAGCATAGTTGGTTTCACCCTTACAGGGGCTTTATTTTCCTTAGGAATTCAACCCGCTTTTGCGGAAACTCCGACTATCCATAATAATGTTGACCAAATTGTAAGCCAAGCACGAGCAATACAAAGCTTCATATCAGAATTTGAATTCAGAACTAGTGGATCTACACATGGCGCTACAGTTGCAGAAACAACTCTTTCTCCTACTGGCAATACTTTTAGTTTAAAAAACACTTATGTAGAGCCAGATGGAAGCCCAAGCATTACTTATGATGAGGCAGTTTATATTGGACATTCTATCCTTCACAATACTACGAATGTAGACCAAACTTTAACGACACAATCTTTTTCAGAAACCATAACAGAAACAGTAAGTACTACTACAACCCATACTGTAGGCACTTCTGTTAGCGCATCAAGTAAGTTTCAGATTCCTTTTGTAGGAGAAACTGGGGCAAGTTTTACTGCATCTTATAATTTTTCTCAAAATAAAACAAACACCAATTCAAAAGCAGTAACGATAACAGTTCAGCCACAAAGAATACTTGTTCCGGCAAATTCATCTGTTGAAGTGAATGTTTATTTAAACAAAGCAAAAATTAAAGGGGATGTAAAACTAAAAGGAGAATTAGTTGGTTCAGAAAGTGGAAAAGCGACTGTTAAAGGATATAATTACTATCCTAATGGTTGGATTACATTAGGAACAATAGGTTATACCTTTGATTTAACAGAATTCGCAAAAAAATATGGTGGAAATAAAGGAAGTATGCAAAATGGAACTTATTTCCTTGGAATTGTACCAAATGCTGATGGCAGTATAAATATTGCTGGTAAAGGTACTTATGAAGCCAGTGTTGGATCAGAATTGGTTGTGGAAACAAAAAATTTATCAACTCAAGAAACTTTGCAAACTCCATTAGAAGGTATCTCTATAAATGATAAAAGCAATCCAAATGCATATCCTACAGAAGTTGAATATCCATCCACAAAGACTATAGAAATGGGTTCTGATGCTTCAAGTAATCAAAAAATGGTTACACTTTTTAAAGATGACAATTACCATGGAAGCAGCCAAAAATTAGGCGTAGGTAAATATACTTATACTTCTTTTTCAATGATTGGTGACAATGCACTTTCTTCACTGTATATTCCAGAAGGGCTGAAAGTGATTTTGTATGAAAATGCAGATTTTACAGGAAACCAAATGGAGCTTACAAGCAATACAGATTTGTATAGAAAAGGTTTTAATGATAAAACTTCAGCGATTGAAATCATAGATCTAAGCTCTACGTCAAATTCTTCTGAAGAAGAGAGAATGGTAACACTTTTTAAAGATGACAATTACCATGGAAGCAGCCAAAAATTAGGCGTAGGTAAATATGCTTATACTTCTTTTCCAATGATTGGTGACAATGCACTTTCTTCACTGTATATTCCAGAAGGATTAAAAGTGATTTTGTATGAAAATGCAGATTTTACCGGGAAGCAAATGATTCTTATGCATAATACAGATTTGTATAGCTCGACAGATTTTAATGATAAAACTTCAGCAATTGAAATTATAGACCTATATGCTAGATGAGGAAAAACTAGTAACACTTTTTGAAAGATGACAATGACTAGGGAAGCAGCCAAAAATTGGGAGAAGGATGGAAAACTTTACTATGACAATAACTTTCTCATGGCGAATTTGGACGGCGCGCCTATTGCGTCGTCTTAGCTATCTTTACGGTTTGGAAAGCTACCTACTGAAAACGCTTGAAGCCTTTTATCTTATACTTTTAATGCAACATATTTTTTCTTAATCATAAAATATTCATCAAATTCATATTATAAATTGAAAAAGCCCATTCAAATTGAAATAAAGAAATGATAGGTTCTTATTTTATTAGGGAATATATTTGGATGAATATGTGAAGTAGAAAAAATGCTTATAAAAAGTTTGACGGTTTATTATGAAAGTGATTTTGTTTGCAAAAGGTATTTTTGTATGATTTAAATTTTAATGACATTCATTTGCATTTTGGTTACTGGATATCTAATGCTGCGAAATCAGTAAACAACATAGAGATTTGCACATCTAAATATATATTTTGCTTCTATACAGAAAAAATGAAAACCACTGTGCACCAAATGAGAAACGAATCAAACAAAAAATGATTCCTTTTTTATATCATAAGATCTCGGAAAAAGACACACCATATGTACTTCTCTTTACAAATAAATGCATCAAACGGTAAGTAGAGTAATTGAGGTTACGAGCTTATTCGAAGGCAAAGGAACTACCTAAAACTGAAAAAGAAAAAATTTATATATATTTTATTTAATCCAAAATATTTTAATAGACTGGTTGATAGCCAATCTCAAAAAGAAAAAACTGCTGCTATTCTATTTCTAATTAACGATCCATCTCATAATTTACGGAAAAAATTTAACAAGGAAAAAATGATACATCCCGATACATTCCTTCATTTATCTAACAATTTACAAAAATTATCAGTTTGATTCATACAATTTTTTGTTTACGCCAACTGCGATAACCATTCTTTTAATTGTACAGGATAATCCGTAATTACCCCATCACATCTGGTTGCTAAACATAAACTGAGCTGCTCTTTTTGATTTATGGTATACGGATAAATTTTTATTCCTTGCATTTGATACAACCGAATCCGTTTCTGATTCTTCAATAAGGCAACGTTCGGATTTAGTCCGTTAATCTGATCAACTTTTAAAGTAAGGGGTGACTTTTTAAAACTACGTGAAATCAGGAAATGCGCTGGAATATGTGGAGCAAGACATTTACATCTCTGCACAGTTTCATAGTGAAAAGAACTAAAATATACACGATCACTTAAACCATATTTTTCAATCTCCATCAACACCTTCTCTTCTATTCCCTCATAACGGATTCGATCGGTCTTCAATTCAATATTTAAACTGAGCTGGGTTTCTTGAATCCAGTATAAAACTTCATCCAAAGTAGGAATGGTTTGTACAGAACAATTTGAGTGGTGGATTTGGAATTTTTTTAATTCAGTTAGCGAATAATCTTTTACATACCCACTGCCACTTGTTGTCCGATCAACAGTTTCATCATGAATCACAACAACTTCCCCATCCTTTGACAATTGAACATCCAATTCAATTCCTTCTGCTGGCGTCTTGAGCACTTGTAAAAAAGCTTCCATCGTATTTTCGGGATATTGTCCAGAAAACCCGCGATGTGCATAAATTTTCATTTGAATTCTCTCCTCTTTACTGCCGAATATTTCAATCAAGCCAAATCGCTTTATACAAATACACCTGCCTCTGCTTGACATAAACGAAATACTTCCTCTCCCTCTTCAAATAAGTCAAACAAACACAACATGGGTGTAACAGGAGAAAAATATTTTCTTTCCACATAATGAGTATACCTACAAAACAGAAACCCTTTATCATCCAAACCATATGCCCCGATTCGATTGGAAATATGTAGCTGATTAATAAAATGCCAAATTGCATTTGTTGAGTAAAAATAATCTGACAGTCGAAAAGAAAAAAAGCAATATAACTCAATTTTTCGGATTTGATTTTCCTTTAAGCCAAGACATAATTTGATAAAATGTTTTTCATCCAGTGGTTGTCGCATTTCAAAAAAATACATATGGAATTTTTTATGATAAAACCTCCGAAAGGTCAAGTCATTTTTTTGCATATAACGATCGAGTGCAAGCAATAAATCCTGCTCCGATATTTCCATTCGTTCACACATCCTTCCGACATCATTTTTGTCTTCCACCATAAATAGGCGCTTATCATCTGTTTTGACGTGGATTCAAAAAATCCTTTGATCTTTTAGCTTTTATTTGCGACAAAATATGCAAAAAAACAAATACAAAATGGATCCCAATCCATCAAAAGAAATAAGCATTTGTATGACCTGAAATACAACCATCTGATCAATTCAATGAATCAAAAAAGGAAGGGATCATAAAGAAATATTTTTATTCAACAATGAAAGAGAGATTGAATTTAGTCATAAATAAGCAGAAATATATACAGTTATTGATCCATTTATAACATAAAAATCTTTATCCATCAACAGCATGAAAAAATACGACTTAAATGCTCTATAAAATGAAGTAAATCATAACAAATGAACAATCAAAAATCCCAATAGAAGCCTGATCTTGTTATAAAAATATACTTTTCTTTTTCACATCTTTCAAACAGAAATTAAAGAGGAACCGCTGCAAAAATAATAAAAAACTACTGAGCCAATCCACGACCAAAGAATAATGACTATTTTCATTGAAATTTCTTACATGAGCCTGAATATATAAATTTCAACTACACATTTACCCCTTATATCAAACAAAATATTCAGAATAAATTTTCATAGAAACAATAATAATCATTATTGCTTTGTAGTTCTGTTTTTTTACTGCTTTTTTCATATTTCTTTCACTCTAACAATCTGATCCAACATGGCTGTATACTGACGTGCTAAAACGCCATCATATGAAAACGCTTGAACCGGACAAATACTGACACAGCGAACACACATCACACAATCCTCAGTGAAAACAATTCGATCCCCTTGCACTTTCAACGCATGTACTGGACAGTATCGAACACAGTCCATACAATTCGTACATTTTGGTAAAATCCGAAACGGCTTTATCAATTGATGCCGAATCTCCTCAATCTGATTGGAGCCACGTATTGCTTTTAATGCCTTTTGGGGGTCTGCCTCCTCCAAATAAGTAATCTGACTTAAGATTTTCTCAACAATAATAGGCACACGCTTTTTTGCCGCTTCGATTCTTACAGCAAGCTCGGATTCTGAGGTCTCTTTGCTTCGTTCTTTAATCATATAATTATTGCCCAAAGAAAAAGTTTCTGCCCATACTACCTCATAACCATTCTCTTCAAAAAGCTCAACAAATTTTTGAAAACTTGTTTGAGCTGTTGCTGCTTGTGTACAAAACAAAACAACTTTTGGTTTTTGATTTTGCTGAAATGACTTGAGCTGCTCTTGAATAAAGTCCATATAAAACAACGGAACATAGCCATAAAACTTAGGAAACCCAAGAATCAAATAGTCAAAGACTCCATCAGAAAAAAAACCTTCCTCCATGCTTTTTTCCTGAATACCGTATCCTTTTTGAGAAAATGCTTCAGCAAATAATCCAGCAACAAATTTTGTATTGCCTGTTCCAGTAAAATAATGAATTTGTACGTTCATTTATTTTTCCTGCTCACTTTCTTTTCATTGTTCTTTGCAAAAATAAGTTTTTCTTCAACTACCCATGTATATACCCGCATCATTTTTCTCACAGATTTGATATAAAATTCGAGTGATTTGCTTTATTTTCCATCTGCTTTTTTTTACTATAACAAAAATAAACACGAAATGCGATGCTTTGGTTTGGAAATGCAAATCCAGGGAATGGAATAAAAATGTTTTTAGTGAAAAAATCTAGTACAAAGCTTTTTTTGCATCAAGAAAAATAGCTACAAATGAGAAAATCAAAGCAAGATCAGTAATTTACATCTCACACAGGAAAAACAAACTACATGAAAAAAAACTATTTTTGATTTTTGTTTTGAATTTTTGCAGAGCATATCATAAAAAAAAAACGAAAATGATATGATGCTTAAATGAATGAAAATTCATCGAAACAACTGATAAACAAAAAAATAAGACAAAATGAACAGCAAATATTTTCATCTCACCTATTGCCTATTTTACTGTTTTATAGACAGAGAAACAATATTTTCATTCCCATACTCCCTACTGCATCAGTACACTTTGAAAGCCATACAATATAAAAGCTTTTTACAATTACTTTTCTAAACTGGCATAAAGAAAAATCACACCACAGACACATCATTTTTGAAACATTATTTTAACATTTTCAATTCATTTTAATCCCGTAAAACCAATATTTATCCCTTATTTCCTGATTGTCTGATAGACAGAGGACAGCAGACATATCCATAATAGCATAACCTGATTGGATCATTGACCAAAGTAGATCCCTATATTGCCTCAACAAACGAGATAAAGTACGCATTTTCCTAGTAGACCCAGATCTTTCTGCATAAAATTATGCTATCACCTTTCCGATCCATCCATGAATACACTGCATCAGTTGTAATCCATGTACAACCATTTTCCAATATCATTCCACATGCTAAAATTTAAATCCCTATTGCCTAAACTAACACATCAAAAGGTTTTTAAAAGTTTAAAAATATAAACCCACTCTGATTTCGATATTATAAGTATTACATATACATCTTTCCCTGTATCCTCTGATTACCGTCAATCATTTCACTACATCTTATATCATTTGGAAGAGTTTATAAATCTACAATGGTATTGTGTCCAAAATCATCAAAGACATGAAGTCAAGAGAATAAAATACAAAGGAGCAGCAATGCTGACAAACATAACAATTATCACCACTTTAACACAACAAACCAAGCATACTTCACAAGATGTGCAATGACAACCAAAGGATAAGCAGTCATGAACAGCAGAGTTGCTTTCCCATCCGAACAAATGATACAGCATAACCAGTTCAATAATGGCATCGAAAAAATCCAACACTGTCAAGGATTAGGTTTGTTATGCTAATATTTTATCTTTATTTATAACTAGTAAAAAATCAAAGTCATAACAGCTATTCTCTAAGATCATGGCAGAAACCATATAATTCACAACAAAAAAGAATATCCAAGCAAAAGTACAATCAGAGAACAAAGTGGCATAATAATTTGCCAAATGGTCTGAATGACAAAAAACACAGAAACTGCTTTCTTCATTGTCTTATTTCCTTCAAAAATAAATCTGTATTGTTATATTATACTTTGTTGAAAAGACAATATCGCACAAATGGTGAAATGGATCTGTTTTTCCTTCAAAATTAGACATTTATGCCTTTATTTATACTACACAGATTTATCAATCACTTTATGGTTGTCCTACATATTTCATTTTAATTGTGTAAAATATTTTTCTGTCTAAAAATGTAATTCAAAAATATTCTTTAAACCGTACTATTATTTTTTCATATAAAATTTCGAAAAAATCTAGGAAAACAAAGAACATAAATGATAAAGAAAAAACAAACGGTATAGCCAATCACTATACCGTGTATAAGTATTCAATTCCTTCCTTGTAGGTACACACCTACAACATCTTCTTATCTTTTTATGATTTTCAGCTCGCCGTTTCTAAGCGGATAGAAGCTTTGTTGCCATAAATATCAATCCCGGCCTCTTTTAGCATCCATTCCACATGTACACCATATCCCATCGTCGGATCGTTAACAAAAACATGAGTTACCGCACCGATTAGCTTTCCGTCTTGAATAATTGGACTACCACTCATCCCCTGTACAATTCCGCCAGTTTTTTTCAGCAGACGCTCATCCACTATTTTTAAAACCAGCCCTTTTGTCGCAGCATTTTTCTGTGGAATACTGCGGACAATCTCAACATCAAATGCCTCAACCTTTTCATTCTCAACAACGGTTAAAATCTGTGCCTTTCCTTTATGCACTTGGGCAGATAAGGCAATTGGAATTCCTTTGTCAATAATATGGTTTTTCATTCCTTCTGTCAATTCTCCATACACGCCATAAGGTGTATTTTTTTGAACTTCGCCGATTTTGGTTGCCTGACTCTGAAAGCTCGCAAGCTTCTCACCTGGTGTACCTTCCTTTCCTCTCTGAATTGAGTTCACAGTTGAACGGACAATTTCTCCACTTTCCACCAAAATCGGTTCACCAGTATCAACATCACTAATCATATGTCCAAGTGCACCATATTTCATTGTGGTTGGATGATAAAATGTTAAAGTTCCAATACCCGCTGCACGATCCCGAATATATAGTCCCATTTTAAATTGAGATTGATTTTTTTCCTGAACAGGCTGTAGTTTACATTTTACTTGTTCGTTTTTTCGTAAAACCGTTAAAAATAAGGCTTGCCCATTTTGTCCAGATTCAACAATAAATGGTCGTAAATCTTCCATTTTTTCCACACGGCTCCCATTAATATGTGTAATCGTATCACCAATCCGAATCCCGGATTGCTCTGCTGGGGAAACACGCCCTTTTGAGGTTTGAACGGTATGAAATCCTACCACTAAAACCCCTTTGGTATGCATACGAATCCCGATAGACTGTCCACCAGGAATCACTGTAAAATCTGACAAAACCCGAACAGACATTTTTTTGATTGGAAAACCTCCAATGGATAGTAACATATCGGTTTGTCCTTCTCGCTTGGCTGTCCATTTTGTCTTTGCCTTTTCCAAAACAGAATGTGCCGAAACCTCAATTGCTGTATTTTCACGAACTCCTTTGGGAATTTCTAATTGATCACCGACAAACAAGATAGTTTCATTCGGCATAGTAAGACAAGAGAACAGATGATATTTGATACCAAAAAACAGTACTATAACAAGAAACAGGCTTGCTGATAATCGTTTAAACCACAATTTTTTCATATATTAGTCTCCTCTTGATTTCTGCCCTTGTGAATGATGTATGTTTGTACTGTATAGCATGGCTTCTAAAAGGCTTTTTATGTTTATAAACAGCAGTAAAAAATCTTCCCTCAAAGGTACATTATTCCACGTTATCAGGTTATATTAAACGTATACCAACAAAAAATCATTCCAGAATAAATGAGAATAAAGAAACAAATTATTGTTTTTTCTATCAATTTTTATCCAGTTTCTTATTTTACATAGTCTGCGGCAAGCCAAAATAAAAAAACAACGAACTGCAACTTTGCAATTCGTTAATTTGATATTTTATTCAGAACGATTCATCATATTTCGTACATGTTCTTTAGTTGCTTCCGTAATATTGTTCCCAGAAATCATACGTGAAATTTCCAGAATTCTTTCGCGTTCATTCAAAACTTGTACAGAGCTTGTTGTATTTTGTTCTCCTTGCACTTTTGAAATCCGTAAATGCTGGTCAGCAACGGTTGCCACTTGTGGCAAATGTGTAATGGCCAAAACCTGTGATGTCTTTGCCATACTTTTCATTTTATCTGCCATTGCTTGTGCAACTCTGCCGCTAACACCCGTATCCACTTCATCAAAAACAATAGAAGTAATGCCCATTTTTCCATTAAAAATCGCTTTAATGGCAAGCATAATTCTTGATAGTTCACCACCAGATACAATTTTATGAAGCGGTTTTAACGGTTCACCAGGATTGGTTGAAATATTGAATTGAACACTTTCTGCCCCGTCTTTTTTATATACATAGGTTTCAATCTCTTCTTTGCCAATGGATTCAGTTATTAAATCAAGAGAAACCGAAATCTCAAGCTTGGCTTTATCCATATACAAATCCTGAAGTTCATGACGAATACTTTTCTCTAATTGCTCAGCTGAGGTTACTCGATGGGTAAATAAAACAACTGCCAGCTCCATCAGATGCTCATTTAGCTGCTTTATTTCTTTCTTTGTTTTCTCTTTATAGAAATCCATATTTTGAACTTTATCATATTGAATGTCCAGCTTTTCTAAAAACCGCAAAATTTCTTCTGCGGTTGAACCATATTTTCGCTTCAGCTTTGCATATTTGTCCAACCGATCTTCAATAAAAGCATAGCGGTTTGGATCAAATTGCTCATTTTCAGCAGCATTGGAAAGCGCAAAAGAAATATCCTCTAAAATATAATAACAATCATTAAATTGTTCACTCATTTGGTTATAGGGTGCGCCAATTTCTGATAAATCTTCCAAATTTCTTTTCACAGCGGATAATTTAGAAAATATGCCCGTCTCACTAGAAAGCAATTCTACTGTTTCACCGATTCCTTGAAAATTTTTCTTTAGTTGCTGCAACTGTTTTTGCTCAGCAAGAAGCTCAAGTTCTTCCTCTACGCTGATTTGTGCTTCTCTAATTTCATTTCGCTGGAATTCCAGCACATCTACATGACGAAACAACTCCCGAGCCTGTTCTTCAAGTTTCTTTAACTCTTCTTTTTTTTCATGATAGATATTAAGAAACGACTGGTATTTTTTTAAAATCTTTTCCATATCCTGTTCTGAGGATATATCCAAAAACATTTTATAAACGGTTGGATCTAATAAAGATTGGTTATCATGTTGTCCGTGTATGTCCAGTAAATTCCGACCCAAAATTTTTAAATAAGTCAAAGAAATTAATTTACCGTTTACTTTGCAAACACTTTTTCCACCTGCCAAAATTTCGCGTCGAATAATGATGCTATCGTCCTCCAACGTAATATCAAGTGAGGTGAAAATTTCATCCCAGCGTTCTGTTTTCTCCACAAAAAACAAACCTTCAATCACAGCTTTTTTTGCACCATGCCGTACAATATCCCCTGAACCTCTTGCGCCCATCAATAAATAAAGCGCATCAATAATCATGGACTTCCCAGCACCTGTTTCCCCAGTGATCACCGAAAGCCCTTGTTCAAATGTAATAGAAAGTTGATCAATAATTGCGAAGTTTTGGATTGATATTTCCTGTAGCAAACAGACACACCTCCGAATTTCTTTTACATTAAAGATAACAAACGATGAGTAACCATTTCTGCTTCTTCACTAGTTTGACAAATAATCAACAAATTGTCATCGCCGCATATGGTTCCAACAATATCCGACCATTCCAGCTGATCAATTAAAACTCCAATGGCATTGGCGTTACCTGGTAAAGTTTTGACAACAATCAAGTTATTTGCCGTATCAATTTTAATAAACGCATCTCGCATAATGCGTGTCAACTTTTGAATTGGATTGACTCGATGATCAAGTGGCAAAGAATATTTATACCGACCATCTGGAAGCGGCACCTTTGCCAAATGTAAACTTTTTATATCGCGTGAAATGGTAGCCTGTGTCACGACAAAACCAGCATCACTCAGCATCTCAACCAATTCATCCTGCGTTTCAATTTCTTTTGTTGTAACCAATTCTTTAATTTTTAAATGACGTTTTGCTTTATGCATAAAAAACGCCTCCCATTCACTCATTTTATTTTCGAATACACATCTATACTTTCTGTATTCAAAAACTCCCTAACTGATGATGTATATTATACATGATTTATGCATATTTATCAAAATAAATCCGCCAGACATATCCAAACTGCAGTCTAGAAAAAACGAATAACTTCCAGCCATTTTAATGTTTAAAATACAAAAGTTTTATTTTTTAGACCCTATCTATCATTCACATTCATGAAAAAAATAATCCTTTGTTTTGTATCACACTTCCTACTTCCTAAAATGTATCTGCCTTCTCAAAATACATGAATTGTTGTCTGAATGTATCATGATTTTTGCTTCAATCAAATGTCTCATCAACAGGACAAAAATAAAGCAAAACAAAAACCATAGAAAGCATTACAAGATATACCTTTTTAATATCAAGTTAAAGTCCATACATACAATTTTGGCACATTTATTCCTCCCCCTATCTAATATACACAAAAAAGATTGAAACTTTTGGATGAAATCATTATGAAAAATTTACAGTTTTAATCGATAATGATAAAAAATTTCAAATAAAGGCGGGAAAAAAAGGATGTTAAAACCATTTTTAAGCTTGATAAAGAAACAAGTAAAATATCGTTAAATACCAGTGGAAAAGCCAAAATGATAAGAAAAAAGCAAGTCCCGCTTCTTTTTACAGCAAAGAAACAGAACTCACTTTTATTTTTTCAATTCAAATGTTTCATGTGCCGCTTGAACAACAGCAGATGGATCCATAGTTTTCTCTGCTTCTTCACTTGCAAAACGCCATTTTAAATAAAGCAAAAATTCAATATTTCCATCCCCTCCAGTAATAGGTGAAAAGGTTAGACCCTGTACAGAAAAGCCTTGGGATCGGGCAAATTCCACAATATTGTGCAAAATATCAACATGAATTTTTACATCCCGAACAATCCCTTTTTTTCCAACTTGCTCTTTTCCAGCTTCAAACTGTGGTTTAACCAAACAAACGATTTCACTGTTATCTGCCATAATTTCTCGAACCACTGGGAGGATTAAGCGCAGAGAAATAAAGCTAACATCGATAGAAGCAAAATTCGGAATCCCCTTTTGAAAATGTGCATATGTAACATAACGAAAATTGGTTTTTTCCATAACGATCACCCGATGATCATTACGCAACTTCCATGCCAATTGATTGGTTCCAACATCAATTGCATAACTTAAAGCTACACCATGCTGTAACCCACAATCTGTAAAACCACCTGTAGAAGAACCAATATCAACCATTACTTTCCCGTTTAAATCAATCTGAAAATATTTTAATGCTTTTTCCAGTTTATAACCGCCTCTTCCAACATAGGGGCAAATTTTTCCTTTGACAAAAAGGGGTTGATCTACTGAAATTTTCTCTCCTGGTTTATCTACTCGTGATTCATTATAATACACCGTTCCTGCCATAATTGCACGCTTTGCTTTTTCTCTTGTATCAAACAATCCCTGCCGAACTGCTAATAGATCTGCACGTTCTTTTTCTGTTTTCATCATTTTATCCTTTACATTTCATTTGTTTTTTCACCTTTTTGACAATAGCATCAACAGTCAAATGCAAATCCTTAAGCAAATGGGGTACATCTCCATGCGGAACAAAAACATCGGAAATCCCTAGCATCTGAACCTGACTGATATTTTTTTGATGTAAGCATCCCCATTCCAAAATACTACTGCCAAAGCCACCCGCCAACATTGCTTCTTCAACCGTCACAATGGGAATATTTGCAGCAAAGATCTTATGTAACATTGTTTCATCCAAAGGCTTAATAAAACGACAATTGACAACACGAACCAAAATTTGCTCAGCCTCTAACCTTTTAGCTGCCTCTATGCACATCTGCAAAGTTGGACCGAAGCTTAAAAGTACTGCATCGGTTCCATCTTTTATGATTTCCCAGCTGCCAAGCACAATTTCCTTTATTCCATCATCTAATGGTATACCAAGACCTTCGCCACGCGGATAGCGGATACAGACTGCACCACCATATGTATAAAAAGCGTGATATATCATATGATGTGCTTCATTTTCATCCTTTGGCATCATCAAAATCAGATTGGGCATATGACGCAAAAAGCTGATATCGAAAACACCTTGATGGGTTTCTCCGTCTGCACCAACCAATCCGGCACGATCAATCCCAAATACAACATGTGCATTTTGCCGACAAACATCATGTAGCATTTGGTCATAACTGCGTTGCAAAAAAGTTGAATAAATCGATAAAAATGGTTTAAATCCTTGCAATGCCAATCCAGCGGCCATAGTTACCGCATGCTCTTCTGCAATCCCAACATCAAAAAAACGCTTGGGAAATCGTTTTTTAAACGCACTTAATTTTGAACCGACTGTCATGGCTGGAGTAATGGCAACAATTGTTTCATCTTTCTCAGCCAATTGTTCAACTTCATTGGCAATAAGTTGGCTCCAAGAAGGTACATCAGATTTTTTGGAAGTAAATTTTCCCGACTCTACCTCATACGGTCCTGTACCATGCCAAGTACCCACAACATCTTGTTCTGCTGGTTTATATCCTTTTCCTTTTTGTGTGAGCACATGCAAAAGTATTGGTTCATCCGCCTTTTTAGCAAATTCAAGATATTTCAATAGTTCTTCAAAATTATGCCCATCAATTGGACCGAGATAGGTAAATCCCATTTCTTCAAAAAATACATTATCCAAAAGTAAATATTTAAAGCTATCTTTTAAGCGCACCGCCTGTCGTGCCATTTTTCCACCAACTGCAGGGATTTTATTTAAAAACATCCCAATTTCATCTTTTACCCAATTGTAAGAACTTCCTGTTCGTAAACGTGATAAAACACTGGAAAGAGCACCGACATTGGGACCAATGGATTGGTCATTATCATTTAAAATTACAATCATCCTTGTTTTTTCATGTCCGATATGATTCAGTGCTTCTAAAGCCATGCCACCGGTTAACGCTCCGTCTCCAATAATCGGAACAATGTATTGCGTATTTTTTTTTAAATCACGTGCCAACGCCATTCCCATTGCACCTGATAAAGAGGTTGAGCTATGCCCGGTTTCCCATACATCATGTACACTTTCCGCCATTTTAGGAAACCCACTTAGTCCTTTATATTGACGCAGCGTACAAAAATCTTTTGCACGCCCTGTTAAAATTTTATGAACGTATGCCTGATGACCAACATCCCACAAAAATTTATCTTGTGGTGATTGAAATATTTTATGAAGTGCAATGGTCAGCTCAACTACTCCTAAATTTGGTGCAATATGCCCACCTGTAACAGAAACCTTTTCTATCAAAAAGCGGCGAATTTCTTTGGCAAGCGCCTCCAGTTCCGAAACAGAATATTGTTTTAAAAATGCCGGATCTTGTATTTGTGTTACATCCAACGCAACCACTCTCTTTCTCATTCTTCCGATTCAACTTCCAAATAAACTGAAATAAAATTTAAATAGCAATAAAGACAGAAAAATTTTCGCAGCTTTTTCTGCTTTTTAGATAAACATTGATTTCATATATTGGACGAATTGCAACTTGTCAATTGGAACGGTTCGCAATCCAATCACAAATATTTTTCAGATAGCTTTGAGACAAATTACATGTATCCAAAATTTCAACAGCATTTTGATAAGTATCCAGTAAATAAGTCTTTGCCGTTTCAACAGATGTCAAAGTCACATAAGTTGATTTTTTATTTTCAACATCGCTGCCGACTGGTTTGCCGATTTTCTTTGTCTCCCCAACTTTATCTAAAATATCATCTTGAATTTGAAATGCCAATCCTAAATAGGTGCCAAACATTCGTAATTTCTTTTGAATTTCCTCAGGAACCTCTGCAATAATGGCCCCGCATAACAAAGAAGCGACAATCATGCGTCCTGTTTTGTTTAAATGAATCTGTTCAAGCTCCTGAATATCAATGCTTTTTCCTTCCGCCTCCATATCTAAAACTTGTCCAGCTACCATCCCTTCCGGTCCAGCCGCTGCAGCAATTTCTTGAATCAACCGTACGCGTTTTTCAAAGGTCAAATCCGTACAATTTGCTACAACGAAAAAACTGTAGGTCAACAATCCATCTCCTGCCAAAATCGCCATGTCCTCACCATATATTTTATGGTTGGTCGGCATGCCCCGTCGATAATCATCGTTATCCATCGCAGGTAAATCATCGTGGATCAAAGAATATGTATGAATCATTTCAATTGCACAAGCTACTTCAGCACCCAATTCAGGTGCGTTTTCAAATGCATCTAAAACAGCGTATAAAAGTAACGGACGAATTCGCTTTCCACCCGCTTTTAAGGAATAAGCCATAGCGTCCTTTAAGATTCGTGGTGCATGTAAATCCTCTACATATGTAAACAACTTTTGATCCAATATCATTTTATACTTATTTACAAATGCCTGAAAATCCTTTTTCATGCTGTTATTCCCCTTTTATACTTTGAAAGTCAGTCATTGAGCCATTCTCTTGCAATACACGTGTAATTTGTGTATCGGCTTCTTTTAATTTATCATGACAAATCTTCGCATAGTTCATTCCATCTTCATAATATTTTAATGCATCTTCCAACAATACTTCTCCTTGTTCAAGCTTCTGTACAATTTCCTCCAACTTCTGCAAGGACGCTTCAAAGCTAAGATCATGTTTTTCCATCTGATTGCCCTCCTTTAATGGATAGATAAAGGTTTTTTATCGGTTACTGTACATCGCATTTGTCCATCGCTTAACCGAAGTGTAAAATTTTCTGATATTTCGATAGCATCAATGGAACGAATTACTTCTCCTGTCTCATTTTGTGGAATTGAAAACCCACGTTGCATGATATGAATTGGACTATATGCCTCTAGCTGTTTTAATGCAAACATATACATATTTTGCTTTTGCTTCAACTGATACTGCAACCCAGCTTCCAACTGCTTTTTATACATCGCTACCTCAAGAAACCTATGTTCAATCTGATCTTGAAACGAGCGAACAGGCAATTTTGAATAAACAGCTTGCAGCTTGATCTGCCGCTTTTGCATATCACTTCGCATAACCATATGTAAACGTTCCAAACCGCTATCCAATCGTTCCTCTTTTTTTAAATAAGTCATTTTGGGATTTTTCAAAACATAGGATTGAATAAGATAAGTCAATCTAGAATGATAACCACGCAGCTTGATACGAATAGCGGTATTAAGACGCTCACTGGCCTGATGTAGACGATGCATTAAATCTACAATATCAGGAGTCGCCATTTCAGCTGCTCCTGTCGGGGTTGGAGCCCGCAAATCAGAAACAAAATCCGCTATAGTAAAATCAGTTTCATGCCCAACTGCACTAATTACTGGGATTGAACAAGCTGCAATTTCTCTTGCAACTTCTTCTTCATTAAATGCCCAAAGCTCTTCAATAGAACCACCACCCCTTCCAACAATAACAACGTCAACATCAGAAAAAGAAGGATCATTCTGGACAAGGCGTAAATTTCTAATTAAAGAAGGTATCGCCCCTTCTCCTTGGACAGTTGTTGCTATGACAGTAATCTGAACCAATGGATAACGTCTTTTCATCGTTGATACCATATCATGAACTGCTGCACCATATGGCGAAGTTAAGACTGCAATATGCTTAGGAAAAGAAGGAAGCGGTTTTTTTTTCGCATCGGAAAATAACCCTTCCTTCTCCAAATCCTGCTTCAACTTTTGAAATGCAAGAAATAAGTTTCCTGTCCCGTCAATCATCATTTCCTGTACATACAACTGATATCTTCCACTTTCTTCATAAACCGAAACAGAGCCGCTCACCAGAACTTTTGTTCCATCTGCTGGCTCAAAATCAAGTTGGCGTGCTTGTCCATTAAACATTGCAGCAAAAATTCGTGCCTTATCATCCTTTAATGTAAAATACAAATGTCCGCGCTGGCTTGGCCGAAAATTTGAAATCTCGCCCTTGATCCAAATTTTTTGCATATACGGATCGACATCAAATTTTCTTTTAATATATTGAGTTAAAGTTGTTACGGAAATATACAAATCGCTCATATTTCCCTCTCTCCATTTCTTTATCCTAAAAAACAATGATTATTTTTTGTACCTGCAAGCACTCGACGTTCTGCTGCAATGATTGTATTCCAAAGCAACATCGTAATCGTCATTGGACCGACTCCTCCTGGAACGGGTGTAACATAGTCGGCAACTTTTAATACACTTTCAGTATCCACATCACCAACCAGCTTTCCTTTTGCATTTCGATTGATACCAACATCAATCACAACCGCTCCTGGTGAAACTTGATCTTCTGTTAAAAACAACGGTTTCCCAACCGCAACAATAATAACATCCGCATGTTTTGTATAAAATGTTAAATCTTTTGTTTTGGAATGACAAACAGTAACTGTTGCATTTTGCTCTAAACACAACTGCGCCATCGGTTTCCCGACGATCATACTTCTGCCAATTACAACCACATTTTTGCCACATAAATCATACGAAATGGCTTCTAGCATTTTAATCACACCATGCGGGGTACATGGATAAAATGTATCGACTCCAAGCATCATCTTTCCAATATTAATCGGATGAAAACCGTCTACATCTTTGTTTGGATCAATGGCATAAACTACTGTATCTTCATGGATATGCTGCGGCAACGGTAACTGCACCAATATCCCATCTACATAGGCATCTTGATTCAACTTTTCAATTTCCTTAAGCAGGTCCGCTTCAGAAACCTCTGCATCCAATTGAATCAAGCGTGACTCCATTCCAACCTCTTTACAAGCTTTCACTTTTGATTGAACGTAGGAAAGACTTGCTGGATGGTTTCCAACCAAAATCACAGCCAGACATGGCTGCATTTCATATTTAGCTGCAAATGCTTCATTTTTTTGCTGAACTTCTTTACGTATTTGCAATGCAATCTGCTTTCCATCAATTTTTTTTCCCATTTCCTTCGCCCCGTTTCTTTTTTATTTTATGATCTTAATTCTTCTCATTGGCTTCAAGTGGTTTCATTTTTGCTAATACACCATTGACAAATTTAGCTGTCTTTTCATCACCAAATGCTTTTGCCAGCTCAACAGCTTCATTAAATACAACACTTCTATCGATCTTCTTTTGGATTAACCATTCATATACACCTAAACGTAAAATAGCTCGTTCCACTCGTCCAATGCGTGAAAGCTCCCACCCTTCCATATAACGCATAAGATAATCGTCAATTTGTACTTGATGGGAAAGCACCCCTTCAACCAACATTTCTGTAAATACTTGATCACCTGTAACCTCAAAAATTTCCTGTTTGAACACATCTGAAACCGGAGCTTCGTTCATTTCGATGGCAAATAAAATCTGCACTGCATGCATTCTTGATTTCCTACGACTCATTGTTATACTTCTCCTTTAATGTCATATTCTGGTCTTTGATGAAATATTTTTCAAATTTCTTATTTATGATAAAGAAATGCCGCTGCCTATCGTAAAATGTCCGAATTTTTTATGTATAACCCTGCCTTCATTCTACTTTAACACAAATTCTTTGTAGTGAAAACCAGTTGAAAAAAGAACACAATTCCAAACAAAACCATAAAAATTCTATCGAAGATCATATCTGCTAATCCGATTTTATATTACAAATCGGCTAAAACATATTTGAGCATTCAGCTTCTTGACTTACTAACAAAACACATCAAACACTTTCATCAGATATACTTGATTTTATCCATCAAATTGTCATAATATGTCTGATATAAAATATGCTCCGCCCTAACACTGATTCAATCACCGATAGAAATGGTCAGCGATAGGTGGAGCATATTTTTCATATTCAATCTTATTCTCCAGATTCAGTCTTATCCGGTTCAAAATTTACGCCTACAATATGCACATTTACCATTTCAACCTTTACCTCTGTCATATTGTAAACCGATTCACGAATATTTTCTTGAATTTTCTCTGCAACCTCAGGAATTGAATATCCATATTTTACCACAACATAAGCTTCTACTTTAATTTCATCATTGTTAACTTCTACAACCTTTACACCTTTACTGTGACTTTTACGCCCCAAAATCTCTGTCACACCAGTTGCAAAGTTTCCGCGCATGGAAGAAACACCTTCAACTTCAGAAGCTGCGATTCCCGCAATAACCTCCATTACTTCTCTGGCAATTTCAATTTTACCTAAGTTTGCATTTTGACTATCCAGAATAAAGTTTTCTGACATTATCATTCTTCTCCTTTTCTATGTGCGCATAATATCGACTTCTTCGAGAAATTTTGTATCATAACTGCCACGAATAAAGTCAACATGTTCAAAAAGTTTCAAATGAAAAGGAATAGTCGTATGAACGCCTTCAATAATAAGTTCATCTAATGCACGGTGCATACGCATTATAGCCTCTTCTCTTGATTCCCCATGAACAATAATCTTCCCTATCATTGAATCATAACTCGGAGAAATTGTACAGCCCGGATAAACAGCTGCATCGATTCGAATACCAAAACCACCTGGCGGAAAATAAGAAGTTACTGTACCTGGACTTGGCATAAAATTTTTGTATGGATTTTCCGCATTAATTCGACATTCTATCGACCATCCGTTCAAACAAATATCCTTTTGTTTATAGCGAAGTGGTTCACCGCTGGCAATACGAATCATTTCTTTAATCAAGTCTATACCCGTAACCATTTCTGTGACCGGATGTTCGACCTGAATTCTTGTGTTCATTTCCATAAAATAGTAACAGCGTTCTTTATAATCGTATATAAATTCAATCGTACCTGCACCAAAATAACCAACTGCTTTGGCTGCTTTTACCGCATCAGCCCCCATCTGCATACGAATTTGTTCATCCAAAGCTGGGGACGGACTTTCTTCAACCAATTTTTGCATCCGTCTTTGAATGGTACAGTCTCTCTCTCCAAGATGCACAATATTTCCATAATGATCTGCCAAAATTTGTACTTCTACATGACGAAAATTTTCAATAAATTTTTCCAAATAAACACCAGAATTCCCAAAGGCATTCTTTGCTTCCTGCTGAGTAATGGCGATCCCTTCTTCTAATGCAGCTTCATCCCGCACAATTCGAATTCCTCGACCTCCTCCACCTGCAGTAGCTTTAATAATAACAGGATAGCCGATCTGTGCTGCAATTTCTTTTGCTTGCTCAACGGAAGTCACAATGCCATCTGAGCCTGGAACCGTTGGCACACCAGCTTCAATCATTGTACGTTTGGCTTCATCTTTAATCCCCATTTTTTGAATGGCCTCAGGACTTGGACCAACAAATTGAATATTAACCAATCCACACACTTCAGCAAATGCAGCATTTTCAGATAAAAAACCATATCCCGGATGAATGGCATCACAACCTGTCATTTTTGCAATCGTTATAATATTAGTCACATTCAAATAACTGTCTTTGGATAATGTAGGACCAACACAATACGCTTCATCTGCCAGTTGCACGTGCAAAGCCTCTTTATCGCCTTCTGAATAAATGGCAACCGAAACGATTCCCATCTCCTTACATGCACGAATAATCCGAACCGCAATCTCCCCTCGATTGGCAATTAACAGTTTTTGTATCATATTTTCGATTCCCCTTCTATTGTCTGACTCGGAACAAAGTTTGACCATATTCAATCAATTGTCCATTTTCCACACAAATTTCCGCAATTTCACCATTTACTTCTGCTTCAATTTGATTGAACAGTTTCATTGCTTCAATCATGCAAACCACTGTGTTCTGTTGCACCTTAGATCCAACAACAACAAATGGATCGGCATCTGGATTTGGTGCTGCATAAAAGGTTCCGACCATCGGAGAAATAATATCGTATAAATTTTCTTCTTTTGATTGTAAAGGATCCATTTTTGATTCAATTTCTGTAGGGGCAGATAAAGAATTGTCAACAAACAAAAACTCCGATTGTGTTGAAGGTGACTGTTTCACCGATTGCGACTGGAGTGATGTAACAGCTTGTACACGTTTTTTTTCTTTGCAAATGCGAAGATTTAGTGTTTCGGTTTCATATTTAAATTCATGTATAGATGTTTCATCTAATAATTTGATTAATTTTTCAATTTGTTCAAAATTCATTTCCATTCTCCTACTCTCAGCTCGTTTTTGTCATCTAACCTTTATACCTAGTCCCATATATTCTACCGTATTTTGATCTTTATCGTCAACGAAAGCTCAATTTTGATTTTATCTCTGAACAAATGACAAAAAAACTGTGCTGTACATTATTTTACCTAGTGTTTGATTTACTATGATGAAATCAAGCATACGAATATTCAAGAAATAAGATGACCATTTAAAAAATATATTGTTATATTCAAATAAATGAATACGATTCTTACAAAAAGTAGACACCATCTATTTTCCCAAGTTTCACTTGAACATTTTAAAATATGTTGCTTTTTATTTAAAATAGAGAATGAAAGGCAAGATCAATGACTTTGTGCATAATGAGCACAAAATCCATTGATCCTGTTTCAGAAACTACTTTATGCATTCATTTCCTTAATTTCAACAGAAATCGGATGCTGCCCCAACTCACGATATGCCATTTGAATAATTTGATCTGCCAAAGCTGGTGTGGATTCCTTGGCTGCAACTGTTACCTTAATTTGCTGATCTGTCGTATGTACAAAAGCATCATAAATATTTTCTTCTGTTTTCAGCATTGTCTCTAATACAGCTTCCTTTTCACTCGTTTCATTCATTTTTGCCATATCATCCAAAGCTTGACTTTTTTCCTCTGCTGATACCGAACCGCTTGCCACAACCGCCTCCAGTTCTTCTTTTGCTTTGGCGCGTGTATCCTCAAGCTGCATGCGTAAATCGGTAAAAGCATCTAAAGACTGTTCACCCTCTTCACCTTGTTCACTGGACACTTCTGTTCCTTCTTCTGAGCCAGAAACCTCATCACCTTTTTGAATTAATGAAAAATTCGTGGTTTGAAGCTCAGGTGTTGCAATATAATAAACCGATAACACAACAACCAAGCTCACCATAGTCAATAACCATATCGTTTGTTTTTTTAACATACAAATCCCTCCAAAAAATAAATGAAATATATGAAAACTATTTTTTCGGCTGTACACTAACACGATGGCTAGGCACACCAAGAAATCTTGTGACCGCCTCAACAATTTGCTTTTTCACTGCAATTTGTCCTGCTCCTTTTGCTACAATTGCAACACCTGTAATATCTGCCTTAAGTTCATTTTGAATCACTGGAACCTCATTATTGCCTTCACGTACAATCACAAGCTGATCACTGGTGTTTTGTTGTTCAATTTTACGTTTTCCTCCTTGTTTGTCTTCTTCTGTAGTTTGTTGATTTTGTGCAGTTGTATTTTTTTCATAAATAATTTTCGGTGTTGCAGATAAATTGACAGCTACCGTAACTTCAGAAACACCTGCCATTTGTTCCAACAAATGCTGAAGCTGCTCTTCATAAATTTTTTCCTGTCCACGAATGGTTGATTCAGCGTGCACTTCATTTCCAGCTTCAACAACTTTTTCTTGCATGGAAGCTACTGATTGTACCTTCTGTGACTGTGAACGTTCTGGTGCAAACCAAATCAGTAAAATACCAAGTACAACGGCAATTCCACCAAATTTCAACATTGTGATTTTTTTGAGCGGAACATTGGGATCTCGATTTTGAAAAAAGCTACGCCAGATTTGTTTTTTATTCGATGAATTTGATTTTTTTTCCATTTAGCTTTTTTCTCCTTCCTTTATAATTTCAATTTTTTCCAGATCAATTGCCAATTTTTCTGCAAAGTAGGCTTGAATCGCAGCAAGCTTTTTTGCTGTATCACTTTCATTTTGTGTCATTTCCGCTTCAAATTGGCCGATTTGAATCTCTGCAACTGGAGAAATATATGTGGCATCCTCTCCTTTAATATCCTGTACCCTAACTTGCAGATGATTAATTGCCAAAAGTTCGTTTGTATCTGAAACATCTGCATCAATGGTACCGGTTGTCATCTCAACCTGAAATTGTTCTTTTAATTCTGGATTCACCTGTTTTTTTAATTGGACAGCCATCTGTTCTAATATATATGCATGATGTTTGGCTTGTATTTCTGTTTTTTTTGCCTCCAAATGATTTTGTATATTTGTTTCATCCAGCTTAGAAAAAAATTGCTGTGATAATGTTTCTCCAAGTGGTATTTTCAAAAATGCAAATAACGGGTTAATTAACAAAATCAGCAATAAAAGTCCAATCACAAATCGAACATATTTTCCTAAAGCTGAAGACGGAATCAACATATCCACAATTGTTGCAAACAAAATAAACACGACTAAGTTTCGAATCCATTCTATAATTGCTTCCATCAATATGCTTCACCTACCGTATCATCAAAGGAATATTGCTCGCTGCTACCAACGCGGCCAATGTTAAAAAAAACATAAATGAAACCATGCATACACAAGCAAAAATATACATTGTACTTTTTCCAAGTTCATCTACACATTTTACAATTGGACCAGCATTTAAAGGTTGTAAAATCGCTGCTGTAAGCTTGTACAATAGTGCCAAAACCAAAATTTTGATTGCTGGAAAACTAACGATTAACAATAAAATCAATACACCTGCTAAACCAATTGAATTTTTTAAAATTTGTGTTGCACTCACAACTGTATCGGTTGCATCTGTAAAAATACGTCCAACAACCGGAATAAAATTGCCTGCTACAAACTTTGCCGTCCGCAAAGCAACTCCATCTGCAACAGACGTTGCTGCGCCCTGAACCGATACAACAGCCAGAAAAACTGTCAAAAAAATTCCAAGCACACCAATGCTGATATTTCGGATAAATCCAGCAAGCTTTGTCACCTTATATTCGTCAGATAAACTAGAAATAAGCAGTAAAACAGTTGATAGAAGTAATAGTGGCAGGATCATGTGACTCATTAAAACTGTAGAAGTATTCGTTAAAAAAGTAATAATTGGATGAAAAAATGCACCAGATACAATGCTCCCTGAACTTACCATAAATCCAACTATAAGTGGCAAAAGTGCCACAATATAGTCTTTCATCGTTTCAACTGCTTCTAGCGCAACATCAAGCCCCAATTTAAAACTGTTTAAAGCCAAAATCAGTAAAACCGCAAATACAACAAAATAGGCAACCTTCGAAACCGTGCTTTGCTCAAATGTATTTTGTAACATACGCAAAAATACACTAAAAACCGTTAAAATAAGCAACGTTCCTAACAAACTAAGCTGTGCAGTAAATTCATGAAAAAAATAGCGAATAAACCCATTAAAATAAGCCGAATAATCTCCATTTTGTACCTGAGAAATAAATGATTTTAAATCCCCTTGCTTTGCTTCTGGCAAATAGCCACCATATTCATGTATAATTGCATTCCAAAACTGCGTGATATCCGATAAATCATAGCTATCTAAATGTTCTGAAACCGTTTCTGCTTGTACATCGTTAGAAAGTTCTTCAATGATTTCTTCTGACTGCACCTCAATAGACGGCGTCATCTCTTCTACATTTGCCATACCTACCCATGTCATATGAAAAAATAGAAATAAAACTAATAAAAGCGCAGAGTATATATGTTTCACGTTTCTCCTCCTTATTTTGGCAAAAAACTTAAAACCGTTTCCAAAACAACCGATAAAATTGGAATTGCTATGGTTAGGATCATAATTTTTCCACCAAGCTCAATTTTGGAGGCGATCGCATTTTGCTCGGCATCTCGTGTAATTTGTGCACCAAATTCTGCAATATAAGCAATCCCAATGATTTTTAAAATTGTCTCCAAGTACATCAAATTCACATGAGAAGAAACAGCCAAACGCTCCAAAGTTGAAAATACATTTTGAAGCCCTTCGACCATTAATAAAAAAAGCACCGTGCCCGCAAATACAACGATGCCAAATGCCAAGGTTGATTTATTTTCTTTTAAAATCAAACTGAGAAAAGTTGCAATTAAACCGAAGCCGACAATTTGCAAAATATCCATGACTCACCTCCGAAGCTCTGCCAAACAAAACAAGCGTTCATCCTATTGAAACAAAAATACATCCTTAATTTTTAAAAATAAATCTTGTACATAGGTCGTCAGTAAAAACAGGACATAAATAAAACCAATTAACGTAACCCAATTGGCAAAATCGTCTTTTTTAAACTGTTTTAAAATGGTATTTAAAAAAGCGACAATAATCCCAATGCCTGCAATTTGAAAAATAACAGAAGTTTCAATGCCCATTTGACTTCCCTCCTATACCAAAATAATTACAAACAATAGCCCGATTAAAACACCTAAACTGCGAACCATCTTACTTTCTTTTTCTACCTTTTCTTTCGCTTTTTCACATTGCATTTGTAAATGAAGCATAAAATTTTGCAACTGCTTTTGTTCCGTCAATAAATCATGCTTACCAAGCCCTTCTGCCAAACGGTACAATACCGCACAATCTGCTTTGGAAAATGCCATATACGGCTCATGTGTTTCAAGTATCGTTCTCCATGCCGATTCTACTTGTACCTCCTTATCTTGCAGTTTTTCAGAGAAATCCGCAAAAAGCTTAGATACTGCGGGATCCGTTTGCTCCGATACAATTTGAAAAGCCTCATGTAATGGTGTGTGTCCATACATTAGCTCCGTTTCAAAAATTTGAATTCCATGCAAAAAATCTGCAAGTTGTTTATACCGTTTCTCATATAAATGCGCCATATAAAAACCACAAAAAGCTGCACCAAAAATTAAACTGACAATACCTAGCGTCATCATATTTATCCCTCATTTTTGTTATCTGATTTTTTGTCCAGTCTGATTGAAAATTTGTTCAATGGTTCCCGGACCTTTTCTGCTACTTAATTCAATAAAACGCTCAAAAGCACCGAGTTCAGTTAGCTCTTTTATAAACGGTCGAGACAAAAAATCTGTATACGTGTAACCATGTGCGCTGACCATTAGTTTTACACCCGCATATACCGCATGTCGAACAGCTTGTGCATCTGCTGTTCCGCCAAGTTCATCAACCACAATGACATGTGGACTCATCGAACGAATCAGCATCATTATTCCTTCTGCTTTTGGACAAGCATCCAGCACATCCACACGCGGACCTAAACGATATTGCGGTACACCAGACACACAGCCAGCAATTTCTGACCGTTCATCGACCAAACCCACTTTCATTGGGAAAATTTTCTGTTCTGGTACTCCGGTACTAATGATTCTTGTTAAATCACGCAACAACGTCGTTTTTCCACAAGCTGGTGGTCCAATAAACACTGTATTTTTCCATCCATTTTGATAAAGATAGGCTTGTAACTGAACAGCACAACCAATTTTTTCCCTTGCAATTCGAATATTTATGCTTGAAATATCTCGGATTCTTTTTACTGCGCCATTTTCTATTAACACTTTGCCTGCCAATCCAATTCGATGTCCACCACATATGGTCATATAACCTTGCTTTAGTTCTTCTTCCAAACGGTATACAGAATGTTGGCTCATCACACTTAAAACGGATTGTAAAAGTGTAAAACTACATATTTCCTCTGTTAAAATCGAATGATTTTTGTAAATGAGCTCAATCGGTTGCCCAGCACGCATGCGAATTTCTTCCAAAATTGAGAGGTCAAGCCCTTTATTTTGAATGGCTTTTGATACAAACGGTGGTAAAATTTCTAATAATTTTTGCATCCGATCCCTCCATTTCTTTATCAATGTATGCTTGTACATGTACGAACATACATAAAAAAACAACCCTGTACAAAATTTGTTCCCAGACTGTTTTTTATTCATAAATAAAAATTCATAAATAAAAAATAATTACATTTTCTTGAACAAATAAAAAAACAAGGTTACTCGCTGTAAACGGATAATTAACCTTGTTTTATAAGTTATGTTAAGATACAGATCCTATGAATGCCTCCTATTAGGAAAACACACTATCAAAGGGGATATAGCAGACTCAACCCGCTATGAGATGATTTTTAAGTTGATTTCGATGTATTCGGCTATACACCTAAATTCATCCACAAACTTAAACTTTACGCTTAGGTCTTTCCGAAAATGACGCAGACATCCACACGGCGCTCTCCTAAGCCTCGTACAGAGAATTGAGGGCGTTCCACAAGAGCTCGCTCCTAAGGTTTAGGCTCATGCAGGCAAGCAGAGTATTCGATCCCGTCCTCACAATCCAAGGAATACGGTGCCTTATGCCAAGTGAGCTTGCGCTGTGTGCCACCTCCAAACGGATACCAACCTGGAGCACCCTAGAACACTTTATCTCGAAATGGAAAAAGCAAAATGCACCCACGCGACATAAAGCCACACAAGCGCATGAAACTATATTTTCTTTTACATACTGCCATATTTGGCGTCCATCGCTGGACAGATCCTGTTCGGGGGACAAGATTTTTTGACAGATTAGGAGGATAGAAAATAAATAAGAACACGACAATGCCTCCTGGACACCACTGTATCCTTAAAAAGGGACGACTTTAATCCCCCATATTCTCATTTTTGAAAAGAAAACAGCAGCTCAGAATTATTATTTTAAAACCGCCATTAGGTGCATAAACATACAGCCGCCGAAACAATGGTCTTTTTATTTTCCATTAGGCGGTCGCTTGATATTCTATTTCAAGAGCTTAATCCACAGTCAATAACATTCTGGATGTTGTTTCTTTTCCATAAATCATCAACACGCTACTGCAATCTGACTAAGGCAGACGGTCAGTTCCTGAATTGTAATAAACGCCTGCGGAGAAATCGTCTCGTTGGGCTGGAACACTTCGTTTGAAATCGGTCCATGCCACGGCATCCTTTGCCCAAGAGGAAACCAGGTCGCCATCTTCATAACTGTTCAGCACAGACTAATCTGCAAAAGGACTGCTGAAAAAGCGATAGATCATCACCATAGCCTGCTCCACCGTCATACTATCCTCCGATCCGAACACTCCATTTCCATACCCGTCCAAGTAGCCGTTTTCCTGAGCCCAGGTAATCGCATCAATATTAGGATCACTCACGGCAACATCTTCAAATGGGCACTTTTCTGGGTGGCTTGGCAGCATCTGGATTTTACGAAGAGCCGGATTCTGCTACCTAGGCATGAGACATCGCTCGGAAAATCCAAGTAAATACTTTTTATAATTCTTGTGCTCTTAAATTAGGAACCTATTTTTGTCATCTGAAATACATTTTCTTACTATTGAACTGATTTTTTTGTTTTATTTATTTCTCAATATAAACTTTCATAATCATCCAATCTTTTTTATAATAATACATAATTTCTACAATTACTCCGCTATTTCTTCTAACCATTGATTCAGTGCCTCTTTAGGGTTTAGTCTCAATACTCTCTCTGTATTTGTAAAATCTGGTGGCATAAATTCCGCGTTGATAACAATACCTAAACGTTTGTCCCCACATCCAAACATTCCATCCATATCCAGATTATGCATAACTCTTTCCATCGAGTTTATTCTTAACCGAATTTCTCTATCCTTCTCTTTATCAGTTTTTAATTTATTCATTCTTTCTAAAAATAATTTATTTACGCCTTGAAAGTATTCCTCACCATAAGCAAAGTATGGGCTTTCATCATAAGACCATTTTAAATAATATTTTGCTTCCTCTACATTATCGGCTTCATTTGCAACTCTTTCCAAAGCCTCTTCTGACCAAGCAGAAATTATTGGGCACAATCCTTCTCCTGTTGTAATTAAAGAACAATAATAAAATTTTTCGTTATGCGCTTGAAATAATTGATTTAAAGCTTTTTGCGTTGCTTCCTGTATAATTATAACTAGTGCTTCATCAATTTCTAATTCCATTTTCAAACTCCTTTCCAATTTTGCGCAGTTCATTCCTTAATGCACTTCTAATAGCTTTTCTTCCATAACCACTATTTAGCTATATTTGTCTCAATTGAACGTAATCGAGAACTAACCTTCTCATGAAAAGCTCTATTATGAGTTAAATTATGTGGACGTGGATTTCCTAATGGTATTCCATTTGCGGCGTTATTTATATCAATATCATATTTATCTAATAATTTTCTCGAATCTGCCGCTAATTCCCATTGTCGCTTTGAACTTGTGGATGCAACAATATGTGCTGCTGCCTCACCTTCTCCAACTGGTCTACCCTCTCTTACTAAGTTATTAGACAAGATTTTAGAATTGTCTCCAGTTGTAGTCCCACTTCCCCCCTTATTCTTCGCTTTTGTCTGTTTTGCTTGACCAGATTTTGATGCTTCTTCTTGATTAGGTTTAGATGTTGTTGTACCACTCTTACTACCTGTTTTTGACTGATTCCCTTTATTCTTATCAGGTTTTGACTTATCTTCTCGTGTAAACCGCTTCCAAACGGTTTTTTCTTTCTGTTTTTCTACTATATCCCATAGACTATAATCTATTCTTTAGCAGAATATAAAAAAATAAATCTATCTTCTTACATTTATTGCCTTTGTCAAGATATAAGAAGACAGATTTATAAGCATTTAGATGATTGAAAACTCTAAAATATAACCATAATTAAATTAATGGAACACACTATGAACTATTTTTATATCGGATCTTTAATTTTTCAGGAATAAATTAGATATTATTTTATGAAAAATTTGTTAGATATAGAAAACAGGTTACAAAGACTATACTTTGCAGCCCACTTTCTACAGTCTGAAATGTCAGAAAAAATCCAATTTATTTCATATTAATCAAAATAAATATTTATTTCCGAAAATAAATCTATGCACTCATCAATTTCATCAAGCCATGCTCTTAATTTTTCTTTTTTATTTTTGTCTAATAAAATCTTTGTAGTTGAATTAATCCTCAATTCATATATCTCTTCCATAAAATCAAGTTGTTCAGGATTCATCTCATAATAGTCTTTCCAATATTTCTTTGCATCACCTTCACTGCACAAATACGGGAGTAATATATTACCACAAATATCAAGTAGCTCTTTTTCTCTTAAATTTGAGCAATTATTTTTTTTATCTCCCCAAAAAGCCACAGATGCAGCTGGCACCACATCGTCATTATTTTCAATCATTAAATACTGTAACGCCTCATTCTTTACCAAGTTGCGTACTTTATCATCTGTACCTTGAAACAATTGGGTAATAATTTCTTCTTCTCCTTCTATATAATTTTCATCGTTCTGTATTACACATACAAAGTTATTAGCTCCGAAACTAATTACTCCTCTTATACCCTCCATATTTTGAAAACTATAATTCTTTTCGTCCCATGATTGTTCATTTGTCAATAAATTAAATTTCCCTATCATTATAGCGTGTGCTATAGATGCCAAAATACATCTTTGATAAAAAGTATTATAATTTGAAAATTCAAAAATATTCTCCATACTTAATTCTCCTATCCTAATTATTCCATTTTTGCCTATTAAATTTTCTAGATACTATCTGACAATTTGAGTAACTATTAGTTCCTCCCTTATTCTTTGGAATAATATGGTCAAATTGCCATTCATCAGGACTCGGTGTAACACCTTTCTTTCATACTCTTTTTAGATTTTGATAATATATCATAAAAATCATTAGGATTATCTGATTTTACTACACCGCCATTTCTTTTCATATTTTCTTCTAACATTTTTTGTTTTTGAGCTGCTGTAAAATTTTTTCCTTTCCTACGTTCCAACCATCTTTTAAATAAGAATATGATCCACAACCACTACC